>QWCC01000038.1_pt1 | contig 53285 bp, 70 predicted proteins | sample 1972491 | NCBI WGS metagenome assembly QWCC01 (sample SAMN09866718, study PRJNA288562) | Human oral metagenome isolate term5_saliva, whole genome shotgun sequencing... | isolation source: mouth | host: Homo sapiens | place: USA: California
ACCAAACTACACAATGTGTGCAATGCCACACTACTACCCCTTGCACACCCGCATAACAACGTGTTACACTACGCGCGCCCGCGTGCGCCTTATGTAAAAGAGCTAACAAACGTGATGCACTTCACATCAAAATGGTTTGACAATGTGTGTAAAGCTGTGCCATGATATTCACATACCGCAAAACAAAGCGGTCGAGAAAAAATATCTAGCTAAGCTTGACAAGTTGTGAAGCGCCTGCTACGATATTCATATCAACTTAATAACGGCTGTCGAGGGCGAAAGCCCGCCGGTAAATCGAGGGCGTATAAATACGCCTAGCTACGCCAAAAGACCCAAAGGGTGAGGCTAACAAGAAAGCGCTCAGGGACAAGTGTACCCTGTGGAAAACCGTAATACGGCTTGACAAACTGTTAAGAAGCTGATATACTAAATACGAACGGGAAAAACCCCGGTCGAAATAATTTCAGAATGAAGGATTTGACAAGTTGTTCAGAACCTGATATACTGAATGACATAAGGCACATAGCCGAACTTGATGTTTGATAAAGAAATAGTGTAATGGGAAAAGGTAAAAGTATCCCTAGCTGTCGGAGCGCCCGCGTAGCGGGTGTGGTGTTCGAGCCACCACTAGGGAACGTTTCGACCCCTAGTCGAACTTTCTAACCCCTATCGAAAGGACTTATTATGTCCGCTAACCGCAACTTTGCCTATCCCGTCGAGCTCAAGGTCTACTCTGAACCTTCGCGCCCCTTGGGTGTAGTAGAAATGTCCATCTGTGGAAAGCATCTCGATTGGTGGACTCTCGACACTTTCAACCCTGACCTGACGCTAGAAGAAGCTAAGGGTACCGAACTTGAGCACCTTCTAACGTGGGATTCTGAGGGTCTACACACCGGCGCAGAGTCGCCGGGTAAAAAGCATGACCTGTTCGAGTACCTTCTAGAAGACCTGTACGAAGGCGGCTACGCTACCGATACCTTGCTATATGCAAACGCTACCCTAGCGGAACATTTCGGTGAAAAGCACCTATACGCCTTGGAGGGTGAGCACCCCGAACGCAAACCGTACAAGGACGGCGCTATCTTGACCTACCTGTTCGAGCCCGGCGAACCGCTGGAACTCAACGGTGAATACCTAACCCCCGTAGAGCTGTAAGCTCTACAGCCCGCCCTAGTTGGCATACGCGCCGGTGCAATTCCGGCGGCGGGTACGCACGCTATCCCTAGCGTATTCATACCTCATACCGAAAGGAAACCCTTATGTCCACCAATTCCGACACCTCAGTACCTATGCATCTTGCGATTCTGGCATGCTCTGACAGCGCGGCTCTGTACATACCGGGCTATGGATACCTCCACGAACCGATCTCGGTTACCCCCGTTGATGCCGGGGCGGTGTGTAGCGCATACGACCAACTTTTCCGCGGTGCCCTCGTTTGTGAAGAGCGCGAGCTTGTAGCCGCTTTGAACGACTCTTACCGCTTGGGGTGGCTGGACAGCCTTGTTAGCCTCGCTGTAGACGGTGCGGAGTTTGTCGAGTTCACCGCTATCCGCTCTAACTTCGGTTTCAATGACACGCCGCTAGACCTTGGTGACGCGCTGGCGTACCCCGTACTCGCTATCACGAAGACCCGATAACGCCGGTACACCCGGTAGCCCCGCTACGGTTAGCGGTGGTGTGGTTCGACTCCACACCGGGGCACTCACGCTATCCCTAGTAGCGTATTCATACCCCCTACCGGAAGGACTGTACCTATGTACACTACCCGCGATACTAACCTGTTCCTTGTCATAGATGATCATGTCGAAACCCCCGGTGCCGCCCTGTACCACCCGGACTTTGGTTACATCTCGTTCTGGGGTGTCCCCGAGTTCGCCGTGGAATACATGGTTACCGCTGATGATGAAGAAGTGGAATACCGTAGCCGCTTTGGGTTTACGTACTCAAACGACGATATGTGCCGCATCTTCGCGACCCATGACCGCCCCGGTTGTTGCCCCGGCGACTGTGAATATATGGAGCTGATGGATAAGCGCCGCGACCTCATCACCGATTACGTTCTCATGTACCCCAATGTACCCACGGGTGAAAAGGGTACCGACCGTATCAACGAAGAAGCGGAAGAGTCGTTCCGCGAAGACCTGAAATATAGGCTTGGTTGGGATTCTACCTTCGCTGAGTTTATGCAGAATCTCGCCGGTCGCCCCGCGAAAGGCTTCCACTATGTCGATAACGTAGACCGCGCTGTAGAAGCTATCGACACCCCTGACGGCTACCTCGCGTACCCTATCCGGGTAGGCGTGTTCACTGACTAACGCCGGTACACCCGGTATCCCCACCCGGACGGCTACGCATAGCGTGGGCATGGTTCGACTCCATGCCGGGGAGCTTGCGCTACCCTAGCGCCCCTATACCTCTACTGGAAGGAAACAATTATGTCCACCCCTACCTATACCTACCCCGTAACCCTCCAGGTTTTCCGTAGGAACAAACACGGCGGCGGTCTGGTAGCCGCTATCGTGGGCGGCGAACTGCTCACGGTCAGTAGACTATGCGTCTTCCATGACGAAGAAGGGCGTGTACTACGCCGTGGTACCAAGCACTACGCAAGCCTCCCTAGCGACCTAATCGACATGCTGGACTTCGACACAGACGGCTGGCTACAGGGCGCTAAGCCGTCCCGCGCTAAGGACTTCTTCGAGTGGGCGGCATCAGACCTCAAGGACGGAACCAATGTAACCAGCCGCGCCCGTCACATCAAGAACGTCATGTACGAAAACTTCGGTGATGACGTATCAACCTCCGTTGGAGAGCGTTGTGACTCATGGTCTAAGGACGGCAACGGTAACTACTTCCTCAAGTACACCCTGACCTCCAACGAACCGCTCTATCTTGACGGTACCCCCCTAACACCCCGCGTACAGGCGTAACCTGTACAGCCCGGACGGTCATACCCGGTGGTTCGACTCCACCGGCGGGCGCTCGCGCTATCCCTGGCGCTTATGTAACCCCCTACTGGAAGGAAACCCACTATGTCTGACCGCTACACCCTCACCTCCGTATGGCGTAAGTCCAGTGGTGAACGCCGTATCAGCACGTCCACCCGAACCCTAGAAGAGTTCGTAGAACCCTTCGTAAACCTGGCTAAGGGCTGGAACCTCCCGCCGTTCGCCCCGCCTGCGCTCCCCACCCGTGCAACGGTGGAAGCCTGCGCACGGTTTGTACACTCGCACCTCGCCCCTGAGTTCGGGTGTACCCTAGAGAGCCTGACTCTCGAACCCACCGGTGAATAGCCCCGGCTAGACTTTATCGAAAGGAACCTATCATGTCCTACGTTGCACCCCGTGCTGACTTCCGCGCGGCAATACTTGCCGCCGCTGAGAGCGGCGACCTCAAGAAAGCGCTGGAACGCTGGCGCTTGCAGAACCTCGCGGTGGTGTTTGTCCGCGATAGCAAGTGGTCGGCGCGCCGTACCTTCGGCATCACCTTTAAACAGCACCACCGCTTTATGGGTGTGCTGAAAGAGTTAGGTCTTACCCACCCTACGAAGTTCCGCCGCTCTGAGGCGCGCGAGCTGTGCACCTTTACCGCCGGTATCGGATACGACCTTGTCGAGTTCGACCTATTGGGTGGCACTGGCGACGGCGCGGTGCGCAAGGCGTTCAGTGATGCAGGATTGGTGATTGACTAATGACCAACGAACTACCTACCTACCCCACCGACTGTATCGAGGGTTTCCGTAAGGCTGTCGCCGCCCTGAAACAGCGCGGGGTCGTGCCTAAGCTACAGCTCCAGTCCTCGACATACCGTGTCGAGAATGGGGACGGTACCTATGGCGACCTGTACAAGACCCTACGCTACGCCGTAATCGTCTGGCACCACGAAGAAGACGGCGACATTGCAGAGTCCTACGTCGAGTCGTGGGTACCCGAAGACCTGGAAACCTACCTACGCCTGCTCTTCATGCGCGGCGCTCAAGAGTTCGAGCCTGACCACGTACCCTACAGCGGCGAAACCCCGTTCGGTCTGCGCCTGGCACTGGACGAGTTCAAGGCGACCTGTGACCGCTGGACTGAACCCATCTTTGGTGAACCGCTCGAAGAGCTGGAACGCTGTGTAGAAATTATGAATACGGAAGGTGATTACGTATGCCAATGTTAACCGCCGGTGTCACCCTCGACACCCTACCCGCCCTCGCTTGCCTTGCGGCGGTACTCATGACCTTAATATCCGCCGGTCTGTTCGTGCTTGACATGTGGCAACGCCGCGAGATTGACCACCTGCACGCTGAACTGTACACCCTGCGCATGTTCCGCGATACCGTCGAGTTCATAGACGAACCGCGCGAACCCGAACCCGCGCCGGTACGCAAGCCCCGCCCTATCCCCGAAGGATTGGAGGTGATTCACCCCGCCGTGACCAAGTAATGCACCGCACATAACCGATAAATAACTTCCGGTATCCCCGCCTTGGTAGGCTACCCACCACGTAGGCATGGTTCGACTCCATGCCGGGGAACTCGCGCCCTGTAGTGAGCGGCGCTCCACTGTAACCCCCCCCCCCCTAGTTGAAAGGACTCCACCATGTCCACCACCTCATACGGTCTTGGCTTTGAACCGTTCCCGCTTCTGCTCGACTATGAGCTGAGCGAGCACCTGATGTTGCGCACCGGCGATACCAAAGACGCCCTGTTCCTGGGCTCCCATATGAACGGCAATATCTCAGAGATTGAGGAAGCCCTGGACGAACGCTTCACCATTGAAGAGCGCTTCGGTGACAAGCAGGCGGAAGCCTCCAAGCTGGAAACCGAAATGTACAACGCCTTCGTGGAACGCCTGCTCGCCGGGGAGGAAGGCGATACCCTCGGAAGCCTTTACTACTCCCTGCTGTACGGCTACTCGACAGGCGAAGACGAGCGGTCGTGGCTCCAGAGTAAGGGTCTGCACCTGCCGGTGGTTCCGTTCAGCGACGAACCGGACTGCAACGCTGACGCGGTACCCGACCTCGCCCCGTGGCTCAGCGAGGATTACCTGTCACAGGTAGATGACCTGTTCGAGCTGGAACCGGGACGAACTGAGGACGGCGATCCCTGTGTCTGGGTACGCCCCGGCAAGCGCCGCGAAGTGCGTGTGTTGCTCCGCCCCGAGGGGTGGGACACGGCGGCGCACTTCCAGATGATGCTCTGGGATTGGGACTTGGACGGCGGCTTCTTTGATGACCCCGAAGTTATCGCCCTCGCCCGCGATACCTGGGTTACCGACGGCTTCCTTGACCGAACCTACGTACACCCCGTAGACCGCCAGAAGAACATCTGGCGCGCCGGGTACGAGTACCACATCCCGGAAGCCGCCCGAACGGAGCTAATGGTTGGGCTTGCCAACACGGGGCTTTGGGGTACGGTCGCCCTTGAATCCGGGGTGCGAGTGCTCGGCTCTGCTGATGACCTCGACTTCGAGCTGGACACCTACGGCGACGTGGTGTGTAAGGCGGTGGTTCGCGTTGGCTAAGACCGAACCGGAGTACGCGGTTATTGAAGTCCGCCTCCCCGCTAAGCTGGGCGAGGTTCGCGACCTGCCGATTGAAGTCACAACCCATGTAGGCGGCGAGGTGCGCAAGCACTCCGACGAGCTGACCATGTGCGACGGTCTGGACACCGACATGTTCAGCCTGTCCCCGCTAAAGCCGTTCGCAAAGAAGGTGCCCGGCATGAAGTGGCGCGACGAAGAGAACTTCTCTCACTTCTCCCCGAGCCGCCAAGCCGCACGGTACCGTGCCGCCCTGCTGACCCGACTGTTCTATAACGGCGGCAACGTCTGGTTCGAGGACGATTACGACCGCGCCCTCATCCGCTCTCTGCCTGGATACCAGGAAACCGGAAGCGACCCGTGGGGCACCGCGCCCTGGGAATACCTGTCGAGTGCGTACAGTGAGGACGGCGTACTCATCTATACCTACCGACGAAACGACTAAGACAAGGAACCCCAATGCCTGACTTCACTCTCTACAATGCCGCCGACTTCCGCGACTCCGTACCGGAGAACGTGCGAGATGAGTTCATTAATGCCCTCGACAACTACGAAGCCGCAAGGCAGTATGTCGATGGCGAGGACGTCTACCTTTCGCGAGAAGACATCTTCGCCGCCTGCCTCCGTGTAGCGGTTGGAGACGGACTCTCCGCACCCCTTGCTTTCGGTGACGCCCCGACCCGCGGTAGCGTCCTGACCTACCCCTGCCTCGTGTTCACTAAGCTGACCCCAACGGACGTGTACCCGCCAGAGTCTAGCTCGACTGACCTCTGCCTACGCTACCTACTCCACGCGGGAGGCGAGTGTATCGGCAGTGCGAGCCACCCCCGTTATTCCAGCCTTACCGTAGAAAACATTCGTGAAGCCCGCGTTCGGCTGTTCGATAACCGCGGCGAGTACCGCGTGGCAGAATACGCCTACGCAAACGATGGCGTAGCCGCTCCCCACGGCTGGGACGGTTGCGACTCGCCCCTAGCCAACGGCTCCTACGTCCTGCTTGAACTAACCCACGTCCGATAGAGAGGAACACGCACACCATGACCGTAAAGACCTTCGACGCTCTACGCTTCACCGACGATACCCCCGACGTGGCGTACTCTCCCTACCTCGCCGCCCTTGGGCGACCCGAGGCTCTACTGGCGGCGCTGGACTCCAAGCCGCTGTACGCCACGACCGACGAGATTCTAACCGCCATGCTACAGGTGCGCGGCACCAGCGACACCAACCTGCCGCTGGCACTAGGCGAAGACCCCGACTCCCCCGAGCTGTTCCTCGCATCCCTCACCCCCTACGGACTCGACCTGATGGGCGGCGAGTGCGCCCTATGGCTCCACCTAGATAACTCCGCAGGCAACATCGGCAACGTCAAGGTACGCGGCGAGATGCGCCCCGACACGATCCTCGACGGCGAGCTATCCGACCTGCCGTACCGTGGGCACTACCGCATCTGCCGCTACATTGAGAGCGACGGCGACGAGGCAACCATTGCCGGTGGTGCCACCGTGAAGACCCGCCTACCCTTCGGTAGCTTCGTACTCGTCGAGCGTGTAGCGGAGAAGGTGGGTTAGCCATGATTGACTGGCTCAACGAGTTCAGCCTGGCAGCTGTCGCCCATATAGTCCACCCACTCTTGGTACTTGCCGTGCTTGCTATGTTCCATACAGGCGTAGGGTACACGTGTGGCTGGATACTCCGAATGAAAGACAAAGAGGCTGATACTGCGGGCGACGAGTTCCCCGTCTTCGTCGCCGTGTCTCTCGTCTTCATCGCCTTTGAGTCCGCCCTGGTTATGGTGTGGTGGATTCTGTGCGGTGTCAAGAACGGAGACGGACTAACTCTGGTGTATTTCGCAAGCTACGCGGTGCTACTGGCGGCTCTTCTCACCGGCTCCTTCCTGCCTCATAGGAAGTGGGAGCGGGAGATTGAATTGATGGAGGAGTAACCACATGGGCTACCTCGGCTTCCTCCTAGCACTACTGACCAAGACCAGCCGATAAGGAACACATCATGACCGAACAGAAATACCGCTTGACGGTGAACACCCTCAAGCACCACGAAACCCTGACCTTCGACGGCACTTATGATGACATCATCTCTGCACTCGAAGGCACCCAGCGGGACCTCCACGAACCCCTGATGTGGGCGGAAGAAGTCGCCCATTTGGTCACCTGCCCCGAATGTGAAGGGCTGGTCTGGGCTAACGTGTGGTGGTACTGGAAGGAACGTGTAGGCGAACAGGAAGCCTACCGAACCGAACGCCCCGAACCTACCTGCGACTCCATCCGCGAGTACGCTTACCACGTCTTGAAGAACGACATGCTCGGTTGCAAGAAGTGGGAACACCTCATCACCCTACACCCTCTACCCGAGGAGGATAACTAATGGACTTCACTCCCCCCGACCTCAGCACCACCTACCACGAGCGCTACAAGTGGTGCTCCGCCTACCTGAAAGGTCTGACCGACCTCAAGACCAACCCGGAACGGTACATCGACCTCGGGGTATGGAAGGAGCACTTCGACCTCATGGTGAACACCGGAGCACGAGACGAACGCGCCAAGGAAACCAGCCGCCGCTACCACTACTACGGTGAAGAAGCTTCCCGGAGCCTTGCACAAAACCCCGGCTATAAATGGTTGCGAGACAACGGGACGTACCGCCCAGGAAAGCCGCTCAGCGACATGCTCCACTGCGCTATCGTACACAACATCGTCACCCACCTACTCTCCTACGTAGACCGCCTGGACTACGCCGCCTTGGTCTACGCCAACGAAAGGAACAACTAATGACCCGCACCTACACCACCCGCGCCGACGCTATCCAGCGCGAAATCATCGACCTCCTGTCCGCATCTGAGTTCCCGCTCACCGACTGGGACATCGACGCTATCGCAGATGAAGTACTCGGTGGTCACGAAGAAGGCTACGCCTGCCGCGTCTCGGAAGACGAGTTCTGGGACATCGCCCGTAAGCACGACCGCACCCAGCAGTAAGAGAAAGGAACACAACAATGGCAACTAAGAAGGTTGAAATCCCCACCACCGACCCGCTGGAGGAGCTGGTCGAGGACTTCCGCGCCAACCTGAGCATGTCTTGGGATCGCTCCGATGCCGTGCGCCGCCACTTCGAGGCAACCGGCGAGACTCCGACCGTGCGCAACGTCCTCAAGCGCATCGTTAGCGACCTCGCGCCGACCCGCGAGAACATCATCACCTTCCGGGGAGAACGACACCGCTCCTTCTACATCTGGAAGGCAACCCACGTGCGCTACTGGACTCCTGAGCGTGAAGAAGCCTTGGTCTTCGGCGGAATCAACGAGGGTTTCATCGTCCCGCCGGGTGTTGCGCTGTGTGATACCGTCGGCTGGGTGAACGTAGACGGACGTGTAGTCCTGGAAACCTTCGAGCTCGGCGGCGAGTACTACCTCATCGCTATGCTCCGTAACTAACCCGAAAGGAACCATCACCATGACCGACACCAAAGAATACCCCAGCTACAAAGTGCATAGCTGGGTGACCAGCTGGATTACCGACCCCTGGGTCTGGGACGGGGACAAGACCGAAGCAGAAACCGAAAGGAGCTAACCAATGACCGACACCAACCCGACCCCGGAAAACCTCGCCGCAACCCTGGTTGAGGTATCCCAACAGCTCGAAGACCTCCGTGGTAGCACGCTCGACCCTAACGACCCGCTGAATGAGGTGGTGTCGGATGGATGGACAGTGCAGGATCCAAACAAGTACGAGGAGCGGGACGCCTTCGACACCTTGCAGAGATGGGGTGCTCCCCGCACCCTCCGCAACATTCTCAAGGCGTACGCCACCAACAGCAGCAACCCCTTCGCCAGTTATGAGAACTACACCATCGACTCCCCCACCACTGGGGCCTCCTACCGTGTTCACCGCCTTGAAGCGTGCCGGGTCAAGTCACCTGATGGGCGCGAGCACGACCCGGTGTATCGTACCAAGGACTTCCCCCTTCCCCGCTTCACCGTCCTGTCCTCGCTGGTTGGCTGGACGTTCGGCAAGTGGAGCAAGGTGATTGACACCTTTGAAGACAGCCACTACAAGTACATTATCGTTGAACTCTCCTAACCTACTGAAAGGAACTAACTAACTAATGACTGAACCCCTGTACGACATCGAGGAGTTCAAGAAGCACTGCCTCGCACTGGTAGACATGATCCCTCACGCTGTAAGTGCTCGGCACCTTACCCGCGGTACGGGGTGCTCCATCACCGAAGCCCTGCTCCTTGCTGTCGGTGCGGTCGAGTCGAACTCAGAAGCCGCTTCCCGTGGCATTGACCCTGTATTCCAGTAAACCCCTAAGAAAGGAAACAACCCAATGACCGAGAACAACAACAACCAGACCATGAGCCTGGAAGACATCACCCGCGCTCTGACTGAGCTCGCCCAGAAGGTAGAAGCTATCCGTGGCGGCGAGAACGCACCGGAGCTTGACCCGAGCGACCCTCTGAACGAAACCTCGGAGCACCCCTGGTGCGCACCCGATGCAACCGACTCAGAAGATGAACGCGCTAACAATACCATCAGTGAGTGGGGTGCTCCCCGAACCATCCGTAATTTCCTCAAGGCGCTCGTGAGCAAGGAAAACGCTGATAGCTGGTACACTGTCCGCTCGCTCGCCACCCGAAAGCGCTACCGAATCAGCCGAGTCGATGAGGTTCCCTCGCCCGCTACGCTCAACGGTTACGATTTCGTGCAGTCCCGAACTCACGACTTCACCCTCCCGGTTTCCCTGGAAGAGCTGACGGATGGTTGGGTCTACCGCGGCACTGCCAAGGTGCTGGACGTCTTCAAGCTGGACGACACTACGTATGCCATCTACGAGATGCTGTAACCACCACCACCTCCCCATACCCCCGGCACTGGTACCCGTGCTGGTGCCGGGGGTACTAACCCCGAAAGGACTGTTACGAATGAGCTACAGCCCTCTTGATAACACCGTGAGTAGTTACGATCTCTTCGACTTCCTAAACGTAGATTCTAAGCAAGTCTACGACGCCCTCACAGGGCTCCGGGAGACGGGAAAGCCCCTCACCCTCCGCAACTACCTCAAGGAGCTGCTGAAAACCCACACGGGGCGAACCCTCGGGTACCAGAGGGGCGAAGCCGGGGACGTGTACCGAATCTCCCGCGGCACCCGCACCACCTTCTACGACGCGCACGACCGACCCTTAGAGTTCATCGACTTCCTAGACCCCTACCTCCGAGCACCGGCGAACAAACTCCCCGAGCTTACGGGTTGGTACACCGAATCCGGGCGTTACGTACTCGAAGCGGGGGAAGTAGGCGGCGAACCCTACATCATCTCAGTGTATGAAACGCCGTTTGATTGGGATAGGTAGTGTTGAGCGCACTCACCGACGAAGCCCACCTGCTCCTACTCAACGGGGCGCTGGTACTGGCGCTACTGCTTGCCAGCGCCCCGCCTGAACTACTCATCCGCTAACCGAAAGGACTCGACATGGACATCCCCGACAACGCCGACTGGCTCTTCGCCCTCTCCGACCTACGCCGAACCTGGCTTACCACCGGGGATAAGTCCCTGCACCAGGTACTTACCGGGGACGGTTCACTTCCCGGAGCCGCCCGAGTCCAGGAAGCCTGCTACAAAGCGCTCGTGGAGTTCTCCCCGGACACTCCAACCACCCACTTCTACCGACGACTTACAGGAGCTGACCTCTTCATGGCAACCGAAAATCCTGACATCACCAAACTCCAGGCAGACATCGCCAGCCTGCGCATCGAACATGGCCAGGCTGTTGAGGGGTGCATCAGCCTCGAACGAGACCTCAACCTACACCGCACCACCGCCTCTCGACTCGATGCAGAAATTAGGAGCTGGGGCGGCTCGGCAAGCGACCCGGAAGTCCTCCAGAAAGTCCTGAACATGAACGCCGCCAACACCACCGCCGGCATCCTCGACGAAAACATCGAGCAGCAGAAAGACCTGCTCAACCAGATCGAACAGGTTCTCACCTCCCAGGAAACCAGCCTCGGCGTACTGCTAACCGTCGAGCAGAACAACGCCCTGCTCACCAAGACCGCTGAACTCGTAGAGTCTGTACAGGGCGCCCGAGCGAAGCTCACCGGCTCCAGCTCCCTGCGCCAGGAAACCAAGCTCCTAGCTGACGCGAAGGGCCGCAACGAAGTCGCCACCGAACGACTGCTCGGGGGTAGCCAGTCAGCAGAAGCAGAGCTAAACTCGCTCATGCTCGAAGAGCAGGCACGACAACTCATGAAGCGAGGGAAGTAAGCGATGCTCGTACCACCCGAGTACAACATCATCACCAAGGACGAAGAAGAAACTGCCGCCCGGTTCCTGCGGGTCCTCATCTGGGCAAGAGACGCGGCCCAGCAGGGTAAGCTCCCGAAACGACACGTCCCCCACTTCACAGGTTGGACCACAGAAGAAGGGGTGAGTGCCAAATGGAGTGGATGGGACTTCACCCTCTACGACACGCGCGGAGAAATCGCCTGCTTCAACTCCGACCTATCCCCTTCGCTCGCCTACCGGGGTATCGAGAGTGTGGAGGTCCGCAACGGCAGGCTGACTAACCTAAACAACCTCATCGGAGCTGGTGCTCTAGGACGGGTGCTCTATCTCGTATCGCAGCGGACGTGGGAGCAACTGTCCCACAGACAGGAGCATTGCTACCTAATCGAACAGCTCCTCGAAGAGGAAGGCATCGAAGTAGGAACACGCCCCTTGCCGGGGCCACCCTCTCCAGAACTGTCTACTAAGAAGCGTCCCGCCCACGGCGGGCTCCCTGGTATAAACTTCCCCCGCGTCAAGGAGCCCGAGCCGAAGACCGAGCCGAAGACCGAGCCGAAGACCGAGCCGAAGACCGAGCCGAAGCTGGAGTGGGGTGACTACACCGCACTGATCGAAGCTATCGAGCGCGCAGACCCAAAGAGGAAGCGTAAGAAGCCCACGCCACCTCCTAAGCCCAAGAAGGTACGGGAGCCTAAGCCCAAGCGCCGCATCCCCTGGGACTTGGTGCTTATGTTGGCTGAGCTGCTTCTCGCGGGGGTGACGTGCTACATCGTAAGCACCCAAGGCCCCGACAGCCCCTGGCCCTTCCTCTCTGGCTTTGTCTGTATCTTCGTCGCTCTCTTCGGCCTTGCCGAAAGCACAAAACCCGACGACCAAGACGAATGAAAGGAAACCACATGACCGCCCTATCCGAGCACGACGCCCGCATCCGCGAGCTCAACGCCGACGACGCCTGGCTCTACGACGCCCCGAGCGTTGCCACCTACTCCGTACCGAAGATGCCGCCTGTACGCACCCTCCGATACGCCCGAGCGCGACTCGAAGCCACCCACCGCAAGTACCCGCCGCTACGCTCACTGCTGGCGTGGGTACCCCGACCGAACAAGAACAAGAAGGAGATCTAATGACCGACTTCTACACCAACGAAAATCGCGAGCGCATCGCCGCCCAGATGCCCCTCACCTGGAGGAAGACCCTGCACAGGGTATGGAACCTACGCCCCGACTCGCCTGACGTGGACTGGGACAGCGCCCTCTGGAGAATCGACAAGCTCACCACCCTCCCGGCAGGTGTACACGAGATGAACCCACTCCGTAGCATGTGGCTCATCTCGGCCATGCACATGGTCGAGAAGCACGCCGACCAGTTCCACCACAAGCTACAGTCCGGGGTCGTGTACCACCTCATCGCCGCCCTCATCTGCGACGAGTGGGCAGAGCGTGTCCGAGAACTACGACATGCCGAGCGAAAGCTTGAAGCATGGCGTGACACCCAACGAAAGGAAGAAAGCTGATGACCTACATGTACACCGACGAGAACCGCGAGTACATGGCCTCGATGCTCCCCGACTTGTGGCGCGACACCTTCCGCGACGTCTGGAACCTGCGCCCCGAGGCTCACTTCCTCGACGTGATTCAAACTCGCGCTGGCATCACCGCTCTTGCCCTGAGCCAGCACGAGGTGGACCTGGAGTACGTAGCAGACCTGCGGCTTTCCGCCGCAATGGTAACGATGAACGCTGACGAGTTCCACAGCCCCAAGCACGCCCTGGCCTGCTCCCGCCTCCTCACCGCAGCAGCGTGTGACAACCCCACCGAGCGACGACGCTTGCTCCAAGAAGCCCACCACTACCTTGTTGGGTGGGACAGCACCCGAAACCAGAAAGGATAACCCATGACCACCAAGTACACCCGCAACACCCTCGTACCGTTCGGTACCTTGCGCAACTACTCGCAGCTTCCCGCAGAAACCCGCGAGCGCCTGGAAGCCATCATCGACCCGGAGTGGCTGTCCATGCCCGCTGTCGAAGTGGACTCACTAGAACGCCCGCTCCACACTTACACGAGAGCCGTTGGGTTGTCCAAGCTCGATTACGCTGTCGTCGGTGAGAACGACGCAGTGCTCATCCGAGAAGCCAGCTTCGGCCCCGCAACGGCAGGAAAGCTCTCCTTGAAACTAATCCAGGGGGACTACAGGGCGGAGGTCCCCGCGACGTGCGCCGCAGACCTCGACCAACTCATCGGGGTGGAGATTCCCCACTGGTTGCGACCGACCCCCCGTGTCATCGTGGATGTCTACCAGGCCACCCGCTCAGGTTGCTTCTACGTCGCCCTTGCCAAGAAGGAGGACTAATGGCAGATCTAACCCAAGCAGATAGCGCCGAAGAACCGCGCTATCCGCACGACATCGCAACTACCAGGGCCATTGAAGGCCTCACCCGGTGCGCCGAGCGCACCGCTGAAATGGCTGAACTGCTGCGCCGGGGACAGTACAAGCTAAGCGGGGCCATTGGCCACCTGGCGAACCTACGACTTGCTGTTACACGCCTTGAAACAGCCTTCCGCATCGGAGCTAACCAATGACAACCGAGCTAACCCAGGGGATGCGCATCATCTCGCACCGCACCAGCGCCGAGCGCCCCGAGTTCCACGTCGCCTCCTGCGAAGTGTACGTCCCGGCCAAGAAGCGCGTCGAGAAGATGCCACTCATCTTCCGAGTCGCCACTGACGAGTGGGGCATCCCCCGCCTGCACGTACACGTCGCCCAGCTTACCCGCATCATCGGAGCCGCCCCTGGCAGCTTCAATGGCTGGCTCCGTGGGCGAAGCGGAGACATGCGATGCGTCGGTCGCTTCCCGGCAAACGTCATCAAGGAGCTGACCGAGGAAGGGCGCGGCAACAGCGTAGACGCCCAAGGCGTTACCCTAGAACACGCCGTCGTGCTGATGAACCACACACCGGCCCGAGACAAGAACAAAGTCTTGCCCTACCTGCGCCGCTGGCTCAACGTCGTACAGCAAGGCTACCTCTACCCGAGCTCGGTGCGTGTAGCCTCCCCTGACATCGTGGCCGCCGCGCTCAAGCCCTGGGATGCCGAGTCCGGCAAAGCGCGACACGAAGCAGACCTCGCGCAAGAAGCCGCTAAAGCGCTGACCGAGTGCTCCGAGAAGCTTGCTAAGCTTGCTACGAAAGCACTACAAGACAAGCGCGTGCCGGAGGGAGTCACCATCAGCCTGGCAACCCTGCGCTACGCAGTGCTACGAATCGAACAAAACTACCAAGAGGAGATGAAGCAATGACCCCCGAACCGATGAGCTACCACGACGTGAAGATGCTCTCTGGGTGGTACTACGAGAACGAAGCCGAGAAGGAGCGTGAGGACTAGTGGAGGTCATTCTGTTCGTCCTGCTCCTCATCTGGATCGCGAACATGTAAGGAGGATACGAAGATGCCCACTGAAATCTTCCTCCATCCCCAAGGAGTGTATGACGTATCCATAGAGGTGCGCGACGGGGACAAGACGGCTACCTACAACGGAAACGGTATGAAGTTGCAGAGCGTCCGACTCTGCGGATACCGCAATGGGGAGGTTCCGAAGTACGAAGTCGTCTTCCGAAAAGATGTGTGGCACCCCGTGCAGGTCAAGCCCAAGCCGCTGGACTGTACCGTGTGTAGGGAGGACTTCCGCACCCGACCTCGTGTCTTCGGGCTGTTCCGCCCAGGCGAGGAATCGCTAACCGTAAGGCAGATGGCTAACCGATACGCCCGTAAGGTAGGGTCGGATGACGGCGTGGATCTTCTGTTCGAGGCGTCGGATGGAAGGTGTTACACCGTCCTCCCCATCAGCAACGTGACCGAACGACGGGAGGCCGCAGGTCGGAAGCCTCACATGGGGTACTACGTGGACGGATTCAACCGCGTCGTAACCCACAAGGAATACCAGTTCCTGCACATCCGGTTCCGCGACCCGAACCCCGTCGTCCCGACACCGGATAACCCCACCGTCCGAAGCACTAGCTACGAGGCTCTAGTCGGTAAGACCCTCCAACTACCCGAGTGGTTCCCCGCAAAGATTCGGATGGTGCTACCAAAGGGTCCGAAGCTGCCGCTTGGTGGAGTCCTGGCCGAAGTCATCGGCCTTGGAGGAAAGTAACCCAAAGAAAGGAGGCGGGGTTTATGATTGACCGCCGCATCTCCGTAAACCCCGCCGCCGTCTACGACGAGCTGGACAAGATTCACTCGTACCGGGAGATTATGCTCGGGCACCTCGCCTTCCTGAACTCCCACCCCGACAAGGCGGTAGCCGAAGCTGCCGCACCCTTCACCCTCACCGCCTCCGAGTTCCTAGACTCCCTCAACGCACTGGAAGACCTGCTGACCGAGGAGTGGGACGGAGACGACGAAGACGACCTAGAAAGGATTGACGAATGACCGAGATCCCCGTATGGATCAAAGCAAACCTGATCTCGTTCGGCTCCGAACGCCCCGGACTGACCCTGCTCACCAAGGAACCGACCGACCCGAGCGCATATCAACTCGCGTTCTGTGCTCTGCCCGGGCTGTACACCCCCTCCTGGCAGGGGGCCGAACCGATGACCTACGGCGCAGACCCCGCCGACTACGGACTGCCCACGCTCTACTCCGCACAGGCAGAGAAGCCGGACTACACCGGCTTCGCTAACGCTATCCGACCTGCCGCCAACGACATCATCAGCAACAGCTTCGCCACCACGTTCAGCCGCTCTCTGCTCACCAGCATCGTCAATGCCTACGCCTGGGCGACGGCATCTCGATACTTCCCCGATGAGGACGAGGCCGCACGAGGACGTAAGGAACTGCGATTGCTCCAGGCGGCAGGCATCAAACTCCCCGACGACCTGGAATGGGGCTCCCGCTCCGTCGTCCGAAACCAAGCGTTCACCAACGCACTGAACAAGCTCAAGCTCTCCGCCCCGGAGCCCGTGGAAGGCGTGAATGACCTCTACACGGCGACCCTGACGGTGGAAGACTAACGAAAGGAACCAATGACTAACCTCCCGAACCCCGGAAAGCACGGCAAGCTCTACGACATCCCGGCTATCGCCGCCGCTACAGGTTACACCCGCGAAAACATTTACCACGTTCTCGGTGCCCAGAACTTCCCGGCACCGGCAGTGACCTACAACCGGGGCAAGAACCTTGGGGAGGGGCGACTCTGGCGTGAAGAGGACATCCAGGCGTGGGCGGGGCTAACCCTGTCGCAGAAGATGCGAGGCGAGGGGGCGCGCGTACCGGACGTGGCTCGCATCGAAGACTACGCCACCGGCGACGACTCCGGGCTCATCGTCTGCACCATCACCGGAGGCGCTGACGGCTTCCTGAGCGCCGCAAAGTCCGTTGAGTACTCAGCCGGTGGTCTGACCCGCGAAGAAGCCGCGGAGGTGGCGTTGAAGGCCGCACAGGGGGCATCCCGTGCCGAAGCGTAGCAAGAAACGTACCGGGTGGGGTCCCAAGAGCGGGCTCACCTACCAGCAATCCCCGCAATGGCGGAAGATTCGACTCGACGTGCTCAAGGCAGCCGGTTTTCAATGCATGGCGACCAACGCCGTGACAGGACAGCGCTGTACAGCCAAGGCGACCGACGTAGACCACATCAACGGGCCGAGCAACGACCCGAGCAACCTCGCTGCGCTGTGCGGGCACCACCACAGGCGCAAAACCAGCGCGGAGACTGCCCGGAAGAACCGCGAGAGCCTGCAGAAGCTCAGGCGAATGTCCGGGCAGACGGTCCGAGGTCTGGGCGGGCGAGAAATCCTCCGCAAGGACGCACCGCTCGGCGCTCGCATCGACTGGAGTAAGTACAAGGCTTCGGGTAAACTTGGAAGCGCTATAGGTAGAGGTACCGAAAGCGACTAGGGATATACGGGAGAGCCACCCATGAGCAGACGTTCATAGGTGGCTTTTCTGTACCCTCCGAACCGGGGCTTTCCGACTAACTTCTATATAAACTTTCCGTACGCGCGAGGTTTAGGGTCATTTAGCGCCAAACCCCTAGTCAGAGCGTTTTGACCCTAAAAATTTGAGCGTCAGTTTAGCGTCATTTTAGGGTCAATGACGCTAAATTTAGCGTCAATGGAGCGCCAGCTCACATGAAAAATAGACCAACAGTGACGGCGATCACAGGGGTCGAAAAAACCACGTGAGCTACCCCACCAAAAATTAAAAGTTTAGGGTCACTGACCCTAAAATGACCCTAAAATGACCCTAAATGACGCTAAGAAAAATTTAGGGACATCCCTTTATTTACAAGGGAATGGCGCTCAATGACCCTCGATCTAAAAAATTTATATACTTTTCTGGCGAGAGCGTCAGAAAGGACCCCCAAAACCATGAACAGGACACCCCTCGAAAAGGACGTCGAAAAGTACCTCAGCAAGCAGTGCATCAAGCGTCGCTGGCTCAGCTACAAATTCATCTCCTCCGAGACGGGAGTGCCTGACCGAATCGTCATCCTCCCCGGAGGCGAGGTCTGGTTCCTCGAAATCAAGCGCGCACGCGGTGGCCGCGTCTCGGCCCGCCAGAAGCACGTCATCAACAAACTAACCACCATCGGAGCGAACGTCGCCGTGCTCTACGGACACGAGGGCGTGACGCAATGGCTCGCGGAGCGAGACCGCAGCTGACCACACGAAAGGACTCACCATGACTACCGACCCTATTCTCAAGCTGCGCTCCTACCAGCTGGAGGCAGTAGACTTCCTCCACCGCCCCGGCAAGGGCAAGGCTCTCTTCCTCGATATGGGTCTGGGCAAGACCGCAACCTGTCTGTGCGCCCTCACCCGCGACCACCTGCCCGCTCTCGTCGTCGCCCCGAAGCGTGTAGCCGAGTTCACCTGGGCCGCCGAGCGTGACATCTGGGCACCGCACCTGTCCGTCACCGTCGTGAAGGGCACCCCGCAGAAGCGAGCCGCCGCGCTCGCCGTGGACGCTGACCTGACCGTCATCTCCCGAGAGAACCTGGCTGAGGCCGCGCAGAAGGCTGCCTCCGGCTATTTCAAGACCCTCATTATTGACGAGCTCTCCGGCTACAAAAGCCAAGCCACGCAGCGTTTCAAGGGGGCCTCCATGATTACGCCCTTCGTCCAGCACGTGTGGGGTCTGACCGGCACGCCCACCCCGAAGGGACTGCTCGACCTGTACTCCCAGATCAAGCTACTCGACGGTGGCCTGGCTCTGGGCCGCACGCTGACCGCCTACCGTGAGCGCTTCTTCCTGCCGTCTCAGCGCTTCGGCAACTTCACCCAGTGGCTCCCCAAGGCTGGAGCCGAGACGAAGGTGTACAAAGCGATCGAGCATCTGGTGCTCTCCCAGGGCACGGAGGGTCGCGTCGAGCTTCCCGAGGTCACCTACGTGACACACCCGGTGCGCATGACGGCGGCCGCAGTGAAGGCCTACAAGAAGATGCGAGACGAGATGAGCGTGTGGCTCGCCTCGGAGGGCGAGGAGATTACCGCCCAGAACGCCGCCGTAGCCTCTGGTAAGCTCTCACAGATCACAAGTGGCTTCCTGTACCAGGAAGCAGCCGACATCGACGCTCCTGAGAGCGCTGAGCGCCCGTTCAAGCAGCTTCACCGCTCCAAGCTCGACAAGCTGGAGGATTTGGTGGAGGCCGCCAATGGCTCCCCGGTGCTCGTCTTCTACCGCTTCGCCGCGGAATTGCAGATGCTCAAGGAGCACCCGAAGCTCGGCCCACTGGTGAGCACCGTCAAGGACAAGGACTTCGTGGAGAAGTGGAACAACGGCGAGATCCCTATCCTCGCCGCACACCCCGAATCCATCGGTCACGGTCTGAACCTGCAGAAGGGTGGCCACATTGCCGTCTGGCTCTCCCTGCCGTGGAGCAGTGAGGCGTGGTTGCAGTCTAACAAGCGACTGCACCGAAGCGGCCAGGAGCACCCTGTGACGATTCACATTCTTGAGGTGCCGAACTCAATTGACGAGCACGTTTACGCTCGCCTGACCGATAAGGTGGACGCACAGCAGGCGCTCCTGGACTACCTCAAGAAGAAAGACGACGCGCCGGGTGTGTAGAATGGGCACACAACAGAAAACCCCCGGAGCTAAAAACTCCGGGGGCGTAACTAACCACTGAAAAAAGTGACTCAACATCGACTTAGGAGCAATAGTACCATGTCAGTGCTGTCCCCAACAACACTCACCACCGCCTCAGACATCCGCACCGAGAAGCGCTTCCCCGTCGAGTTCGCACAGGGTACCAGCGCCAGCACCACCGCCCTGCAGTACAGCATTGAGGACTTCCTCGTCATGCTGGCAAACCCCGGCACGAAGAAGAACGCCCGGTCATACCTCCCCGGCGAGCTGCGCGGGCACCACCGAAGCGGGGATAACGTCGTCGGTCGTAGCGTCATCACGCTTGACTTGGACGGTGCCTCAGACGACGGATTCACGAGCCTGCTGAGCTACCTGAACGACGTGGCGGTGCTCTGGCACACGACCTACTCGCACTCGGAGCATAAGCCCTCGTACCGGGTGCTCATTCCGCTGGATGAGCAGGTCTCCCCGGACGTGTACTCCCGTATCGTGCGTGAAATCATGCGCGCTGTTCCCCAAGCGTCCATCGACGCGGCCAGCGCAACACCCAGTCAGATTATGTTCACCCCCGCGGCCAAAGACCCGAGCCTGTACGAGTGGGGGAGCGAGCTGGGCCACCCCCTAGCCTCCGGTTCGTTGTTCCAGGGCGCGCCGGACTCTCCGGGCGACGTAGTATCGCTTGGACGAGTGCGCAAGAAGGACCCGCTGACACTCCGGGGCATCGCCGGGGAGTTCTGCAGGCTCTACCAAGACCTGGATGAGCTAATCGAGGTGTTCGGGCTGCCCTACGAACGTGTTGGGAGCCGCTTCCGCTACACCAAGGCCGATAAGAGCTCCGCTCCGGGCATGAGCCCCTTCCCGGACGCTCCTCTGCTGTACTTCTCGAATCACAGGAGCGACCCGGCCAGCGGGCGAGCGCAGAACGCCTTCGATTTGGTCCGAATCCATAAGTTCGGGCATCTCGACGCGGGCTACGAGGGCGCAATCATTCACTCCCCGTCCGCCCGTGCCATGAAGAACTTCCTGAGCAGTCATGCAGGCTTCGCGGCGCGCCGGGCAGCTGATGCCTACGAACAGGTGGTCCGCCCGGAGGCGGCGGGAAGCCCTCTGACGGGTGGGGAGGTTGTCTCAACCCTCACTGAGGAGCCTGAGCACGAACCGGAGCTTGCCGTTGCAGAAGACTCAGCAGATATTGAGACTGACTGGACGCACCGGCTGATACGCCACGATAAGACCTTGCAGGTCGAGGATCGCATCGAGAATTACGACCTCATCTTCGAGAACGACCCCGTATTCAAGTCTTTGTGGTGGAATGTTCGCGGCGACTACGAAGCAATCATGCCCGAGAATTACGATTTGCGCGACGGTAGCCCGCCGCAGGTGAACAACGCCGACGTAAGCGGCCTGAAAGACCATATCGAGCGGCGGTACCAGATCAGGCGCGTCACTCGCCAGCGTGTAGATGACCTTCTAGGGCGTGTGCGCCGCGAACGACGCATCGACCCGGTTAAGAAGTACCTGCAGAGCCTGTCGTGGGACGGCATACCAAGGCTGGAGACCTGCCTACCCGGTGTGGAGAACACCGCCTACACTCGGATGGTCGCCAAACGCGCCCTGCTCGGAGCAGTGGCAAGGGCGTTCAAGCCCGGATGCAAGGTGGACCAGTCCCTCATCCTCTACGGCGGGCAGGGCGTGGGTAAAACCACCTGGATCGAGCGCATGGCCCGCGGATACACCGCCAGTTTGGGCGACATCCAGAACAAGGACACGCTGATCTCAGCGTCTCGTTCGTGGATTATGGTGTCGGATGAAGGTCACGCCCTCAACAACGCCGACTTCAACGAGCTCAAGGACTTCTTGACGCGCCAGCGAGACGTTTACCGACTGCCGTATGACCGCTCAGCTACCGAGGTACCCCGCCGGTGGGTCGTATGGGGTACCACCAACGACCCGATGATGCTAAGGGAACGCGACGGTAACCGACGCTTCCTCATTGTCGATGTACTGGAGCAAATGGACTTCGATAAGTACACCCCCGAGTACGTGGACCAGGTGTGGGCAGAAGCGGTGGCTCTGTACCAGCAGGGAGAACGCCCCGTGCTGTCCCCTGCCGAGGAAGAGTTGGCAGAGCAGGCCCGACAGTCTCACACGATGGAAGACAACCTGGTTGCCACCATCACCGAGGCGCTGGACATGCCAGTGCCCGCCGGGTGGGAGCAGATTCCGATGTCGGAGCGTATCGTGTGGCTCCAGGAGCGCGACTTCAACGGTGCGCCGAGTCTACCCCCGGTTGCGCCCCGCGACTTCATCACCCCGGCCGCCGTCTGGGTCGAGATCATGCGCAAGGGTCTACCCGACATGTCCCTGCGCGACCAAAACCGCATCACGGCTGCCTTGGTCAGCCTCACTCGCAAGGGTGTGCTGGTCCAGGAAGAAGGAAGGCAGCGCGTCGGATGCTACGGCTATCAGACGGTCTTCCGCATGGCCTTCGCTGACTAAGCGTGGGCTATCTCACCAATGCCTGCTTGAAGTGGGTGCGGCTTCCGTGCAATACTGGAGTCACACCCGCTCCGGCGGGCTCTACATGAAAGGAAAAGTGAATCATGACTCCCCTCAACTCTGAGGCAAGCGCCGCCGCCTTGACGGACGCGGCCACCATCATCATCAAGGAGTTGCAGACCATTGCCGCCTCCTTAGAGGATTTGACCAAGCGCGTCGAAGCGCTTGAAAGCGGTGGCACCCCCACCCGAGAAGTCACCTTCGAGCAGATGCGGGCCGCCGTCCAAGAGCTGCAGGACCTCGCCGGAGCGCAGGCGCTACCGCTCGTGCAGACCGTGCTCTCCTCCCGAGGCTTCTACCGGGTATCGGAAGTTCCGGTAGCAGACCGCGCAGACATCCTGCGCAAGCTGGAGCGCGAGATTGCGAACCGAAAGAATGGCGCGGATGCCTGACGTCCACGCCAAGCTGTCCCCCTCATCCAGCCACCGCTGGCTCAACTGCACGAAGTCCTTCGATCTTATCGAGTCGGCTAAGGTACCAGAGCAGACAGCGGGCCTGGCGGCTGAGGAGGGGACTCTAGCCCACGCCGTGCTAGAGAATCTGATGAAGCAGGCACTCGGTAAAGTCTCTGCCGCGGAGTTCAAGGCAGAGCGCAAGCGCCTCGCTGAGGCGACAGAGAAACTACTCGGCTACTCGGCAATTTCCGAGATGGAGAAGTTCGCCTCCGGGCAGGTCGAGTTCATCCTTGACCTTCTCCGGGACGACCCGAACGCGCTCGTGATGATTGAACAGCGAGTCTTCGTCACCGAGCAGTGCTTCGGAACCGCCGATGCGATCGTCATCAGCGGCACCACCCTGTACGTTATCGACTACAAGTATGGTGCTGGAATCCCGGTGAACGCTGTGGAGAATCCGCAGTTGCTCCTCTACGGAGCAGGCGCCCTGCGCTTCTGGGAGTTGGTCCACGACATCCAGCAGGTAGAGCTTCACATCTTCCAGCCGCGCCTGCATAGCCACAGCGAATTTCGTCTGTCCGCAGACGAGCTGCGTAGCTGGGTGGACACGAAGGTGCTACCCGCTATTGATGAGATCAATTCCTCCACAGGCTCGTTCTGTCCGAGCGATAAGATTTGCCAATGGTGCCCCGCCAAGGCAGTCTGCTCGGCGCGAGCGAACGCAATGTGGGGATTCCTACTCCAGGAAGGAGTGCTGACCGATGACTGATGCTCCGGTCCTTGCACCCGTGGGCGAGCTGACTGTCGAGCAGCTTGCTATGGTCGCCCTGAACGCCAAGGCGATTAAGAAATGGCTAACCGACGTCGAAGAGCATGTGCTCACTCAGGCGTATGACCACGGGGTGAAGTTCCCCGGACTTAAGGTCGTGCGCGGCTCCTCGCGACGAACCATCCCCGACCCCGAAGGCTTCCTCCGCGCCCTTGAAGAAGGCGGAGTGAGCACCGACGGGTTGAGCCAGACGGTCGTGAAGCTGGAGACTATCAGCAACCTTGAGAAGAAGCTCGGGGTCAAGCTGGAAGACACTCCGGCAAGCGAGTTCGTCACCAAGACCACCGGAAAGCTCGCTGTCGTTCCTGAGAGCGATAAGCGTCCGGCAGAAATCAAAGCCGAGGCTGCTGCCTCGGCTTACGAAAACCTTACTATCTAACCACTGAAAGGAAACCAACCATCATGGCATACAATGCAGTAACCCTCGGCCGCGTCCGCTTCTCCTACGTCAAGCTCAAGGACCCCTCTCGCGTCACCGCTGACGGCAACAAGCGCGAGTTCGTCCCGCAGGCAGTCGTGAACCGTATCCTCGCCGAGGAGGGCGCCAACAGCGAGAAGCTTGAGGGTCTGGAGTACGGTATCCAGCTGATTATCGGCAAGGACGACAAGATCCCCAACTCCGATACCCTCATCATGGACGCTCTGGGCGAGAAGGTGAAGCTTGCTGTCGCTGAGGCGGTGGAAGAAAAGCGACTCACCAAGGCGCAGGCAGAGCTGATGAACAAGCACTGGCGTGACAAGTTCGCACTGAGCATCGCCTCCAAGACCCAGCTCAAGACCAAGGTAACCGATAACGACGAGCAGGGGGACGAGCAGACCCCCGCCCACCTGGTGAACACCTACTCCTTCAACGTCAATCCGAAGGCAAAGCGCGGCCCTGTCCCTGTCTTCAAGTGGGGTACCAACCCCTCCACCGGCAAGCCCGGCCCGGTCAAGGCAGATGTCGAAGAGGTTCACTCCGGTGACTACGGCTTCGTTGAACTGGTGCCCTTCGTCTACCGCTTCGCAGGCTCCACCGGACTGACCTTCTTCCTGAACTCGGTCCTCAAGACCCAGGACGGCGAGCGCCTGGACGGTGTACGCGACGCTGGCGCAGCCTTCGAGGGTCTGGGTGACTACATGGATGAGGTCAGCAACGACGGCGCGGAGGCATACTCCTCGGCTGAGTCTATCGACGACGTGCTGTAGACTGTAACTATTCCACACTAAACCCCCGGCACGGATTTCTACCCACGTGCCGGGGGTTTCCTCTAGGAGACTTACATGGAAACACTGCTGTTCATCGACTTCGAGACGTACTCTTCGGTGAACCTGCGCGACTGCGGCGCGTACCCGTACATGGCCTCGCCTGACTTCTCCCCGCTCATCATGACGTACCGCTATGGAGTGGACGGTCAGACGAAGATCGCGCAGGGCGAGGCCGAGATCAAGTGGGCGCTTCGTGGTCTGCACGAGCGTGAGCACGTCACTTTCGTCGCGCACAACGCGAACTTCGAGCGCCTGGTACTCTCTCGCATCTTCGACTACGCGCCGGGCACCTTCATCCCCCCGGAGCGCTTCATCGACACTATGGCTATGGGTCGCTCCTTGGGCTTCCCCGGCAGCCTGGCTGACCTGTCTCGCGCCCTGCACGTGGAAGAGAAGGACTCAGCGGGCACCGCCCTCATCCAAATGTTCTGCGTTCCCAGCAAGAAGACTGGACGCGCGGCGACCCCCGAGGAGCGACCCGAAGAGTGGGCGGCGTTCTGCCGTTACGCTGCCCAGGACGTCGATACGATGGTCGAGGTCTACACGGCGCTGACCTCCCGATACGGGGGCTTCCCCAAGGGGGAGCGCGAGGTGTGGAACGCTGACCAGCGCATCAACGACCGGGGTATTCTGGTGGACGCGGAGCTGGCGGTTCGGTGTATGGACATCGCCGCTGTCGTCAAAGACTTGCATCTGCAGCGTATGGGTGTCATTTCGGGGCTTGCCAACCCAAACTCTACGGCTCAGGTATTGGCCTGGGTGAACCGCCGCCTGGTTGAGGCGGGCGTGATGGAGGGGCAGAACGACATACCAGTGTTCAAGGATACGGGCGCTCCGCTCAAGAGCGTAGACAAAGCGTCCGTGGCGTACCTGCTGTCCCGAACCGACCTGCCGCGAGATGTGCGCACCTTCCTCGAAGAGCGAGCCGCCTCCAATGCGGCGAGCGTCGCTAAGTTCAAGGCGATGACGAACCGACTCGGTGTGGGCAACCGTGTGCATGGTACCATCCAGTACTTCGGCGCGCACACCGGGCGCTGGGCTGGGCGCGGTGTCCAGCTGCAGAACCTCCCAAGCGTAACTGCTGGCGACGACGAGGCGACGCAGGCGTTCGTGGACCGCGTGATGAACGAGCCTGCCGAGAATTTCAGTATCTCGGAACTCAAGCCGCTCATTCGCGGCGCGCTCATGGCACCTGCAGGGCAGACCCTCACCGTCTGTGACTACTCCGCGATTGAAGCGCGCGTGTTGGCGTGGCTTGCCGGTGAGGAATGGGTGCTTGAGGCGTTCCGAGCGGGTAGAGACATCTACATCGAGACTGCCGCTCGAATGTTCCATGTGCCCTACGAGGAAGCGAAGCCTCTGCGTAAGAAGGGTAAGGTCGCAGTCCTCGCGCTGGGCTACGGCGGCGGCATCAACGCGCTCAAGGCGATGGGTGCAGAGGGCACCGACGCGGAGCTCGAAGAGATCAAGCAGACGTACCGGGCGGCTAACCCGCGCATCGCGAAGTTCTGGGCTGATATGGACCGCGCGATGCGCAACCGTTCCGGGCGCGTCGGTGAGTACATCACCGTCCACCCGAAGGCTAACGGGCTGGTCACGATCAAGTTGCCCAGTGGCCGCGAGCTGTTCTACCACAAGCTCCACTTCCGCACCGTCTCCAAGTTCGATAAGGAAGTGGAGGCTCTGCACTTCCTCGACCCCAAGAGCCACCGAGCTGTCATCCCCACCTATGGCGGGCGACTGACCGAGAACGTGACGCAGGCGGTGGCCCGCGACGTTCTGGCTCATGCTCTGGTGAATCTCGACCGGGAGAATGTGCCGGTCGTCGCGCACGTGCACGATGAGGTCATTGCCGAAGGCGGGGTAACTGTGGAGCGAATGAAGGAGCTGATGGGCGCAGGAGTCGGAAATCCGCTCGCGCCGCCGTGGGCTGATGGTCTGCCGCTCGCGGCAGAAGGCTACTACTGCGCGCGCTACCGGAAGGAGTAAGGATGCGTCACGTATCTGTCCCCGCGCCACGAACACCGCCGCCGATACCGCGACCTGCCCGGTGCGTCTCGTGCCGGGTGCCGTGGGAGACAATCAACCCCCGGTGCGAGACATGCATCCATCGTGCGTACAAGGCAACGCTCGACCTCATCGAGGCACTAACATGGGATTACGGGTACAACTATTCGGAGCAGTTGGAGCTGACCGGGGACGTATCCAAGAGCATTATCGAGAAAGGAATCCTGAACATGGAAGTAGAAGCACCACGCGCTGATCTGGCGATTGATCCGGTAAACCCCAACCATTACAACCCCATCTTCTCTGTGGACTTGGAGCAACACATCAACAAAATGCCGTACTTCGCGGGGGCGGCGCTCAAGTATTTGTGGCGCGCGCCGAGCAAGAACGGTGTAGAGGACTTGGACAAGGCGCGCAAGTGCCTACAGCTCCACCTACAGTATGCGATGTGGACTCGTGAGCGCCCGACTCCGGGTGTTGCTGGGCTCGTCGTTGAGATGGAGCGTGAGTGGGATAAATATCTGATGGACGATAAGGTGTACCCGCTCCGCAAGGCTCAGCTTCGAGCACTGCTGACCGCCGCGAAGTGGCTTGCCGGGCATGATGCTGAGCCTAGTCACGCGATCAACGAATACCAAGCCGCTCTTCGGGGCGCATAGCAAAACCCCCTCACACTGACAGCTACGAGTGTGAGGGGGTTCCTCTACATGAAAGGCGTAGGAGCCTTCCGAAATAGTATAGCAGAGTGGCTATACCGGTATGATGACCGGCGCTGTACTCAAGGAGTGCTACCGGTCGCACCTGCGCAGGTGGGGGCTTACGCCCCTGGTGCACCTAGTATATCAGAGCTGCGGCTCGGTGGTTTCGCTCGCTTCACTCGGGATACCCTGAACCTCGGTGCCGTGGTCACTGCGAAGATCACGAACCGAGGGTCGAGCGGCAGGCGCAGGCATAGCCGAGATGCCAGACACCACAGCTGCCACAATGTCCTCCACCGAGGGGACATCCTCGCGGCGCGCTACCGGCGCATCCTCACCAGTACCAAGGCGTGACACCACAGCATCCGCCACGTCGTCTGCGGTAGGCAGCACAATGTCCTGGTGCGGGCGCTTCTTCGGGAAGACGTTGTAAATCGCCACGCCCAGCGCGAACGCCGGGAAAATGAGCGGAACGATAGCGTCGATGGTCTTCTGCTCGATCACATTGTGGGTGCCGAGCGCCGCCAGAAGCGCGATAGAAAAGGCGTAAATCGCAGTACGAAGCGCCCCGAGACGAGCGCTGGTGTTAGAAATGTTGTTGTTCAACGTTCCTCCTTCGGTTAGAATCCGGTGCCCCAGGTGGTGTCCTCGCGACCGTCGTTAGGGCCAACGGCGACATATTGGCGCGGGCCTGCCCATGAACGGTAGCTCAACCAGACGTAACCGTTATTAGCGATGTAGCCGTCGTAATTGAAGCCGCCGCCGGGGGAGTAGTATCCGAGCGCCGGGGAATACACCTCAGTATCACCGGAGATCTCTAGTCGTCGGTCGGCAGTGAACCAGCCGCGGGCGTTGTACCACACGCCATTGGGGAGCGGGGTAGGGCCAGTAGCCTGTGCCTGGGCGGGTGCAGGTGCAGGTGCGGGCTCATTGACAGATCCTCCAGTACCTCCAGTGTGCGCCTGTACGCGCTCCATGAAGAAGTCCCAGGGGAAGTTGGGGCCGGGGTCGCTGTGGTCAGTCTCGCGGAACACTCGCGCCAAGGATGCGTGGGTGGTGATGCCCGCCTCGCCGCGCGCCACCTGCTCATCGGACAGGACGCGCACGGGGATGCCGTGGCGCTTGCAGATGTCGGCAGTCAGAGCAGCGGTACGCTCCAGCATGGCGCGGGAGTAGTTGTCCAGCCAGTCAGCGCGAGACTGCGCGGCGCGACCCGCCATTTCAATCTGGATGCCGTTCAGGTTACCAGTCGGGCCGGAAGCCCAGGCGTAGTCGCCTTCATTCACGCACTGGACGATGGAGTTATCATCGACACAGTAATGGGCGCTCGCCTGCGCGTTGGGGTTGGTGAACCAGCCCGCGCCGATGTTCTCCGCGATGGAACTGTTCTCGCTAGTCTCCATCGTATGGAGTACGACCCACTTCGACTTGCGGTCGTAACTACCCGAGTTACTGAAATTAGGCGACACAGCGATGCTGTCCGCCAGGGGGCTATCCTTCTCCAACAGAAGCATTAGTCCTCCTCCTTCTTTTTGGTCTTGTCTAAATCCAGGGAGCCGGGCTGGAAGCTCGAAGTCCACAGCTCGCGGCTCACCCACTCCTTCACCTCGCCGGGCAGGGGAGGCGGGGGCGGCGGGGAACCGGCGGCGATATGGGCATCAAGCCGGTTGATGTGCGAGATCGCGATGCTCATCACCCAGCGTGCCTTATCCGCCGTCGAGTGCGCCTCGGCTTCACGAGTGCGCACCTCGGACTCCAGTGAGCGCCGCGCCTCAGTCTCTTCTCGGAGGTGTTTCTCCAGGTCACCGATGCGGCGCTCCAGGGCCTCGATCAAAACCTTGTTTGATTCGTGCTTGGCCTGCTGCCGACCCGTGATGAAAGCGAAGACTGCCGGGATCAGGGTGCCCAGGATTACGCCACCGAGCGCCCAGACCTCCGGCGGGAATAGGTCGGACTTCATTTACACCTCCAGCTTCTTCACCGCGTCAGCGATGATGCCCGCGAAAGCGTCTCGTGCCGCGCCGGTGGGGTGGACCCATTCGCCCGTGTCTAGCTTCTCCATGACGGTTGCCTGGTTCTGCGCGAAGCCCGGCTTAGTGGTGCCGTCGCCGCCGAACCACTGGGTGTTGGTGCGGAAGTCCGCGAAAGCGTCCGCGCCCATCTCGCGATAGTGGGTGCGGGCGTACTCGTCAAACTTAATGAGCACCTGGTTCATCTCCGGCACGTGCCCCACCCATGCCTCGGGGCCAAGAGTGCTGTTCGGGATAGTGCCGCACAGAACCACGCGGTCAAACCCCTTGCCGTAGCGGGCTCGCACGGCCGCCTGCGCCGCCGCAATGTAGGAAGTCGCCTCCTTGATGACGGTGCTCAGCGCGCGGGCACTCCACGCCTCGATAGTGTCTTCCGGCGGGTTCGGCACTGCCTCGGTCGGGTCGGGTCGGCGCGATACCTGTGCGACGAAATTGCGGGTCTCGCCACACACAAGGACGTTCTCCTTGGCAGGGTCGAACGAGTTAACCATGTCGGTCAGGTTCATGCGCATATTGCGCCAGGTCTGACCGGGGATTGCGACGTTCTTCGAGGACGCGCCGCGCTCGCGGAGCAGCTGGCCGAACGCACCGACCGTGTTGATCGCGTCGTAAGTCCACTGAGCGTAGTAGCTGTTCGCATCCACGACAATGTTCGTGTTCGCTCCGAGGCGGAACGCGCGGGAGGGGGGAGCGACCGGCGCGGCGGCTACTCCCCCACCCTGCGCCGCGAGGAGCGCAAAAAAGAACTCGCTCATTAGGCGCGTACCACCTCAGCCTTGACCGCACCGAAGCCCCAACCATGAACGTCGGCGGCGGTGGTGTCCTCCCAGTCGAACTTGAACGCGAAAATCTGTTCCTTCGCGCCGTTCGAGCGGATCACCGAGCCGACTGCATAGCCCTCGGCACGCTTGATCTCCAGCTTGTCGCCCGCCTTGATGGGTACAGCGTTCCACGAACCGTCCGCGTACTCGGTGCCAGCGGTTCCAAATACACCGTCCTGCGTTGCTGACTTGCCGAAGCCGTAGGCTCCATCCTTGACCGCAATCTTGGCCGCCTGGCCGCCGTCATTAGTGACGAAGAAGGAGTCCACGCCCGACACGGGGTTCTTGGTGGTGAAGACCCACGCATCGCCCTCGCCCAGGGGTCGGGTCGCGGTAGCGCGCGCCTTGTGCTGGACCTTCTGCGGGGCATAGGTCGGAGCACCTTCGGGTACGGGCTCCCAGGTGGACTGGTCACGCGGGTACTCCCAGGCCTGGACAAAACCGGATGCATCGGGTTCGCGGAAGTAACGGGCGAGGGTCTTGCCGACGACAATCCAGTTGTTATGCGCCCAGGTGAAGGCCCAGTTCGGCTTTTCTCCAGCGGCGGGAGCCGGGGTTACGGGAGCCGGGGTTACGGGAGCCGGGGTTACGGGAGCCGGGGTTACGGGAGCCGGGGTTACGGGGGAAGTAGCGCCCGCAATAGCCGCAGCAACACCCAGCACGCCGCCGCCCTCAACACGGAGCAGGGACACCGCACCACGGAAGGAAGACTCCGGCTTGAGCGAGCCGACCCAGGTGATGCTTGCATCATAGGACATGGGGCCCACGATGCGGAAGGCGGCTGAGTTCTCACCGGGGGCAAGCGAAACATTGCCCGACGACACCACGCGCGCCTCCTTGACACGATAGGAAGTCGGGGTGAACGCCTTCAACTTCTCTGCCACTACATCAGCAGTGATGGAGCGGACCTGAGCCTCAGCCAAGCCGCCGGTGCCGCCAGTACCGCCGAAGCGGGTGAGCTCCTTAGTGACGACGCGCTTGATAACGTCCTCGGTGGTGTCCGCTACCGAAGACTGCGCCGGAACGGACGAGCCCTCAAAGGGCCAGCCGAGCTTCTGTGCGAAGTTCTCCATGAAAATCTCCTCATGTTCGTATGCATACAAAATGCCCCTGACGTCGTAAGACAGATAGGGGCATTAGGTATATTCTACCGCATTTGGGTTGGGAGGTTTACGATGCCGGTCGAGTGTTCTTCACGAACTTATCAATCTGAACGTAGACGTTATCGCCAGCGGTCGTGCCAAGGTGAACCGGGTGCGTAGCTCCTGCCGGGGTCGGGATGTTCACCGTAGTGCAATGTGAGATGTCCAAGTTGTTCACCCAGCCCTCGACGTAGAAGCCCCAACGCGCGCCGCCCTCCGAGGGGCGAGCCTTCGATGCAGTGCAACTGTTGATGATGGTGTTCTTAGCACCCTCATTGCACACGTAGAAGTCAGCGCTCGACTCCGCACCGGCGGTACCGTGCTGAGTGCCTCGGTAGCTGGAGGACTCAGCACGGCACGCGGACAGGCAGTTGTCGCCGTAGCGAATCACGAAGCCGTGGCCGCCGTTCTCCTGTGCCTCGCACGCAGAGAAGGTGCACTTGGTCGCCGCGATGTACCAGCCTGCACCGTTCTTCTGCGCGATACGGTTCACCGGCTCCTTCGGGGCGTTCGGCTTGATGTCCTCACCCTTACCAGCTCCAGAGGGCAAACCGTACAGGCCGTTGAAAGTTGCTCCCGAGTGGGTGTACCAGCTGGTCGAACCGACGAACTTAGTCTGCGAGGTGTACACCTCGATACCGGCGAAGTCACCGTTCGAGATGTTCGAGCCGCCGATGTCCGCTCCGAAGAACTTGTTGTCCGCCGCGCCGCCGCCACCTTCGGGGTGACCTGCGGGCTTACCAACAACCAAACCAGCCTGCAACGACTGGCGCACCTTGAGGCCGTGGCACTTCATCGCCTGGTCATCCAAACCGAGAATCGCGATGCCCGTCTCCATACCCCACACCTCAACGAAGTTCAGTGTTGCCACGCAGTCCGGGTCTGCGGGCCCTTCGCCCAGGTACGTATTGAACAGCACGCCGCACAGGTTGGGGATAGGCTGCTGGTGGTGCTTTCCGCCCTGACGACCGCGAATCCACAGGTTAGACACTCCGAAGCGCAGGCGGTTCGGGTCAGTCACCTTCTTGCTCCAGGTGCCGGTATGGAACACGCCGGTCTTATCTGCCGAAGCGTTGGTTCGGGGCTGCGCAATAATCTGAGTCTGGTTCATGCCCGCGCCAACGACCTGAACGAAGCCCTTAAGCTCGATGTACGGGTCGGTCACCTTATACTCACCGGCAGGGATGAACACCGTACCACCGCCAGCGGCGGCTACGGCATCAATAGCATCCTGAATAGGCTTGCGTGCATCCTGTACACCCGTGGGGTCAGCGTTATAGGGCGGCAGGGTGACATCAACGTGCCGGGGGTTGCGGTTACCCGCCGGGGTGCCACCTGCCGCGCTTACCTGCGCCGCTACCGCCGCTCGTACAAATTCCATCACTTCCTCCTTCGATGCCCCGGCAGTGTGGGCCTGCTCGCGAAACACACGACGGGCGATTGCTGCTACTGCCTTATCCACCTCGCCTACGATCTGGTCGCTCTCGCCGGCGGTTTGCGTAAAGTTGCTCATTATACCTTCTTTGGGTCCATTTATGCACGCAATAAGCCCTGCCCCGAGATCTGGGAGGCCGGGGCAGGGCTTATGCATATTGTATCATCCGGCGGTTACGCCTGCGACTTCGGCGGCTTGACCATCACGCCAAGGGATGTCTCGCCAACACTCGGTGAGTGGGTCACCGAGTACACGATTCCGGTCAGTGTTCCATCGAACGTGCGACCCATCTCGGAGCCGTAGGTACCGTAGATGTTCACCGTATCACCAATGGATACCTCGGGTCGGTAGCGGATGACGAGGGACTTGATCTGGAGCCGGGGCCTGAGGACCCACGGCGCGATAGCGTTACCCGCTGCCTTCGCGAAGCCAGACCCCATCAGCCAGTCCCAGCTACCCACCTGCAGCGTACCGGCGTTCTGAACGGGGCCTGAAATTGTGCCGGTCTTCTTCGCACGCTTGATCTGTCCACGGGCACGGATGATGGGGAGTCCGTGAATATCCGCACCGATCTGCGTCGGACTTCCGGCCCGTAGCGCCCAATTTCGGTACTCCTGGTTGGGTACAGCCTGCAACGCCCCTTCATTTACCCGTTGCCAGAACCGACCACCCCCAGGGTCGGGCAGCCGCCCAGGAACGGTGTACTTGGAGGTCAGTCGCACGCTCCAGGGGGTGATTTTATCGAGCGTGAAGGTGGACTCCATAGCCACAGAAGTCTTCGGCCCATTCTGCAGCACCCCCTGCGGGTTATACCATTGCATCTGGTACTCGGTGCCACCACCATAAAAGGAACCTACCCCGCTCTTGAGCCATCGGTACCCCTCGGTCGCCATGTTCTCTACCGTAAAGTCGGGTTCGAGCCAGTCGATCTCTTCATCCGCGGTGAGCATGATCTCCACAGGTTTATTGAGGTCTGCAAATCCTCCCCCTTCGTAGAGCACCCACCGGGCCTCCTCGAAGGAGCACATCGCCACGGCTGCGTATTCAACTTCGAGAGATGACTTCGCGTCCACAGCGGATTTGGAGATGCTGAGGTCCTTCACATCAGAAGACACGTTGATCGCGTAGGAGGAGCCGTAACTGGATCGCTCTAGGTCTTCCAAGGGTACAACAACCGCTACCCCATCAGGGCGGACCCACCAGGTAAGCCCTGAGGAGCTACAGATGTCGTCCAGCACCTCGCCCGCAGGCTTCGCTCGGACCGACGGTAGCACTCCCTGGGTGTAGAGGATAGGGTTAGAGAAGATACGAGCCTTCGGGGTGAAGCGGTGGTAGTCCTTCGCCACCTCCATAAACCGGCTCTTGTAGGGCTCTGCCATTGGGATACCCGCAACCTGCACGCCCGTAACACCCATTGAGGCATACCCCGAGGGGTTATGAATCCACACCTCGACCCAGGTTGGGGTTGAGCCATAACGTCCCGTAATTGAGGGAGTATTGAACTTCACCTCGTGAATAGTGCCGATGCGGATAATCACCTGGTCAGCAATCTGCTCGATAACCACCGGAATCTCGCGCTGACCTCGCCAGCCGTCAATGTCAAACTCCTTGACTACCGACTCCGAAGCGGGGGAGAAGCCCGCCCACTCCTGCGCGTATGAGGAGCTGTACACCCAAAAGTGCCCCGCCTGGTTCCATCGCAGAGCCAGGCCGCGCCTTGAACTCGTGCAAAACTTCACCTGGTATAGGTTCTCCGGGTTCCTCACGGTGTCCTCAGACCTAACAATCATAAAGGAGGTGAAGGTGTGCCCTCGACTGTAGGTGCGATCACCAATATCATTACGACTCTTAGACTGGGTTACCTGGACGATACCCTCGGTCATAAACCACACGCCATTGAACGTCGCGGCAGACGGGGACCCCGTTCCATCTTTGTTGGAGCGGGACCGCGCCAACTCACCAGCGAACCCAATACCGCTCACTCCCTCCTGCGCATCGCTGGCCGCGCCCCACCCGCCAGGGTTCTGGAAGAAGTCAATCGTCCTGGCGTTCGACAAGATCGCTGCGTCGCGGTCGGGGTTTTGTGAGTAGTACGGATTGTCCCACGTATTCGAGGTGAACGCTCCCTGCAGAGGCAGGTCAAGTTCGATCGTCGGGAGTGGTGGGGGCGTCACTGAGTAACCACCCGCCCGGAGCGCGTAATAGAGGGGCCACCGCAGAGACGGGTTTACACTTCGTGTCTCCCCCGCGTCCCCGATTTGCTCCTTAGTGAACCTATCACTGCGGGCAGCCCAGTACCTAGTGTGGTGCGGGGGGCACGGGGAGATGGAGATTGGGGTAGAAAATGCGTCTACACGCTGGATAAGGCGGAGCGACAGGTTATCGCCGTCGTATTCAATCTCATCCACCACCAGCCTGAGTGGGTGCGCGCGGGTGCTTCCCTCATCGCCGTACCGCTTGAACAGAGTCAGAGTCACCTCGTCTCCCTGGTCAGGCACGCCGCCCTCGAAGGGCGTTTGCATGACGTAGGTGGGCGACGCCTTCTTACGTGCTGTGCACGTTACAGTGAGCGGAGTGCGCTTGCCGGGGGATACGTCCTTGGGCAGCGGCGAGAACTCGTGCGTGACCACAACATCCGCGATAGGAAGGATAGTGCCCTTCCATTCAAGCGTCTCAGACGTAATCGTATGAGAGATAGGGCTCACGGAGCCACCTCCTTCAAAGTGAACGAAACATCGTATAGCTTCGCCTTGGTACTGGGTGCCTCGGTGAAGCTGAGGTCAGCGATCTGGAACGTACCACCCATGCGGGGAGCCGGGGGCGGCTCATGCTCCCCAATCCACAACTGAATGGGGGAGAATGAACGAAGACCCGCTTCATAATAGTCTCGGACGTAAGACACCCCATCCGGGATGATGAAGCGGTTTGAGGTCTTCACCTCCCAGTTCGACGTTGCCAGAATATTAGGCGACTCCCACACCTTATTACCGTTCTTGTCGAAACCGACAAGGCCCACGGTAGCGGTGGCTCCGGCGCTCGCCTGCACACCTGCGCGGAAGCGGTAGACAACCCCCGCCGGGAGCGACGCCTCACGACCGTAGATGTGCGCGTTCTTAGTGTTGATAACTTCCATCAGGTACGGTCCGAGGGAAGCCATTTCGGTACGCGCAATATCGTTCAGTGTCCTCGCCGTCTTGTTCAGACTGGACTCATGCCAACTGCCCGAGGGCGCGCGCCCGGTGAGAACATCGCTCCAGTCCAGCCACGGAGGGAGCACGTTCAGGCGACGCGACAAGGACGTGATGACGTACAACGGCTTGCGCTGCATACTTTCTAGCGCGATCACCGTAGCAACATATTTCCACGGAACCTTATTGACCGCCACGCTGAGCGAGCGCGGGGCATCACCTCGGTACGAAATGCTCTGCACACCTCGCGCCGAGGTGAAAGTGTTGAACCGCGCCCCGTCTCGCGCGTGGGTAATCGTCTCGCTAAAGGCGATAGGGATGACCTTCCCCTCCAACGCCACCACCGTGGCATCGTATTTTAGCCCATCCAACCCGCTAAACTGCGGGATGACGGTATCCATCGTGAAGGCCACCCCTATCTCCTTTCATCGTTACCAGCTAGAGCGGCTGGCTCGCATCGCGCTCTCTCCATAGCTGAGGACAGCGCGTCCGGTATCCTTTGACATCCTCAATTCTACACCGCCAGACAGTGCGCTAATCAGAGCAGTCTCTAGGCTTCCGGTCAAGCTACCGGAGAGGCGCACGTCGCCGCGCGCATCGAAGCCCAGGTCCATGTTCTGCGTGCTAATCGCAGGAGCAATATCAAAGTCGATGTCGCTCTTAATATCCTCCATCATGGTACTGATGCTATCGGACAGGAAGCCCTGCTGAGCCACGATACCCTTACCCCAGTCACGCATCATCTTTCCACCCGAGGTGTCGAGATAACCGCCCGGAGCGCTTCGGGAGAACGGGCCCCACTTAGCCGGTGAGAACGGGAACAAGCCACGCAACCATTTGAGCATGTCGAGCGTCCAATCCTTGACCTTGTTAAAGGCCTTAACGATACCCTGGCCGAAGCCAATGATGAGGTTATGTCCAGAGTTGAACAGGTTCAGGCGCTTGAAGATGTTGAAGATCATCTCGGGTACCTTGGCCAACACTCCGGGAATCCCCTTGATGAAATCCCACACCATGCCGGGAATCTTCCCAGCGAAGCCCGCAATACGACCTACCGCCGTATTGAGCCACAGCAGAATACCGCGGATGACGGCGCCGACCAGGTTGAAGATTGCGTCGAACACGTTCTTAAAGGCGTTCTTCAAATGCTCCAGCGCGCCGGAGAAGTCCCCTCGCAACAGGGCTGCGATAGTCTTGAAGATCTCACCGATAGCGCCGAAGACACTGCCGACAACCTGGAAGATGTGCTCGAAGAGTCGCGAAGCGTTATCAATCAGACCCGTGAGGATGGGTCCGAAGATCTCCGTGAACAGCCAAACAACCGGCTTCAAGATGGGTGCGAGCGCGTCGGCTAGATCCGCTACGCCTTCCATGAAGGTCTGGATGCCGTCGCCCACCTTCTTGAAGGCGTTCTCAATGTGTTTCCAGGCCTCCTCAAGAGCGGGGCGAAGCGTCTCATTGAAGAACTTCACGAGGGGTTGCGCTGCTTCTTCAATGTGCTTACCGATAGACTCGATGCGCTTACGGAACTCCTCGGAATGGTCCCAGGTGTACTTGAACGCAAAAGCCAAAGCCAACACAGCAGCTACGGCGATAGCGATAGGAGCTGCCGCCGAAGCCACCGCCGCGCCCACAGCTTCCAGCGCGCCGCCCGCGGAGAACGCTCCGACCACCGCACCGACACCGCCGAAGATGGAGGTGACGGTGCCGATAAAGCCCGCCAGAGCACCCAGAGCCGGTCCGATGACCGCCATAATTCCTCCGATAGCGACAGCGACGATACCAAAGGTGGCGGCGAGCTCAGGATTCTTCTGTACCCAATCAGCGAACTTGTCGATGACGGGTCCAATCACGTCGCCGATACCCTTGATCGCGTCCTTCAACCACGTACCGAGCACGGGGATGACTGCCTCAGCCGCTCGTGCGAGGTCTTGGAAGATCGGGGCAAGCTCCCCAAGAACCGCACCGAAGATGGGGAAGAAGACCTTTGCCATATCGCCGACCACCGACGAAATGGACCCGAGGATAGATCCCAAATCGTACCCGTGCGGAGCCAGCTGTTCCATGCCGGTCTTCACGTCCTGAATTGCCTGAACAAACTCATCAGTGAAGCGGGTGTCCGAGAAGGCGCGAGTCATCATATCCACGAAGGCATTGACGATGCCAGAGATGCCTACCATCACCTGAGCGACCTTATCCGCAGTACGGCTCAGTGCGTCCCAGATAATGCTAAAGCTCTTGCCGAGCTCGAACATCGCATCGTTTGCACCCTTGAACAGCGTGGTAAGAATCCACTGGGACTGCACGGTTTCCAGTCGTTCGTGGAGACGACCCAGAGCATCCGCGAAGTCGCGCAGTGTAGCGCCGCCTGCTGCCGTCGCTGCCTTGGAGATAGCATCCAGGATACCCCACGTCTCGACACCGGCTCGCCACAAGTCCTTCATCGCCTGAACGCCCTTGTCGATCGCGGAGGTGATGTCCGCGGTCTTCGTCCAGTCGTTAAACTTGTTGGCCATGTCGGTGAACCAGTCACCGAAGCGCGGGAAGTAGGACACGCCAATCTCCACGAACCGCAGCAGTCCCTCAGTCAGGGGTGCCATAGCTCGGGACATGGACTCCACACCCTTAGTCATGGAGTCGAAGATGCGGTTCATGCCGCCCTGCGATGCGTAGCGCTCAGCGCCCTCAATCGCCTTGACGAAGAAGTTGCCCATCGCCTCGGACATGTTGAGGAAGCCGCGCTCCCATGCCGGGAACAGGTTGTTGATGAGACGACGCATCGGGGCCTCGAACGCATCCCAGAACTTGTTGGCCGCGCGAGAGTTCAGGTCCTTGAAACGGTCGTTTACGTCCTTCATCTTCTCGTCCCACTTCTTGAGCGCGTTCACCGTCGCCCAAGTAGCTACACCGAACGATGCCACCAGACCAGGAACAGCGTAGAGCGCGGGGATCATCGTGACGAGAGAGCGACCCAGCGCGAAGACGTGCGAGGTCAGGGACGTAAAGCCCGCTACCAAGGTGGAGATAACCGAAGCCAGCTTGACCAGCTCGCCCAGGTTCTTATCCATGTCCTTGATAAAGTCCGTAAACTTCTTGGTGAAATCGAACGCAGCACGCGCACCGGACAGCGACGCGAGCGCCGTTGCCACCTTAACGAAGGCCGCCTTGTTCAACGTGGGCGAAATGAGCACGTGACGAGGGCGGGTCAGAGATGCCATCTTCATACGGGCGCGGCCAGTGTCCGCATCCGCATTGACGGTAAGCTCCTTATCCTCCGTCAGGTGGTTGATGCGCTCCTTAGCCACCGTATCGTCGAGGTCTACCTCAGCCGGAATCTCGATCGGCTCGCCCTTAGTGTCACCGCGAAGACGATCGAGTAGCCCCTTGCCGATGTTCACCGGCGAGTTCAAGACCTTCTGCGAGGAATTGAGCGAGTCCATCTGCTCGCGAGCGTCACGAAGACGGTCACGCAGGTTGGCGAAGGCCTCCTGCAGACGGTCCACGCCCTCAACGTCACCGGACTGGACAGCCTTATTCAGGTCTGCCGTGAGCTTGGCTCGCTCCTCCTTGAGTTCCTTGATGTGCGAAGTCAGCTTCGCCAAGGACTCAGAGAAGTCACCGAAGTCTACCTGAGTCTGCGGGAACGCATCGAGAGGAGAGGACGGTCGGGGCGAGTCCTCATGCTTGCTGATACGCGCCGCGCTCAGGTCAGTGAGGGTCTGCCCGAAGAGCTTCTGATTCTTGATATTCTGCTCAATCTGGCGGCCCACAGCCTCCATCGACTCACGCAGACCGCGCGCCATGTCGATGTTACCCAGTCGCTCCGCCTGGTCCGCCAGGTCAGCGAAGCGGCGGCGGGCCTCATCGAGCAGAGCGTTGTTCTGCTGCAGGGAGCGCACACCCATCAGCGGCGAGGAGCCGTCCTCTACCGCCGGGTCCTTCTTGGAGATGCCGTTACGACGAGCATCACGCATCGCCTTGTCCATCGCCTGCAGATTCTTACGCGCCAGGTTCGCCTGTCGCGCGAGCTCCTGCAAGCGTGCGTTCATCTGGTCGAAAGCTTCCGTACCGCGCGCCGCGTCGAAGGAAGCAGAGTTAGCAATCTTACGAATCAGGGTACGGTTCGACTTCTCGAAGTCCTGCAAGCGCTTACGGTAGTCCTGCAAGCGCTCATCAGCGCGTCGGAACAGGTCGTCGTCGCTGAAATCCACGAGGTCGGACAGCTTGAAGTCCGGCTTATCGTGGTTGGAGATACCCTTCTCGAAGGCATCGAAGAAGCGGTTGGTAACGTCCTCCGCGTCATCGTCATCGAACTGCCCTGAGGTGATCCAGTGAATCTTTTCCACCGTCGCATCGGCAATACGGCGCATACGCTGGGAGATACGCTCGGACAGGGACAGTGACTTGTCCGCGCTGTCCTTCGCCTTCTTGTTGAAGGCATCAAGAACCTTGCCGGAACGCTCGAAGGACTCGTCGTCCACGTTCGAGCGAGTAATCCAGTTCTTCATACGCTCGAACGTCTCGCGGGCACGCTCGGAGACGCGCGAGTAGAAATCGCTGAACGACTGCGCGCCCTTGCTCAGAGAGTTACGCAGAGAAGACAGCGGACCCTCAGTGGAGCGAACCTGCTCGATGAAGGAACGGATAGAAGATATCGACCGGGTGATGCTGTCACGAAGCCCGCCGGTACGAACCTTGCCGGTATCTACGGAATGACTAGAGGAGTCCTCCCCGTCCGACGAGCTAATCCCTGAACGGCGCTCGCGGCGCTCGCGGAAGAACTCGCGCAGCTTCTTCGTCTCGGTGCGGGCGTGCGAGATCTTGCGCAGGAACTCGTCGATGTCCTTATCCTTGCGCAAGAAGGTCAGCGACTTCTGCCAGGCCTCACCCCACGACCGGGGGATGCGCTCAGACTCCTTGAACTTCTGGCGCAGACGCTCGAACTCGTCTCCGAAACGCTTGCTCCACGGTCGGTTGTCGTCCTTACCGGCGTCCACCAGATTGTCGTACTTCTCGACGGCTTCCTGGATACGGATACGCAGGGGCTTACGCTCCTTGGTCACCTTCTTGAGGCGCTTCTCCAGGTGGTCGAAGTCCGCTTCCAGAGGCAGCTTGATTGAACGGTTTCGGGTGCTTTCGTTCAGGCTCTTCTCTAGGTCTCGGGAGTCCGCCTCGGTCTTGACCTTCACGCCGCGGTCGCGGGTGCTTCGGCGCAGACTGCGCTCCAGGTCGTCCGAGTCGCCCACCATGTGAACGCGCACGCCGCGGTCTCGGGTGCCTTCGTCCAGGCTCTTCTGCAGGTCGGCGGGGTCTGCCTTCACGTGGACAGTCGAGGTGCGGTCCTCCGTCGCCTCATCCAGCTTGCGCGTAGCCTCCGACGTATCGGCGTCCACCTGAATCTTTGCGGTGCCACCCAGACCGGACAGCTGAGCCTTGATGCGCTGTAGCGCCTGCTTGTTCAGTACCGGGGTGACCTCGATGCGCATCAGCTTCTCAGCATCGCGCTTGGCCTTCATTAGCTCGGGCCGGAGCTTGCGGTTGAATCCCGAGGCATCGGGCAGGACACGGATGTGTACCTTACCTGCCTCAAAGCTTCCGAGAGCCATGTATCCTCCTTACTCTCATACACAGACGAGCCCGCCTGCCAACCTGTAGAGGTTAGGCCGCGGGCTCGTCATCTTCTTCGCCCCCGTAAAAGTGGCTAAACAAATCGGCAGGCGTAGGTTTACGTTTCTTCTTGACTAGCTTATCCGGTGTGGGAATCTCGTCCCGCTCCATCGGGCGCTCGCCCTTGGGGGAGTTAGCCGAGAAGTACATTGCTTGGAACGAAATCAGTCGCTCCAGAATCCACGTTAGGCGCTGCTCCGGGAGTCCGTAACCGAAAAGGGCGTCATATTGATCTCGCTCCTTCTCCGCTTCCGTCCTCAAGTCGGGGGGCTCCGGCGTATCGCGCGCGTCCTGCAGAGCCTCGAACCGCGCCTCGTGCCGGAACATCGAGCGGGGCTCGAAGGTCAGGCGCTTGAGGAGCGCGCTTCCGATGTAGGCTGGCAGGCGCATTGCTTCCTCCTCTAGGTTGATTCCGTAGAGGACAAGGAAATCAGCAGCGAGGCTCGGCTCACGTCGCGCGAGACGAAGGAGCCTTAGTCGTTTCCCATTTCAGCGAAGTAGGCCATGAGCAGATCGAGGACTTCGTTGTTGTTCTTCGCGACAGCGAAGTTCTCCCAGTCTGCCAGGCGCTCTGCCGAAATGAACTTCGATGCGTTCTCATCCAGGAAGTCTGCCAAGGCGAACATCTGTGCCGACTGAGTATCGTGCTCCAGCACAACGGAGAACGCACCGTAGAGTCGGAAGCTGTCGCTAGTCTTTAGCTTCTCCAGCGGAATCAGAAGGTCGTGGCCGGGCAGTTCAAGGTAGCTCTTAGGCTCCTCGGCGGGTGCCGGGGCGTTCTCAGCGGGCGCCGGGGTGTTCTCGGAAGCAGCGGCGAGCGCGATAGCGTCTGCTTCCTCGGGGGTGTGGAACTCCGCCAGCTGGTCAGCGTAGGCGGTGGGAAGCGAGGGGTTGATCTCAGTCAAGGTTTCGTCCTTTCATGTACATAGAGAATGGGAGCAGAGACGAATCTCTGCTCCCATTATTATAGCGTCTCTTGCCCGTAGAGGCGCTACGTATTAGCCGCCCGGTACAACCGCCGGTACCGGAGACGCGGGGTCGCCGCCCTCCAAGGCCACAACCGCCTTCGCGGTAGTTGCGGTAGCGGAAGGCTTGATAAAGAAGCCCTCGTGCGAGCCGCCGGGGGTGAACACCTTGGTAATCTCCTTAAGGTGTTCAGTGGTGGGCTGTAGCATCTTGCCGGTGAAGTTAAGGGCCATCAGCGACTCCATCGAGACATCCGCAAGAGTACCACCACTGACCTTGACACGGGGCCAATACAGGCCGACGTTCTTACCGCCACCGGAGTAGATAATCAGAACTGGAAGCTCAAGCGAGTTGTCGCCCGAGCTGATGCCCTGAATAATCTGGGTGCTGGTGCCAGAGCCCTTAACGAACTGGGACTCGTCCTTGCCGCCGCCGAACGCGATCTTGAGGGTGTTCTTATTGAGGGAGTGAACGGTGAACGCGATGGAGAAGGACTTACCGGAAGTAAGCGACTCCACGTTCTTCATCTCGGCAGTGTCCAGGACAGTCTCTTCGCCGCCGTCGGTGGTGACTGCCGGGAGGCTTTCTCGCGAAGTCAGACCGATGGGGACGAAGCCAGTCGGATAGGTCGTAGCATCCTCAAACTTGAAGTTGCTGATGTCCGGGAACGGGGTTGCCGGACCCTTAGTACCAACCAGGACGGTCGCCCAGTTCACGCCGACTACATCAGCCGGATCATAGTTCTTATGACGTGCCACAAGAACTCCTTTCTATTAGTGTTTTTAGCCTCGTCCGAAAAGCTCGTCGTAGGTATGGATGAACTTCACCGAGAAGGAGCAGTCCACCTGTGCCCCGATGGTCGCCTTAATGGACGTGACCTTGAAATTCTCCACCGGCGCCTGCCACTGGGAGAAAGACCATCCGGTGAGGCCGCCAGCGGTTACCTGGTCCTTGACAGCCTGCCGTATCGCGTCGAGAGCGCGGGATGCGTGTTGCGTCGCTTCGTAGGAAGTGGGCGCATACACTCGCAGTCGGAAGCTTCGGCGGGAGATACTGAGCATATCCTCCGCGTCCACTTCATCAAAGGATGACATCATCTCGTGCTGCTGGATGTACCATTCGGGAAGCTCCCCGGAGCCCACATCCTTGATGACGTGACTGGGGAACGCTCGGTCGAGCACGGTGTGTAGCCACACCGCCGAGTTTGCAGGCTCCATTACTTGTCCTTTCGCAGAACGTTGTGCCGGAACACTGTACCTCGGTTGATTGCCGCGCGTGCTTCCTTCTTGCCCCAATCTGCCTTGCGCAGTGCGGGTCGGGGACGGCGGCTCTTCTTAGCTCCGACCACCTTCGCTGCCGCGCCGGTCAGGAAGAAGTGGCCGCGCTGTAGCTCAGTGACCTTCTGATCGCGACCGTCCGAGAAGTGAATAACATCCTGGCCGATACCCAGCTCAACGATGTGGGCTGCGTAGTGGTCATTGACCACCAGGCGGTCGTACACGGGGTACTGCTTATGCTTGCCCTTGCCGGTGTATCGGTCAGTCTTCACCTTGAAGTGGTCCACGTAGGAGTCGCCGATACTCTTGCGGTACGGCATCGCCGCGCGTCGCGCCTCACGTCGAATGTCGTCAGCCACGTCATCCAGGATGGTTGTCTGGATGGACAACCGGCTACTGATGTGGCGGGCGTTCGAGTCGTAGAGCTCGATTCCGTCTCGTCGTGCCATTAGACCTTTCCTTCCAGGAACTTGCGGTGTACGTCGTTGCCGCGGTACAACGAAATCTTATCGTGCTGGGTGTTCCATCCCATGCGGAACATGACCAAGCGCGCGTTGATTTGGTAAACCTGCGGGGGGCTATACGTGGGTGTCCTCGCCCCGGCTACGGTGACGTACCGACCGGGCTCGAACACCACCAGCGCGTCGATTGGAAAGCCCTCACGCAACTCCTCGGGGAGGGACGTCCTCACCAGATCCCACACACCGGGGGGGGTGGTTAGGGTTGCTGTAGTCGCAAGAGTCTCGCCGTAGTACTCATCTCGCGTCGAGGCAGTGCGGTTCAGATTGTCACTAGCCAAGGGCTGCACATTGCCGGGGACGAGCCGGGGCTCGTCCGCCCAGTCAATTCTCTTACCCCCATCAGGCATCACCTTCTGTATCGCCGGGTACACCTTCACCACATGGCGGGGGTTGGTAACCAGGCTCATCAGCACCACCCACCGGAGAATCCCCACCCGGAAGCGTAAGGCTCCGAGAGGGTGATGCGAATCGTACCGAAGGCGGAACACCCGTCGATGCTGTTGCACTTGAGCGCCCTGAGCTCAAGGTCAGTGAACCACAGGTTAGCACTCGACCAGAGCGGGTCGCGCTCGTAGGCGTAGCTGGACTCTTCCTCTTTGCGATACCCGGACATGTCGTTTCGCATGAATCGACTGACCGAGTTGATAACCGCAGTTTTGATGTTCAGCTCATCGACTTCGCTCAGTGGTGCGTCAGATGCAAGCAAGCGGTCCACGCGAGGGCAGACTCCGCGAAGGGTTGCGATAGCGGCCTTGATCTTTCCCTCGATAAGGTCGAGGGAGCGAGCCAATGGCAAGTCGCCAAGCTCTAGCTCAACTTCTTCTCGGGTGATGACCAAATTAGCCACTACGCCTCCTCTACAGGTTCCTTCTTGGTACGCGGCTTACGTGCCTTGACCGGAGCCGGGATACCCCCCTCAATCGCCTCTGGATTGGTGATGAGGGGGACCAGCTCGGCAGGGATCTCTTCGCCAGCCAGGATGAACCGACCAGCTATGAACAGGGTATCCGCTGCCTTAGCCACTAGAGAACCTTAGCGGTGAAGGCCAGGTTCGGGTTGTGGAGCGCGGGCATAGCCAGTGCGTCCGAGACAACCTCAGTGACAACGGGAATGGTGTTGTTGCGGCGCATACCAGTGAAGATACCCGCGCCCTCTGCGGGGTTCCAGCCCAGAGCCAGAGAGGTAGCGGTGGGACCCCAGAAGGTCGCGCCCATATCGGTAGAGCCCTCAGACGGGAGCATGTAAATGCGATCCTCGTCAAGCACTCGCACGTCCACACCCTCCGGGTTACGGACGATGCGGTCGTACACAACGACGGTGGGCAGACCCACGGAGCTGAGAACCTGGTTCACAGCATCCATACCAATGATGATGCCAGCCAGCGCCGCAGAGTTGGTACCGTAAATCATCTTGAAGATCTGGTTGTTGCGCAACAGCAGGTCGCGAATCTTCTTAGAGATGACCAGGGTACCCGGCTCGGTGAAGTTCACCAGGCGGTATGCCTCAACGAACTCTCGCAGGTGGTCAAGCACCGGCGCGTTCGGGTCGCTCCACAGCTGGGTAGCGGTGACGGACATACGCGCGTCACGGCCCCAATCGTCCTCAAGAATCTGACCGCCGGGGTAAATCAGCGGGGTCTTACCAGTGGTCAGCGCGCGGCCACGCTGCCACTCCAGGGTAGCGTCAATGGCCTTGAAGGTTGCCACAGCCGCATCCGCAATGTAGTTCTCCGCGAAGGGCGACGTACCCAGACCAGCCGCGAGCAGCTGAGCTTCGGAGATAGGCACCGCGTGAGACAGGTTCGGCAGGTCGAACGACATCTTACGTGCCGCCACGGAGGAGCCGCGAGTAGTCTCAGCGTCCAGCGCACGGTTCAGCGCCATACCCTGTCGGGAGGGAGCCAGCGCAGACAGAGACACAGAGTCAGAAGGTACCTGAATCTCCGGCAGGTAGGAGGTCAGGTGGCCGTTCTTACGCTCAGCCTCCAGGTACTCGCCTGCGAAGTCGCGCACCGCGAGAGTCAGCTCGCGGGGGGTTACGGCATCATGCCACAGCTCAGCCATTAGTTGTCAGCCTCCTTGTACAGGTAGATCAGCGGGGTCTTCTTGGTCTTATCCACTTCGAGAACCTTCTCCTCGCCGCCGACAATAACCTTGGGCAGGCGGTGGTGGTAGACAGCGCCGTGAACCAAGACAGCGACTTCCTGCTTACCAGTGCCCGGCTTAGCGCTCTGATCCCAGATGACCAGTGCATCGGGAGTCTCATTCGCTGCGGTGATGGGGGTGATATTACCGCGTGCATCGAAGAGCACAGGGTAACCCGAGGGGATGCACTTGTACTTGGCGATCACCTCAGTAAAGTTTGCGGGATCGTAAATCGCGGTCTGGCCGTGGTCGCGTGCCTTGCCTTCCAGCAGCCAGCTCGGACCAGACATGCGGTAATCCACACGCTTGATGCGGGGCATGTTTGCCTCTTTCTATTTGAGATTCTTCTGCTTCATAACGCCCGCAAGATGCTTAGCAGACGCGACCTCATCCTTAGTGGAGGGGGTCGCACCCTGCGAGAAGTTCTGCGGGAGTCCAGGAGAAACGGGAGCGGGAGTAGCGGTAGCAGGCACCAGACCGGAGATGTAGGAGTTCAGCTTTCCCGAATCCCACGAACCGTCCTCGGCGCGGAAGGCTTCTCGGTTGAGTCCTTCCTTGAGTGCTGCTAGATGCAGAGCACCCGAAGACTGAATAGCCTGGTTGAAGAGGTTGTCAAACTCCTTCTCCGCTACGTCAGCCTCTAGCGATGCGACCTTCGCCTGCAATGCTGCCAGCTGGTCAGTCGCGTCTGTGCTCGCGCTCTGTGCTGCCAGTGCGTCTTCCAATTCCTTCACCTTTCGTGCCGAGTCCTTAGCGCGCTGCTCCCAGGTTCGGGAGTGATGCTTCCAATCCGTGTCACCCTTGGGTGCGTCTTCTTCCTTGCCGAGCTGTTCTCCGACCTGGGAGATGTCTACCGCCTTGGGCTCCGGTTCGATGATGAAGTTTGCTTCGTTCTCCATAGTTACCTTTCCGGTGTGCTCCCCATTCCGGGGTTCTGGTCAAGCCAGCGGTCGATGACCTCATGAACTTCCTGGGAGTCCCCACGCCCCATTGCTCGGGAATGAAGAATCTCCCCCGGCGCACGCAACTCTACCACCCGCGCCACGTGATGCCTGCGAATGTAGAGCTCCCGGTCCGCCGGGTTCGTGAGGGTTCGGACCACCCACACATCCTGAGTGAGGGTGTGCATCCGGTTCTCAAACGCTGTGCGGAGCCGCGACGCCAACTTTTCGTCGCCACGCGCAAACTCCTTGATTTTGTCCAAGTCTATGATAACATCGCCGGGCTTCGCGTGATACCGCACATAGGTACTCTTTCCCGAAGCCGGGGCGCCCGTGACTAGCGTAATCATCCTGCCATCTTCTCCCAGTACTCCAGCGTCTTCTCTAGGTTGCTCTTGCGCGACCGGGACGCGGAGCCTCGGCGTGACTCCCACTCACCGAGTTCGCTTCGAGACTTGTTCAGGCGGCGTACCATGCGTTCCGGGTCGGAGACGTGCGAGTAGCGCTGTGCGTCCTCCTCGGGCAGGGCGAACTTCTCGTCTCGCGGGGACAGACCCGAGGCTGTGGAGCGGTCGTGCTTGCGCAGCACCGACCCCCACTCACCCGAGACGTACTCCTTGATTCGTGTGTTCGATAGGTCGCTCGCGCCGGTGGAGCCTGCGATGCGGTAGATAGCATCCAAATCTTCGCGGTTCAGATGCAGACCGAGGTCATGTTCCTTGGTGATGGGCAGAACCTCGCACTGGCACCCGGTGTGCAGGGGGTACAGCTCCCCGGTGGAGTAGATACGGTTCGCCGCCACCAGGCACAGACCACAGGTTCCGGTCTTGGAGCGCTCCGGGTGGATGATGCGGCGATAGCCAATCACACCCTGCGGGGCCGCAGACTGTAGGATGCGGGAGGCGCGCTCACGTTGCGCCATTTTGACGTCCGCTTCCGCCAGCTCACGCACACGACCGAGCGCTCGCAGACGTGCCTCTGCAGGGCTCGCTCCATCCTGTCGTGCCTTGCGGTAAACGAAGACGGGTCGAGCCCACACCTCCTCCGGGATCTTGTTCTGGCGTGGGTACAGCTCACGGTCTGCGGGCGGCACGCCGTCGGGGAACCGGCGGCCCAGCGCGCGCAACACAACCTCCTGGTATGCGTCCTCCTCTTGGCGAGCGCGCACCAGCGTTTCCTCCACGGCATCCACCGAATCGCGAATCAGCTCAGCTGTTCCAGCGTCGCTGAAATCCGTGTGTGACTCCCAGAGGTTGAAGAGCCAGCGCACGAGCGCATCCACCAGGGAGCGGGTGCGCGCGGACTTGGCGTTGGCGACATCTCCCATCGTGGTCATGGTTATGCGCCCGTCTTCGAGATACGGTTAGCGTCGGGGGAGAAGTTCACCGCAGTGTCCACAACCTCCGTGCTACTTGCCGGGGACTCCTCCTTACCGGGAGTTACCTCCGGGTACGGGTTCTCCAGCGGCGCGACGTTCGAGGAGAGCGTGTCGATAAGCTTGCCCACGCCAACCTCGCGCATCGTCTCCTCCACCTCGTCGGGAGAGAAGCCGCCGAACTTGCGTAGAGCCGTGTCGAGCGGGATACCGGCTCCGGTCGCTGCCGCGATAGCAGTTGCTCGCTCCAGCTGGGACGGGCGGCGCGGGTCCACCCACTCGATGCGCATCTGCGCACGGTCTGCACGCTCCGTCTCACCGCGCGCAATCAGCGCGTCCGAGAGGAGGCGCTTTAGCGTCTCGGTGAACAGGTCTTCCAGCTCCTCGATGTCGAACGCCAGAAGCTCGCGCTGTGCGGACGCACCCTCACTCGATGCGTTCACCGAGTCAGAGCTCAGCATGAACAGTGGAGTACGTGACTCACCGGCCAGGTTGCGCAGTTCGTCCTGTAGCGCCTCCTGCATCGGGGAGGTGTCAGCCGTGGACGACTCCCAGAATTTCGCGCCGCGGGGCAGGAACCATAGCGAGCCGGGGGAGTTGTCCATCTGAATCTTCGAGTAGTCGATGGGGTTGCCACTCTCGTCAGTCATGGGCGCGTCGAGGATTACCTGCTGCTTGAACGCCTGCGTAGCGAAGATGACACTGCGCTGCAGGAGAATCTGGTTGATGCGCAGCATCGACGCCTCGTGCTTCTTGAGCAGACCGCGATCATAAGCGAACTCGTAGACCGGCACACCCTCAGTCCCCGTGGGGGAAGGCTCGCCAAGCTCCCATCGGTCGGCCATCATCGACCACACCTTAGCGTCCTCGTTAGCGAACAGTCCGGGCTTGAACGCGCCGCCGTTCTTCGCTTCGTAAATAGCGTTCGGTAGCACGCACATTCCGGTCGAGGAGCGCGCCTCGCGGACGTACCCAGGGCGCGCCAACAGAAGCGCGTTCTCCTGAGTCATCTCATCGACGTAGACCGTCATCGCCGCCGCCACGTTACCGAACGAGTCGGTCACGCACACCGTGTTCAGCGGAGATGAGTGCATCATGCCGCCCACCGTCGAGACGATGTATCCCTTGCCGGTGACCAGCGCATCGCGCCACGCCAGGCGAAGCTTCACGTTCAAGTTCTCCTCGCGCAGTAGCTCCGCCACCACGTCATCACCGTTCGGGGAGTCGTCCGCCGTAGTGCGCGCGCCGCTCAATCGCATACGAGGCAGGCGCGCATCCACCAGCAAGGACGCCAGGTTCATACGGGACAACTTCACCAGGCGCTTGTACGCCGCCGCTGTCTTGTCATCCACCATCGCGTCCAGGTCAGGCATGGGCGCGTTACCGAAATACCATTCCAGCATCCGGTACACGTGCGGGGTGCGCGTGGACATGATGGTTCCGAGGCGGTTCATCCACCAGGCGTCCGAGCCGGGCTCCCCGATGAGGTCGCTTGAAATCAGCAAATCTTCTTCTCCTATCGAATACGCATCGGCTGCATCACGCCGCGCGTCTGGTCTGCTCCCGTGCCCTTAGCCAGCACACGCAGTCGTGACTGGTGCGCCAGCATCAGGGCATACGCCGCATCAATCTTGCGGGCGCTGCTCGGGCTCTCCTTATACAGAATTTTACCCGCGCGCGTCTCTCGGTACACCGCGTTCAGGATATGGCGGCTCAGGTCAGACGATCCAGTAATCATCACTTCCTTCTCGATGATCGCGATGCGTAGGGCCTGGGTCGCCGCGGCCACCGCCGATAGCTGGTTACCGCGCCACATCATCGAGCCGTAGCGGGGAGGTGCCTTCGTCACGGCGCTGAACTGCTGACGCTCCACGCGCCGGGTGGAAATCAGGTTCTCCCACTCAGCCGCGGCAGTCTCCCAACCGGAGGGGTCGAAGAGTCCGTCCACAACATCGAAGGAGTTGATGGTCTGGCGCATCACCGCGTCAATCTCCTGGCGCGGCGGCTCCCAGTCACGCCCCTCTGCCGTGTCCGGCTGTTCCCAGATACGAACCGCCCAGGACAAGCCGTCAGAGACTCGCATCGCCACGATTGCGGTCGCGTCCGTGATGCCCTTGCTACGTCCCCACGAGCCGTCGAAGCCGAGCACAATCTTGTCACGCGCCGAGGGGGGTTGGATGCCTGCCGCCTTTAGGTCGTAGAAGGTGGCGGCGGCAAGCTGGCTCATGTCCAGGAAGGAATCTGCGGCGGCGTGAGGCTTGTTGCCGAAATACCTAGCCGCGTCGGAGAGCGTGGTCGCCGGGTCGAACACATCATCGAGCACGCCGTTGATGTTCACCCAGCCACCAGGATACGGGGAACCGTCCACGCCGCACGGGGGAGTGTGGATGTGGCACCCGTGCGCGGACTTGAGGGAGTCACCGTAGGCGTGTTCCAGGCCAGCAATGACACTGTTCGGGTCATCCAAGTCGGGCTCGCCCCAATCCCGCGTGTCGTAGAGGATGCTGTCTCGGAACGAGTCGCCGGCGATAGCCTTCTGGTACGCCTCCCATGTCAGCTCCGCGAAGGAGCCTGCGCCGGGCACGAAGGCGTTAGGAGCCTCAAGCAGCGTGCCGTCCGTCTTAGACATGTTTCGCTTCGCCACGCGGCCCAGCTCCACGCCGCCGTTGTTCGGTAGCCATGTCTCGGTCTGGTCGGCAATCGTGAACACCTGCGGGGTACCCTCAAAGCTGGCCGCGCTCGCCGTGCGCGGTTTAATCATGCCGTTGAACGGAAGCAAGATGCGCGTCTCCATGACCTCCAAGCCGGGGTAGTATGCGGCGAGGTGGTCTGTCCCCATCATCTCTTTCATCGGCTCGAAGGCGTTGCGGGTCTGGTCTTCCGATACAGCCAGCAGAGAGATTTCGACCTTACGCTCTGCGTTCCAGGGCGCGCCCACGGGTCGCCCGTTAGCGTCCCAGCCTGCGAAGCGGCAGTTGCCCAGCGCCTCGAACGCCGCGATCGCGGACAGGAAGGGTGACTTCCCCCATCCCTTCGGTCGCTGAATCACGCCTCGGCGGTACTTGCGCTGACCCGTGATGGGGTCTAGCTGGTACCACTTGAGAAGGAACTCCGCCTGCTCGCGCGTCGGGGAGAAGGGTTCGTACCGGGTGACCGTCGGGCGGGCGAGGAACTGAGTCATCCAATGTATCGCCTCGAATCCCAGGGTGGGCAACTCGCCGGGGTACTCCGGCTTGAAGCCGGCGGCCACTGGTGCGTTACCGAAGATGTCCACTACTTGCCCTCCAACCGAAGCCCATCGTAGGTGCGGGAAGGGCTACCCAGGGCTGGCGGCAGCTGCGGGCGCGAGGCATCTACGCGCTGCTGCATCTCGGTGGCGGTCAGCAGTTCGATGTTCATACCGAGCATTGCCTTGGGGGTCAGGCCGTACTCCTTCGCGTGGCCGGTATAGACCTCCGAGGCGCGGGTCGAGGGCTGGCCGTTGAGGAGCTTCGTCAGTGCCTCGTTGTACGGCACGGCGAGGGACAGCGCCGCAGAATACCACTGAGCGCCAGTCATCGTCTTGAACGGGGGGTGCTGGGGTAGCTCCTCCCAGAACTTCACCGTTGCGGGTAGCCACTCAACGTTGGGTGCGACCTCCTCCAACGTCGGCTGCTCTGCGGGTTCGATAACTACGGGGGTTGCCTTCGACACCTCGAACTTACCGCGGCGGCTTCGGTTGTTTCCTGCTCCTCCCATGATGGGCACCTTTCTGTGAACTGTGCGGGCGGGGTCCCGCAGTCTCCAGTATAGCTGTGTGCTAGAATCTCACCGGGACCCCCACCGTATTCTCCTCGGGGCCTTGGGAGAATACGGTGGGGGTCCTTTTGTTTTACCGAATACATCTTCTGGTGTCCCAGCTCACGTAGAACACATGTTCGCCCGCGTACTTTTTCTACGGTTCAGAGGTCGAGCGACAGAACCCGGCGGAGCGAAAAGTGGCTGCTAAGGGGATACCCCCCACCCCATTGCGCCAAAACGCACATACGCGCGCATACACACATTAACGCGCGCTCATGCGCACGCTTACACACGTATGCACACCCTCATACACACTTACGCACATACTCACATTAACGCGCGCTTACT
>QWCC01000102.1_pt1 | contig 51859 bp, 34 predicted proteins | sample 1972491 | NCBI WGS metagenome assembly QWCC01 (sample SAMN09866718, study PRJNA288562) | Human oral metagenome isolate term5_saliva, whole genome shotgun sequencing... | isolation source: mouth | host: Homo sapiens | place: USA: California
ATACTAATGTAAATATATAATACTAATATATAATACTAATACTAATTAAAAATATATAATACCTAATAAATAATGAAGAATATATAATTTAAAATATATAATACCTAATAAACACGTATATATAATATAAATACTATACTTTAAAATACTAAAACTCCATATATTAACCTAAATTAAATAATTATAATAGTATTCTCTTTCTTTCTTTCTTTTGCTTCTTTTCTTTCTTTCTTTCTCTTAAACCTGTTGCACACTCTTGCAAATGATTTTGACAATTAAAAATTAGAGTGAGTATATAGGTTAAATTTGCGCGCCAGAAGTCCTGAGAACCTTTCTAAGCCGTTTAGAATCCAAGAGTCGAATAGTTGTTCAGAAAAAATTTTTGATGGCTAAAATGGCCCTTAAAATGGCTTAGAATGGATTTGTGCTGGTAGATTGGGCAATTTTTCCCGCATGATTATGGTTGACAAGAGGAAAAAAGAAGAGTATAATTGGTAGTAACCTCGCGGGAAACCCCGCTCGGTCACTACCTAAGCGTCACCACCTGCTCCGCAGGCGTTGCCGCTGATAAAAGCGTGTTTTATTGTTGAAAATTACTATTCTTTCTTTTGCTATTGGACAATTATTTACTACCTTTCATCATTTGGACAAAGTAGCAGAAAAAGAGGAAGAATATTTTTATATTAAGTGTAATATAAGTGTAGATATGGCAATAGTGTATTGGACTTTTGGAATATAGAGTGATAAGATTATTGCTATATGGTGTTTTGGAGGAAGTTATGGCAAGAGCCGGGCAGAAAACAGAGGGATTCAGAGTAAACATTACTATGGAACAGAAACTAAGATGGGAAGATGCAGCTAGAAAGCGTGATATGACTATGAGTCAAATGATTAGAGAAGCTGTAGAAATGTATATTGCGGTTATGAAAAGGCAACAAGAATTGGATAAAAGTAAGGTTTAACTGCCTATTTTCTTATGTGAACAAATATTGTACACAATAGTCGAGTAGTAGTTGAAAAATAGTGGTGATTAGCCGTTTTTTGTACATATAATCGGCAATAATTAGCGAAAAACCGCAGATAAAAGCCTATGTTTCATATGGGAGTATAAAAATGCCCAATTAACTGCGGAAATGTACTAATTATTAAGAAGAAGGACTATTACTTAAATGGAATTTAAGTCCTTTCAAATTCGCGCATCTATATACAACATTTTCCCATATAATCTCGTCAATATCTCTATCAACATGAACCCTGTATTTATGCAGGGTTCTTTTTTTTTGCCCATTTATCTTATTAAATCCTTTTTAAGCCGTCTCTAAGCCTTTCTAAACGATTCTAAACTCTATATAGACTAATTTATCCTTCTTAACCTTAATCACGTCTTAGAATGGCTCTGGTGAGTTCTCAGACGCATTTTTATAGTCTTTACTCTACCTAATTTTACTAATCTCATTACCATTTCCCGCACCCTACTTGCCTATTATCCTCTTTGCTTTTGGACATAGTCATTTAACTGGTCATATCCATTTTAAGCCTATTCTAAGCCTTTTTAAGACGTACTAATTTTATATTCGACTCCTTATTGGGTTAGAGCCGGAGTGCCGCCCCAGAATGGCTTACAGAGCTTCTCAGACGCATTTTATCTAATATACTCTATCTAATTTATTCTAATCTCTACTCTACTCTTGGTCTATATAGTTTATCTGCGGAAATAGACCAAATTTGCGTGTTTAACTGGGGATGGCAATGTTTTGGCAACCATATTGCCAAAATACTTTCATCTAATCCGCAGTTGGCAATTCAAATATACGAATCTACCTGCGGATGGCAACATTAAAACTGCCAAGGTTGCCATTGGACTTTCAACAAAATACCTGTTGGCAAAATAAAAAGACGAGCTGACCTGCTAATGGCAACTTTTTGGCAAAGTGTTGCCAAACCTTTTTCACTAAAACCGCAGATAGCATACTTCTAAAACAATCAAATTTGCCCGTTGACCTGCGGATGGCAACATTAAAACTGCCAAGGTTGCCAGGCTGCCAAAGTTGTTAACAAAAGTTAGTAAACAAATTAAACACTTTGCGCAATTTTGTTTAAAATTTTGTCCAGATTTGTTAAAATTTTGTCCAATTTTTGACTCATCCTCAAAAAAAGTTAACTAAGGCTAACACCACTCATTTTCTCGTGTTTAACTGCGGAAATAGACCTTAAAAAAAATCAAGATTTTTTATTGAAAAATGCCCGGGACATTTTTGAATAAAAATTTAACTGGGCAAACGATGAAAGTATAAAGTAAGTCAAGGCTAACTTTCGCGCAAATTTTAGTAAAATGTTTAACTAAATTACATAAAAATTTTAACTAAATTATATAAAAAATTTAACTAATTATTTTTTCTATTGATTTGTCCTGCAATTTTTGCCCAAAATTTGCCCAAAGTGTCAAAAAATAAAGTTCTGGAGGGGTCAATTTATTCTATTTTGCCCAAGAAATTTTGCGGCCAATGTTAAAAACTTGTTGAAAAGTGAACATTTGTCAAGGGTCTGAACATTTGTCCAAAATTTTGATGTTGAAAACTTGTTGAAAACTTTTTCTGCGGACTAAATTATTGACTTTTGACCTAGTGAAAAGTATGAAATTTTATGAAAAGTTTTGAAAGAAATATTTCATAGATTTCATTAGGGCAAAATTGAATAATAATTCCTAGTTTAGAATTTCAATTTTGAATTCCATTTTCAATTTTGATTTCAAATTTCATTTTCATTTCCAAGAGTCAAATAATGAATTTCATTTTCAATTCGACCATATATAAATATAGAGACTATCGTATCCTGCCCATTTTCCGCAAATTGTTTTTACTCTGCCCGCAACGATTTCTCACTTGACTTTTGGACTTCATTCGTGCTATAATATATACGTCAAGAGGGAAGGAGATGGTCCTCCTCCCGCCAATTCGCTAGCCTTGGAAAGGGGCAACCATTATGACCAACGCAGAGATGATTGAGAAGATTCAGACCCTCGCAGCAGAGACTGAGCCAGAGATTGCAAAGTGGGCAGAAGGTGTTCTCGCAGTTGATTGCGTAAATGACAATCTCGCAGATGCAGTCAAGACTTACACCCAGGAGAAAGAGGAGAAGGCTGTCATGAACGTCATCGTCCGTGAGTACACCTCTGATGACCTCGCAGCTACTTCCAAGGGTATCGGTAAGGCTCTCGGTATTACCCCATCCAAGGCATCCGCTATCCTTCGCCGTCTCGTCAAGAAGGGTCGTCTGTCCGAGAAGAAGGCTGGCGGTCTGAAGATGTACTGGTTCGAGGGCTAAAGCCAAGGGGAAGGGCAGGGGAGCGGCGTTCCGCCGTCCCCGCCCAACTCGCTTCGCTCGTGTCCAAGGGCACAGAGGTTGGAATAAAAGTCTAACCCTCAAGTAGAGGTTGAGGGTTTGCTAATTAAATAATAAACTAATTGATTTCCCGTATCTAAGAAATTAGGTGCGGGAAATTTGCTTTAGCACTCCAATAAAAGTCCTGTTGACATTTTCCGCAACTGCTATTTTATTCAATTTTGTTTGCCTATGCCCGCATCTTCTTTGCTCTTGGCTCTCTTCGTTCGCCTATTCTATCTAATCCTTTGCTTTTGGCCCACCACGTATTTATTTTGCCCCAAATTTTATACAATATTTGGTGCAACCTGTACTACCTGTTCATATAGAACCTGTTTGCTCTTGGCGGCCAACATCCGATTCCGCGGCAAATGATAATAGTAACTATTACTATTTAGCGGGACTTTACCTCACAAAACATAAGGAATTCTCGCAAGCAATATTGATGCCTGGCTAACTATAGTGAATCCAAGAGAAAGAAAGAAATAGAGAGTAGGATGATGCGGCCAAAGTGTATTAGACTTGTTTTATACGCCTAATAAATTTAGTGTGACCTGCGGAAAAGCCGTGTTAACTATAGTGAACTCCCGCATCAAATTCTTGACTCTTGGTCTATATACTTGCTGTTGGCCCGCGCGATTTTCAATTTTCAAATATGATAAATGATTTTCATTTTTGACTCTTGGATAATTAGTCTTGATTCTAAGATTTGACTCTTGGCCACGCGAATAAAAAATATAGTCGAGGTTTTAGGATTTTTATACGGGAGTTTAATTTTCCTTGCAAATTCTGCAAAAATTTTCTATATACGCGAGGGTGGAAAAGTGGTACGACCGTAAACGGTCGAAACCCGCCCAACCCGTGCCCTGACCTGCGGAAATCTGGACTTAAAATAATACCCATCAGGCGCAACAAAAACCATTCTAAAGCCTTAAAATTAAAATTAAGTACTAGAATACAATAGAATAATTTTAAGGCTTTAGAACGGCTTAGAATAAGCCATTTACCAGCAGAAACGTAAAAATTTTAATGATTCACTTCGTTCATCTATACGAAACAATTCCCACAACAAATGAAATAAAACGTTCATAAAATTTCAACAAAAAAAAGACGGGGTAGAGCTTACCCCGTCTAAATTAAGAATCTGACAAAACCAAATACCAAAGAAACACGCCAACTGCAAACAAAACAAAAATATCAAAGTTGCCCCAACCCACCCCAAAAATCAGAATTGCCCGCAAGATGCAAAAAGAACCTAACACGCCCGCTACAAGTTTTTTCATAGTTGCCCCTAAAAATTTGCCCGTGTGTAAAAATACACGGTAATGTTTTCAACGTCTACCCCGTCATCATCTGTTAGAACTTTTATGACTTTGTTCTCACAATTATGCCAAACAGAATAGAATAGAACGTTAATGTAAGAATATTTACTGTTAATGTTCATAATATCAAAATCAATTTCATATTCTGAACTGTCATATAAGAAAAATAGTTGGCATTCTTTAATACTATTGTTTTTCATATCCTTGGCAATTTTTGCGCAAGTTTCGGCAAAATAAAAATTGATATTTCCCTCGCCAATTTCGAAAGTGGTATATAAAGTATCACCAACATAAAAACGTATTTCTGCATCTTCTCGCATGGTATTACCTCGCTTTTTTGAATAGCGGGGGACTGGTAACAGTCCCCCTGGTCGGTTTATTGCTGATTGATAAAATTGCGGTCGGACTCCGTGACAAACTCCACAAGCTTGTAAACGTTGCCGTGCATGGTTGGAATTTTTACCAACTCACCAGCACGAACGCCCGCATTTACAAGAGAAGCTCCCGCAAACTTGTAACCCTTGAGTTTAGCAATTTCGTTCATCTGTGCAAGCTTTACGGACTGTACACCCTTATCACGCAACGCCTGCATAACCTCACCGATTACGCCGTCGGCTGCTACGCTCTTCTTTGTGACTTTAGGGGCGGTGTAAGTGGTAGCTATAACCTTCGCCCAGTCCTCGCGGGAAGCCTTAACGCCTTCGTGAGTTGCGGCATCCTCATACTCCATGCCCTCGCCGATTACAAGAGCAGCGATGTTGCGGGCGGCTGCCTTGCTCATTACTGTCTTAGCCATGATACTAACTCCGTTTCTGCACTCACTTGCGTTTGTGCGATTGTGGGGAACTTTTCTTTTTTCGTTTCCCTTTGACATCTATAACTATACTCTTTTTAGTGTGCGTGTCAACGGTAAACCTAGTCTTCACAATTCCTCCACAATTGCGGGAAACCGCAGGTAAATGCCCTAGTTTTTTGTGAAATATCAACAATTCAATTAAACTTTTGATATTTCCCGCATAAAAGTTTTAACTACTTTTCGGCTCTTGGACTTAAATAAATAGGTATTTTTCCCGCAATAAATAGGTATTTATTTTTTAGAAAATAGGTATTTTTTAGAAAAAAAAATACCCCGCCAAAAATGACGGGGTAAATTAGTCTGTTCTACTTACTTCTCAACTCTTGCGCCTTGCTTGCAGCCTTGCGCCAACCTTGTCCCGCTGTTGTTGGCTGTTTTGCGTGACGCTTACGCAAGCGGTCCAAAATGTAACCTTCAATGTAACAATCTTGTACAGCTGTATGCTTTTCCTCGAACGTCTGTTCTGTTTTCAGATAGCGGTAAACCGTCTCTGCGTTAGTAATCGGGTTACCCTTAGCGGTTAGATAGTTGTTAACAATGCAATAGTTAACGTATTTTTTTGTACCTGTTACATTCTCCGCATAGTCCCAGATATCGCAAGTTTTAACATCGTAAGGGAAAAAATAGCGAGCGTACCCGTTGGATAGATAGTGCAACGTATGATTAAGTGCTGTTTTGTCAAAGTTTACATTAAACGCCCAGATTTTATGAACATTGTATAGTTTGCAATCGTTCTTAAAAGTGTTCCAAACGTTCAAAAAACTGTCAATGTTCCAACTTTTAGAATTGTCTAAAGCTGCGCCCGTGCGATATTGTGGTAGTTTTTCCGCATAATATGCGCTATTCATTCTATCATTCATGAAAAATGTTTCACTGATTATGAACGAACGCTCATTTAATACGTTACCCTTAGCGTCATAAATGACATATCCCAGGTCGTAAACTAAGGCTGTCTCGGGGTGTGCTTGATTGTCTTTGTAACTGATTAGGTTCGTTGTCTCTGTATCAATTACTAAAAAGTTGCGATTAGTCATATCATTTTCTCCGTTTCTGTTGGCTACTTCTTGCTCTTTAAGTGTAAGGCTGTTCTACTCATTAGCGAGTGAAAATAGGCAGCTCCATAAATTCTCCACATTTAAGATGTTGCGAAAATTGTTAGCGTCTATTAACTTCTCAACGTTCCAACGTTGCAACTCATCATCTATTAGTACACCCGTTCTATTTTTAGCGGCTCTGTTCTTTGGTGTGCCGTACTTTACTACGTGCAACTCATTAAAATATTGCAATAGGTCGTTTTTTTTGAGCCAATCGATTTTTGCACGTCTAATAGCCTTCCGATAGTCTTTACTTGCGTTCTTTGCGCCCCAACTGATAACGCCGAACAGAACGCCCGCAGCTTTACCCGCTATTAAAAAATTGCGAAACTGTTCAGCATCAACCAGTAACCCCGCTTTTATGTATGGGTCTATCTGTTCATTTTGTAGGTAGGTTAACCAGTCATTGAACCCGTAGAGGTCAGCTATTGTCCCGTCTAGGTCGAAATAAATAGTTGCGTTGTTGTTGGTGCTGTTCATTGTGTTCACGTCCTTACGTGTAGACGGGCTCACCCGTCAGTTGCCCCGGTCTGTACCGGCTATCTTGCTATTAAGTGTACCACTATTAGCCATTCAGCACAATAGAGAACGCTAATTTTTTTTGTGCAATTTTTCAGAACGGGCGGGGGTAGTTACGGGAAAATGCGAGGAAAAGGTGAAAAAATGGTCTTCTCACCACACATTCCCCGCCACAATCACTTTTTTCTCCTAATTATATCTCGAATATCCGCGAAGCATCCAACTATCCAACCATCCACCAAAAAATTTCCCCTTTCCCCCAAAATTTTTTCAAAATAAGTGTTTACAAATTCTAAAAGTGTGGTATAATATATTTAGGGTAAATAGAAACCCGCTAAAATTAAATAGTCCTCAACATGACAGTAAAAGGTTGCGCCTGCCTAAGGGGCATAGACAAGCGAAGCGCAGTCTTAGACGAGCAACGCGAGTCATGGTGATAAACATAATTCATACAGAATCTCCTCGTTCAAACTGATTATTTATAGTCGGGGCGATTGGCGAAGAACAAGCCAGGATTCTGTCGATTGTGCCTAAGTAAAAAACCTAATAAGAAAGCCGTTCCTGGTCGGCAGTCATTAACTACATAAAAAAGGAATCCAATACACCTTGTAGTTAGCTTGACAAAAAGATACCTCCCAATAGGGTTGAGTTGAATAACCTTGTCCAAGAGAGTAGGATAGTCATGTCTATTTTGGCTATCTGATATTGCGGCGCATGGGACCAGCCATATCTCATGCTTGCACCGATAATAACTACTCTTCCACTATTTTATCCTTATAGTTTTCCCCATACCAAGCAACGCTCTATACGCTGAAACGTGAGTGGCCTTGTGCGGGAAAACGAACTAGACGAATAGATGATAGGTAAGGAATCTTCTTTGGAATTAGATTAGGCTAATAATCCCTGGGTGTCCTCGCCCAGAGTGGAAATGAGGGGTTGGAACACGTAAAGATACAGCCATTTTAATCTCGTAATAGTGATTAGCGCAAGCGAACATTTTCTGTACCACTTTAATAGACGAACGTAAGTGAGTCATTTCCCGCAAGAATGAACTAGATGAACTAAGTAAATCAATGAACAAATTGAATGAATGAAACACTAAATTAACTTATCAACCTTTATGCTTTTGGATTACGAACGAGTGGAGCAAAGCAGACGAGCGAAGCGAAGTCAGCGAAGCGGAACGAAGTGAGTTAAGCGAGGTACGAGCGTAGCGAGTACATCGCATCGTGCGGAAATAGACGAACGAAAGTGAGTCAAAAAGTTGACGTGCTGCCGATTTGAGGATTATCCATTTGGGTAATGACCTTAGATTATTGGTTCTACAAGGGGTCGTTGAGTAGTAAATGTATCACAACTATAAAAGCTAGAACAATTTAATTATTTGATTGTTCTATTTTTTTTAGTTACCCGACTAGGGTATACTATATTTAAATTAGGAGTTAACTAAAATAGATAAACGAGGTAAGTTAAATAATTTATCAAAAATAGTTGACAAAATCCTATTATTATGCTATAGTAAAATTGTAAGTTAAGTAGACCGTCAAGGAAGTTAGTACAACAAGCCTAACAGACGAATAAGCAAAGTCAGGAAGGGGTTATCTATTTGTTAGATTTTAATATTAAAGATAGTGCGGGCAGGGTCAAAGAAGCTATTAAAGAACTCCAGCAAGCGCCCTACACTACCTCGAATTATCTTGAAAATATGTCAGACTACATCCTCAAAACAAGAGAAAGTGGTCAAACAAAATACGAACGTAACCAAGAGTACCAAATCATTACTCACAACAGAGAAATGACTATTTCTAAACGTCAACAATCTCTCGATGAAATTACTTCTAATCCAGAAATTGGTGAAGATAAACTCTACGTGCGGATAAACAATGACAAAAATCAACTACTAGACCCAAAGGAAGAGATTTCCGCAGATGACATAGATAATATGCCAATCTTGGGAGAATACTTTGCTCTCTTGGAAAAACTCAATAAATCTTTAGCTAAAGCAGATGGACCTAATAAATATGCTATTAAAAAACAGATTATTGAGACATGGCAACAAATTTATCTAATTAAATCTAGTCGTAAGCCATCTTATTTGCGGGAAAAGGTAGCGTCACCTGTTAAAATATTATCCCATGTGGCATTAGATGAACATATTACTTTGAATGATAGTACCCTTATGCCGCAATCAGATGCTATAATCTCTCTATTCAATAAAGACCATATCAGATTCCTATTAAAATACTATCAACAACTAAAGCAAGAATGTTATGAAGATTTGAATAGTGATATGCGGTGGTTACTTATTGACTTTGAGAATATCTGTGATAGAGCTATTGGAACAAGTGGTTTACTATTTGACCTAGTAGTTTATAAGGTAGATGGATTATCCAATGAAGCATTAACAGAAAAACTAAATAGTACCTATAGAACAGACCATAGTGAACAATACTATTCTACTCTATGGACTCAACGTATTCCTAAACTTATTGTAGAAGAAGCTATGAAGCATTATCTTTTATGGTATTACTTACAGAAAGACCCTACTAAATCTAATAGGTACTATTGGCAGAAGTGCGGGAAATGCGGAGAACTCAAACCAGTACATCCTTTCTTCTACGGTCCAAATGGAAAGAATAAATACTACTCCATTTGCCGCACCTGTAGAGTAAAATAGAAAGGAGGTATCCTTGGGCAAACCAAAAGGTTATCATAACAAAGAAAAAATAGTATGCCAAAAGTGCGGGCGTCCGCAATGGGACCAACAATACTATTTTATGAAAAAAGATGGCACACGCTATCCTATTTGTAAAGACTGTATTACCGCAAACATTGACAACCGTGACCCTAACACTTTCCTTTGGATTCTAAAAGAATTTGATGTACCATACGTAGAAACGTTATGGAATCAAATCTTTAATAAACAATATATGAAAGACCCAGCTAAATTCAATGGAAAATCAGTCCTCGGAATGTACTTGCGGAGTATGCGAGTATCCCAATACAAAGATTACGGTTTCGAGGATACAGGCAAATTTAAGGACAATAGAGACAAGGCAGCAGAGGAAATTAGTAAAAAAACTGGAATGACAGTTGAAGAATATGAAGAAGATTTGCGGAAAAAGTTGATGAATGGGGAAATCTCACAAGCAGAATACAATACTCTTAGTCCTACTAAAAGCGTATTTATGCGTGATGATAGCGTAGTCACCCACCCAACAAAATTTACAGTCATAGAACCTCCAAAAGAGACTGCCACGCAAACAACCAGTATGTCTATTGCCAATGGCTCTCTTGGAAACGTACCATCAACACATCAACTACAACCCACTATGACTACTAACCCTGCTTTTGGACCTATTCCAGATGTGGTTGGTGTAAATGAATCAAAAATTCAATCAGAGTTAACCCCAGATGATATTCAATACCTCAGTCTTAAATGGGGTATTCATTATAAGCCATCAGAATGGGTAGCTCTAGAAGATTTATTCCAAAAGTATGCTGCGGAATATGACCTCTCTATTGACCGTGAACAAGTATTAAAGAACATTTGCCGCACATCACTCAAAATGGACCAAGCATTAGACGTAGGAGATATTAAATCATATCGAGATTTGGCTGCGGTCTTTGAGCAGATGCGAAAATCTGGCAAGTTTACAGAAGCGCAGGTCAAAGAAGAAGAAGTTAAGAGAGATATTGATTCTATTGGCGAATTAGTTGCCTTTGTAGAACAAGAGGGCGGAACAATCCCAGCTTACAAAGATCCAATCGACTATCCGCAAGATAAAGTGGATTTTTGTATTAAGGATATAAAAAATTATGTGGATAATCTAGTCAAAGAGGACCTCGGTCTAAGTGGACTTATTGAATCCTATCTTATGAAAGCTGACAATAATAAAGCTCAAAGTGTTGATGATATTATTTCCAATAGCTTCAAGACTAAAGAAGAGCTTGACATCGAAGATATGGATAGAAAGAAAACATTCGAGGAGCTATTTGAGGAAGAAGCTATGCGGGTATTCTCTATGCCTTATTACGAGAGGAGTCCGTATGCCTCTATGTGACATTCTAGCTAGAATTGATAAAAAATCTAAGAAAGAGCCAGAAGTCCAAGAGATTGATAAAGAAAAAGTAAAAGAAAATCTAGAATATTACCGCAACATTATTAGCTATTGGAGGGTTTACCCAGATAAATTTATTGATTATCTTTGTTCTCTCAATCCAGAAAACAAATTTAAATTTTATTTTATCCAGCGCATGACTCTCCGCATTATGTTGCGGTATAAGACTATTTATTTTGTCTTTTCTCGTGGTTTTTCTAAATCGTTTATTGCGGTCATGGCTCTCATGATTAAAGCAATTCTCTACCCAGGAGCTTCTATTGCGGCTGCGGCAGATGGTAAGGCACAGTCCGCAGCTATCGTTGGTTCTAAGATGGAAGAAATTTGTAAACTCATTCCTGCTCTTGGAAATGAAATTATTTGGGATACGCGAGGGCAAATTGCAACTACTTCTCAAACCCGAGATTCGGTGCGGTATGCCTTCAAGAATGGTAGTTCCCTATGTAATGCGGCAATGGCAGAAACAACCCGTGGTCAACGTTTCCAGTCTCTCTTGATAGAAGAATCCGCGAAAGTGGACCAAGAGAAACTAACAGAAATTATTATGCCTACCCTTGTTGTTTCTAGAAAAATTGCGGGCGGTCTACCAGACCCGAACGAAGTATTAAATCAAAGTTCTATGTTTGTTACTTCCGCAGGATATAAAAATACATTTGCCTATGATAAACTTATCGACACCCTTTGCCGCATGGTTAGCGACAGAGATAATAATGATGGATTTATTTTAGGCGGCGATTGGAAGATTCCAGTCGTAGAAGGTCTACAGCCAGCAGACTTCATTAAATCACAAGAAATGGATAATTCTATGGATGAAGCAGGCTTTAGACGTGAATACAACAGCCTGTGGGAAGGACAAGTAGAAGGAGCTTTCTTCAATCCTACTGCTTTTGATACAGCTCGTGTAATTGAATATCCAGATAATGAATATGATAAGCGTTCTGGCGACCATGCTCAATACATTCTTGGAGTTGACGTGGGCCGCAAGAATGACTTAACAGAAGTTGTAGTCATTAAAGAAACACCTACCAGTAAGAATAGCCGTGAAACAATCAAAAAAGTTGTCAACATTTTCACTATTCCATCTGGACACTTTGAAATGCAAGCAATTCAAATTAAAGAAATCTTTAAGAAATTCCATTGTAGTATGTGTGTACTTGACGCCAATGGTCTTGGTATCGGTTTGGTAGACTTCATGGTCCGTGACCAAGTGAATCCTAAAACTGGTGAAACACTCTACAATTTTGGCATTGTAAATGATGATGATAAAATCTATAAATCTTTTGAGACAGATGACACAATTAAAAACGCTCTCTATCTCATGAAAGCAAACAATGTCATCAATTCAGCTCTATTTGCTTATTGTCAAATCCTCATGAAGAATGGTAGATTGCATTTCTTACTTGATGATGGTATTGCCCGCAACAAACTTATGGGTACTGCCAATGGTAAAAGTATGTCCGCGTCAGAACGCGAAGATTATTTGCGGCCATACGTAGAGACATCTATCCTAAAAAGCCAGATGATGAATCTTATTTCCTGCAACGATGGTGCATTGATTAAGTTGAAGCAGGCTACCCGCAGGATTAAAAAGGATAAGGTGTCTGCTTTACTGTATGGACTCTTTTGGTGTCGCTATAAAGAAGAAAAAAGAGAGAAACGCTCTCGCCGCAATCTTACTGACCTCATTCTTTACACAAAACATAACTAAATTTTTTAAAATTAATAGGGCAAAATGGAAAAACTACTTTTGCCCTATTCTTATATATATTAGTTATGAGAGTTCAAAGGAGATTTTTATGCGGGATTCGCGCCTAGAGGTTAAAATTTACAATATTCTCTTGGATGCGGGACTACCTTTTGAAGAAGAATATGAGTTTCCTGGACTTATTGGCAAGAGTGGTAGAGCATTGCGTTTTGACTTTTGTGTTTTTGACGAAGAAGGAAACATTGATTTCTTGATTGAAGCACAAGGGCGGCAGCATTATGTACCAGTTGCCCATTTTGGTGGACAACGTGCGCTTTATGCCCAAAAGCAAAACGATATTAAGAAACGTCAATATTGCATAGACCATAACTTGATGCTTATTACAATTCCATATTATGATGAGCCAAAGATTAATTATGATTATATTATGCAAGCTGCGGGATATTAAAAGGAGGTAGGATTTGGCTTCTTATCGCAATAAAGCGGATAGAGATTTCCGCATAGTTACTTCTGCGCAAAAACCACAATCTCTTTCTTTTAATAAGATTATGGTCGGCAATAAAAAATTAGCTAATGATGTCACTATTGATACGGACCATTTTGCTGTAGCCAATAGCTATGGCGGTCGCAGAGCAGTAAAAAAGGAAGATGTAGAGAGAGCTTTACAAACTTCTAATATTACTAATCTTCGCTCTTACTCAAATCTATTTTTCAATTCTAATGGTATTTATAGCCGCCTTTGTCGCTATATGGCATACCTTTACAAGTATGATTGGTATGTTACTCCACTTATTTATGCGGAAAATGACAACGACAAAGCAAAAGAGAAGATTAAGAAAAACTGGTATAAAGCGATTTCTTATCTTGACAATTCACAACTTAAAAAGAATTTTGGAGAAATTGCCTTAAAGGTTATTAAGGATGGTTGCTATTATGGCTATCGTCTTGACGGTCAGACCGCAACATTCCTTCAAGATTTGCCAACTTCTTACTGTAGAAGTCGCTATGAATTGAATGGGCGATTCGCAGTAGAGTTTAATATTAAGTATTTTGATGATGCTTTTTCCGACATTGAGTATCGGACAAGGGTGTTAAAAATGTGGCCCAAGGAATTCCAGAAAGCCTACTTAGCTTTTAAGAATGGAAACCTAGTTACTGATTTTAACGGAGATTCCGCAGGCTGGTTTTTGTTAGACACCACCAAAGCAGTTAAGTTTAATCTTAGCAATAATGACGCACCATTGTTCGCAACGGTTATTCCTAAGCTGATTGACTTGTCTGACGCTCAAGATTTAGATAAGAAAAAGATGCTTCAACAAATATTAAAAATCATTATCCAGACTATGCCAATAGACAAAAATGGAGATTTAATTTTTGATATTCAAGAAGCGCAACAGCTCCACGCAAATGCAGTTAATATGCTGTCAGATGCTATTGGGGTAGATGTTTTAACCACTTTCGCAGATGTTAAGGTTGCGGACATGGCAGACCATAGTGCAGTAAGTTCTGTGGACCAACTAGAAAAGATTGAAAGAACCGTATTTAATGAAGCAGGTACAGGTCAAAACTTGTTCAACGCAGAAGGAAATTTGGCTCTTGAAAAGTCTATTCTTAATGATGAAGCAACTCTTAATAATCTAATCCTTCAATTTGAGGATTTCGCGCAAAGGTTAATTTCTACTTTCAACAAAAGTCCTAATAGGGTATTTTACAAGGTTCAGATTTTGCCAACGACCGTATACAATTATAAGGATTTGGCGGCAAAGTATAAGGAATTAGCTACTCTTGGATATTCTAAGGTACTTCCTCTTGTTGCTCTTGGACAATCTCAAAGTATGGTCATTATGTCCTCTTACTTTGAGAATAATGTGTTAAATCTTAATGATGTTTTTGTTCCACTCCAATCTTCAAATACTTTGAGTGCGGACAATTCAAAAGAGGTCACTTCCGCTGGTGAAACTAATCCACAAGGCGGTCGCCCCAGCTTGGCTGACGATGAAAAAAGTGACAAGACGATTCAAAATGAAGAATCGGAGGGATAAATGCTAAGAAATACTTCTGTTGCTACTATTGCAGCACCAGAGTTTGTAAATCTGGCGGAAGATGCTCTCAATCCTGGAATTTCTAAAGCAGACGTAAAGGTTCTTTATCTTGGGGAAAACCGCAACGGCTCTTTTATTAACAAAGAAACCGCAATGAAGATGTCCGAGACTTTACGTGCTTGCCCAATCGTAGGTGCTTATCGTAAGGATATTGATGATTTTGGCGACCACGGTGAAATCATTCATATTGAAAACGGTGAAATCACTTTTGACTGTGCGACAGTTCCTTATGGTTTTGTTGCCCCAGACGCTAAAGTTTGGTTTAAAGAATTCACGGACTATGATGAATTCGGCAATACCGTTAGTCGTGAGTACCTAATGACTACTGCTTACCTTTGGACTGGTCAGTACCCAGAAATTGAACGTTGTGTCAAAGAAGGTATGGGTCAATCCATGGAGTTAGATGGCAAATCTATTGATGGTCATTGGGCAGAAAATTCTGAGAGCGGAATTGAGTTCTTTATTATCAATGATGCTAGTTTTACAAAGTTATGTGTTCTAGGCGATGGCGTAGAACCATGTTTTGAAGGTGCATCTGTTGAAGCACCTAATATTAGTGACAAGTTCTCTAAAGAAAACTTTACCACTACTCTTTACAATATGATGAATGAGTTGAAGTTTGCTCTTGCGGAAAATGCTGACGCTAAAAATGCTAACGCTGAAAATGCCGAAAAAACTGATGAATCTGAATCTGTCGTAGAAGAAACTACTGAATTTGCGGAAAAAGCTGAAGAAGTAGAAGAAGCCGCTGAAGAAGCAGAAACTTTTGCGGAAAAAGAAGAAGAAGAAGCAGATGATGTAGCTGAAGAAAATCTTGACCAGGAATCGGACTTCTCTGCGAACACCGAAGAAGAGAAGGAGTCAGAAGAAGTGGTTGAAAATACCGAAGAATCTACCGACAATGAATTTGCGGAAAAAGATGCGGAAATTGATACTCTAAAATCTGAAATCGCTTCTCTACAAGAAAAATATTCTCTTCTCGAAACAGAAGCAGAAGAATTACGTTCTTACAAGGCTTCCCGCATTTCTGCGGACAAAGACGCTCTTATCAATAAGTACAATATGCTTTCTGATGATGATAAAGCAGAAATTATTGCAAACAAAGATTCTTATTCTTATGAAGAAATTGAATCTAAACTTGCTCTTCTGTATGTAAAGAAAAATGTGATTTTGATGACCAAGAGGAAGAAATTCCTGCTACTAATGAAGCAACTCTTACCTTTGGTCTTTCTACTGCAAATGGCGATGCGGAAATTGACCCAATTATTGAGCTTCTCCGTGACGCTGCAAATAAATAAACAATTAAGGGGGAATTAGATGGCAATTACCATTAAACGTACTGGAATTCCAGGTCACGGCCTTTATCCAGTTGTTGAGCCAAATCACCTTTCTGCTCCTCGAAGTGGCGGCGTTTATGCACAGCTTCCTCTTCCTGCTTCCATTAACGCTGCTTTTCAAGGTCAATTCTTCAAGTATGACCTTGCCGGAGGTGCGCTAAGCTTAACTGGCGATGCTCCTTGGGTTATGGTATACAACGAGGAAAAACTTTATGACCCAGCTCGTCAAATGCACCGCGATTATGCTATGGTTAATCTCAGCAACGACCCAAGTGTAAAGTTGGTCCCACGCGTTTTCCGTCTATATGTTGGTGATATTTATACTACTAACTGCGTCAAAGATGGTGATTCTTACACTGTTGGCGATAAGCTTGTTCCTGGTGCTGCTGGTATTCTTGAAAAGAAAACTGCTATCACCGCAGATGATACTCTTGTCTGCAAAGTTGTAAAAGAAACAACTCTTCCAGACGGTCAAGCTGCTGTTAAACTTCAAGTTATTAGAGCTAACTAAGAGAGGAGATAAAATAATATGGAACTTACTTTAAATGACCTTAAAAAGCTCGCTAAAGCTACTTTAAGCAAAACTCCTCTAACTTATTCTATTAATGGTAAAGAGGAAACTTTTACCACAGAAACCGCAAATGAAGCACTTCGTGCTGCACTTGCTCCTTTAACCAAGGATTATTACACCTTTAAACGCAATGAGAATACCATCTTTGAACTTATCTCAGAAGTCATTGATGAAGTTACTCCTAAGCGCGTAATGGCACAATATGAACGCTTTGCTGACGTTAAGACTGTCGCACAGGGCGAAAAGCCAGTTTTCACCACTCGTATTACCGAAGCTGCTCGTAAACGTGCAAAAGGCTTTGTAACTCTTGTTGGTCTTGCTGGTCGTTATGAGACTTGTATTCTTGATGGTCGTCAAGTCACCGTTCCTACCTCTGCTTATGGCTATGCTATTCGCTTAGGCTTTGAGGAATTCCTTGACGGTCGCTACAGCTTTGCTGACTTTACTGACATTATGCTTGAAGGTCTTGACGATGCAATCTACGCTGAAATCGCAAAGGCTCTTGATAATGCAGTTGCAACTCTTCCAACTGTAAACAAGGCTACCAATGCTGGTTTTGATGCTGCTATGTTTGATAAGCTTCTAGCTATTTCCGATTCTTATGGTAATGGTAACTCCACTATCTATTGTACTCGTGAATTTGCTGCTTCCCTCATTCCAGCAGACGCAGCTTGGGCATCTGATTCTATCAAGGACGAGCTTTTCCGCAAAGGCTTCCTTGGTGCTTATAAGGGTCACGATGTAGTTATCCTTCAGCAATCTGTTGTTGACGCAAATAATTCTACTAAGGCTATTGACCCATCTAAGGCTTACATCATGGCTTCCGTTGGCGAAAAGCCAGTTAAGGTTGTCTTTGAAGGTCAAACCGCAGTCCGTATGGTAGAAGATAATGACGATTGGTCCCGTGATATGCAAACCTACAAGAAAGTTGGCGTTGCTGTTCTTACCAATCCATCTATTTGTCAGTTTGTTAATACTTCACTAACTAAGACTTTTTAGTTTTTAATTTTTAGCAACGAAAGGGGTACTTAATTTAATTATTGAGTACCCCTTATTTTTATAAGAGAAAAAAGGAGAAAATGTATGTCCGAAGATATTAAAAATGTTCCTGGTGACGAATTAGTAACAGTTACTAACATTACCCGTTCACCTATTGGTTACACCCTTTCATCTAATAATGTACGCCGCATTATTGCGGGAGGGGCCACAGTAAAGGTTACTGCCGATGAATTGCGTAATCTTAATCTGGAATCTGGCGGTAATGTTTTGATTAAAGATTATCTTCGTGTAAATAATCGCAATTTAGCTTTAGAATTTGGCATTTCCGAAGATTTATTTGACCACGAGTATAATTGGGGTAGAGAAAAAATTGATGATGTCCTATTAAATGGCAGCATGGATGAATTCCTAGACGCTTTGGACTTTGCTCCCCATCGTGTCATTGATATGCTTGTTGAACGTGCGGTCGAGCTTGAAGCACCAGACAATAACAAGCTCAATGCTCTGTCCAAGAGAACCGCTCTAAATATTTCAAGCATGATTGAAAACAAACACGCTTATGACGAGGAAAAAGAAGAAGAAGCTCCTAAGGCTCGTAGAACTGCGGAAAATGAACCAGAAAAGGTTGCCCGTAGAGCTAAATAATAAATGACGGAGGTTTAGAATGGAAGAACCAACAACCTTCCAAGAAGTTTATGATTTTTTCTTATCGGGAATTACTGATGATATGTTTTTGGAAATGACAAAAGAAGATACACAGGAAATGCTGCAAGAGATTTTGGTTGCGGCATTTCCGCATTACGAATTCCCGCAATGGAAGAATCCTTTTGGTTTAGATATGGTAAAAAAGGAATTTACCGCAAAGCTAACCTTAGAAGATATGAGAATCTTACGCTCCTACATGATTGTACAATGGATTGGTTTCCAGCTTGCTAATGTTGATTTAGTGCGTCAAAAGTATAGTGGTAGTGACTTTAGTTTCACCTCACAAGCCGCACACATGAAACAACTTATTGCAATGAAGCAAGAATATGAGCGAGAAGGATTTCATTTACAAAGGCTTCAAGGTCGTAGATATGTAGATGCAGAAGGACATATTCGTTCTTCTCTTGGTAAGATAATGGAGCCGCTATAATGGCTTTATTCGTAGTAAGTGACGAGTTATTACAACTAGAAAATCAGTCAATCAAAGAAAATCTTTCCCGCATCGTTGGGCAGATTTTCAAACTTCTTCCTATGCGGGAAGAGGATAAAGATTGGGAGAAGCCGTTGGATACTCTATTAATCGAAGTTAGTGGATTAACTCTTTTTATTCCTGGTCAGCCTAAATTGATTTCACTAATTAGCAAATTGGCTGGTATTAAAAAGCATCCAGAAGATTTTGACCTGTTCCGCAGGACAATCTTTGAAGCTTGCGGACTAGCCAATGATTTAAAAGATTTAGTTGAGCCTTAAAACTCTTTCTGCTCGTATTGATTATCTAGGCGGTGACCAACTTAGCAGAATCAATAAACAAAAGTTACAATCTTTTCGAGCAGCATTAAAAAATGATTATAATTCTCGTTTAATCAAAACTGATAAACACGCTTCTGTTCCTTGTATTATCAAAAATAATGTATATGGACTTAAAGCGGATTATGATAAAAAGTATATTTCTGTTGAATTTTCCTCAGGATTAGAAGCAGGAGACGTGTTCCAATGTCTTGACGATAATTCAAGATGGATGATTTACCTGCCAATCTTAACCGAAACTGCTTATTTGCGTTCAGAAATTATCAGATGTGACCACTCTTTGAACATCAATGGAAAAGAATACTTTGTGTATTTCCAGGGACCAGTTGAAACAGATATTCGTTGGTTTATTAAAAATGGTATCAATGCTAATGAATTAAATAAGTCTGGCACTGTCTACATTAAAAAAGACGATAATACTCTTAGTTTCTTCCGTCGTTTTACTAAAATTAAAATTAATGGTCATATGTGGGAAGTGCAAGTGACTGACCCGATTTCTGTTCCTGGCATCCTTGAATTAGAATTACAAGAATACTATGATAATAAAGAAGCCGACCTCCCGCAGGTTAAGCCATCAGATAAAAATCAACTTATCAAGGGTGAGAAAATTGTTAAACAGAATACTAGCATTGGTTATATGGTCGATGATAGTATTTATAACCCTTCTACCTCTTGGACGATTGTGGGAAATGATAGAGTCAAAATTGAAGAAGTTTTGAACAATGGTCAAATTTGCAAGGTTAAAGTAAATGAAGGTGCTATAGGCAAATTTACTTTATCATACGGAACAAACAGCATGGAAATTACCATTGATACATCTGATAGTTTTATTAATGGTCCAACAGAGGTATTCCCATACAGTACAAATAGATATTCTATCGCTTTGCCGCAAGGAAAAGAAGCTTTGTTCAAGACAGACAACCCAAATGCAAAAGTTGTTGCTGTTGGTGATGATTATTGTGATGTTGAGATTGTATCTGGTAAGAGTGGAAAATTCAAAGTCATGGTAAAAATTGACGAGGATATTTACGAATTGCCAGTTAAAATAAAGTCTTTATAAAAAGGAGGTAGATTTTGAGAATAGCTACAAGCAAAGTAATTGAAGAAAATTATAAATCCTCCTTTATGTCTTGTGAAAAAGACCAAGAAACGATTTGGAAAAAACTATTTATTGATACAAAAGATTATTCCAATAAACTAAAAAAGCTGTTAGTAATCAATTCTCCGCACTGTTTAGACCCAGAGCATGAAGAATTTAACGAAGAGATTAAAAAATATGATTTGCGGAAATTGCGGGAAGGTCAATACATTAAAGTTGTACCTAAACTAATGTTCTCTGACCATGAAAATGTTAAGTCTTATGTTCTCCTTGAATTTGATAATTTTATTCCTACCGATAATCCGCAGTACAGAGATTGTCTAATCAGCTTTTCTATTATTTGTCATTTGGACTCTTGGGAACTTGATGATTATAAATTAAGACCAATTCAGATTGCTTCTTACATTGATGGCATTATGAATGAAGCTCACTTGTCTGGAATCGGTAAATTAGAATTTATTGGAGCAAAGCAAGTCATTCTTAATGAATTTTTGGGTGGAATTGTTTTACAATACCGTGCTACTCATTCTGATGCGGATGATGCAGAAAAAGTTAACAATGCTATTCCCGCATACACCCAGACGACAAATTTATAAGCAAACTTGTAAGAGTTGATTTAAAATGGCTATAAAAGGAGATTATGCACAAATATTAGCGGGATTGCCTATTTCTATTTTTGGGGCGAATGTGGCAGTCACGCAGCCAACAGTAAAAGATATTTGTGCTTTTGGGGAGGACAAGTTTTTATCACAAGTTAGTATCTTCCTCAATTTAGATAGTTTTACTGAAAAAATTAAAGAGGGCAATTCTCAATTAGAAATGCTCTCAGACTTTCAAATTTTTATGACGGTTTTGAATGAAGATGAAACTTTTTCGCAAGAAATTCTTAATTTTTTTGAGTTAATTTTCCCAAATTATCATGTCGTTCTGGATAGTGGTTGTATTCAATTTCAGCTTGCGGAAGATGGGCCGTTTATTGGTCAAATAAACCCAATGAATTTTGAGACTTTTTGTGATACTTTAAAGGAATTGTTTATTCCATTTAATGCAGATGAAGTTGAGTATAATCCCGCAAACGATAAAGCAAAAGAGATTGCGGAAAAAATTAAACAAGGTAGAAAAAAAAGACAAAAACAAAAAAGTGACGGAGAAAATTTCTCTATGTATGGGACTTATGTTTCCTGTCTTGCCATTGGACTTCCGATGGATATGAATACCTTGCTAAATTATACTCCATTTCAATTACATGATTCATTTGTAAGGTATAATGCAAAACTTTCTTTTGATTTGTATCAGAGAGTTGCCACTATGCCGATGATGGATACATCTTCAATGAAAGAACCCCCTAGCTGGCTTGATGATATTTATAAGTCAGGTTAAATGGTATAACCGCCTAGTGCGTTTATATATTTTGAGGTTTAAAAACTTGGTGCGTCAAGTAATTAAATCATCAAGGAAAAATTGTATACAGTATTTCTTTATTCCAAAAAAAAGAAAGGAGAACTATCATATGAATCGTTTTGGTGTTCGTGAAGTTGCTGATGTAACTTTCAAACCACTTAAATCTGTTGACATTGGCGGTCAACACTTTGACGCTTTTCAACCAGTTCTCACCCTTGATACCGCAAAGACCTCTTCTCTTGAGCAAGCAGTAACTACCGTTTATGCTAATGGTGGTAAGGGTAATCCTACTCTTGTCTCTTGGGACGGCGAAAAGAAATTAACTCTTAACGTCCAAGACGCTCTTATGAGTCCTGTTTCTTTCTCTGTTCTTTCTGGTGCTGGTGTTGTTAAGGGCCGCACTCCTGCTGGACAAGACAAAAAGGGTAAGCCAATTTATGTACACAGCACTTTCGATGCTCCTATCGAAAAAGTTGGTGCTGAATACGTCGTTAAACTTTCTGTCGCTGACCGCAAGGGCGCAAAGATTGTTGTTTCCAAAGAAGCTCCAATTTATCCAGTCGTTCTAGATTCTGCTGGCGCACAATCTCGCTTCCTCTCTGCCGTAACTGACAAAGAAGTTAAGGTTGTTAATGCCGCTGCTCCTGCTGGAACTCCTGGCACAATTACTCTTAAACTTGCAGAATTCAATGATGACTGCACCATCAAAGATGTCGCTGATAAAGATGTCTACTTCGTCCTTGGTAAGGAAACTCCTGGCGATGACCGTCTAGATGCTAACCTTACTGTTGGTAGTGTTGTTCGTCTTGACTGCTACACTCTTCACTATGAAGATGCTATGGAAATGACGATTGAAGCTAAGAACTTCGGTGGATATTACTACATTGAAGCTTCTACTCTCTTCCGCGATGAAGCTACTGGCGAGGACCTCCCAGCAGAATTCATTATTCCTCGTGGTAAGATTGAATCTAACTTCACCTTCCAGATGAACAACTCTGGCGACCCATCTGAAATCGAAATGCGGATGGCTGCTTAGTAATAAGCTGAAAATAATCACTCTCTAATTGCTGGAAACCCCTTAGAGCCTAATAACTACAACGTAATTTGTAAAAATAAGCGTGAATGTTTGAAAATAATTAGGATTGGGCAATCAGCAGCTAAGAATCTTTTATCTATTTTTGTATTTATACACTATTTTTAATGGGAGAGATAATGCAAAGAAGAATACATGATTTTTTACCAGAAATTAAAGATTTTTATACCGTAAATGATTTGGGTGAAATCTTTAGTGATAATAGTGGTAAAATGAAAACAAGAAATAAAGGTAATACAGATTATCAAATTATAAATTTTATGACTGTTGATGGAAACAAAAAAACTTTTAAAGTACATCGCTTGGTTGCTTTAGCCTTTTTACCGCAAGAAAGCGGAAAAACTGAAGTCAATCATAAAGACGGAAATAAAAAAAATAATTCAGTTGATAATTTGGAATGGTGTACTTCATCTGAAAACCAATTACACGCTTTTTCTATTGGTTTACAAAAAGCAAGAAAAGGTGAAGCATCAAATTTTAGTAAGTTAACCAAAAAAGATATTAAAAAGATTTTTTATTTAAAATCTCTTGGTTATTTGCAGAAAGACATTGCAAAGGAAGTTGGTTGTACTAAAAGCAATATTTCTTGTATATTAAAACATAAATCATGGAAAGATTAAAGTTCAACGACTAGTCGAAAGACGTAGGCAACAAGCGTTGCCGAAATGGGAGTCGCCTATTAATATAGGATGAAGATATAGTCTGTTCTTTATGGAAACATAGAGATTGTACGTGTAGCGAACGTATTTAACAAAAGGCATTTGATTTCAAAATCGATTGTATGCCAGCATACACCAAGTTCGATAAGTCTAAGAAAGTTCTTGCAACTCTCCAAGTTATCGATACTGCTGCTGGTGGTCACGATTACACCGATGAAGCTGTCCTTGGTCACAAGGGCCGCACTAAAGATGAAGAAGCCGCTGGTTGGTATTCTAAGTCTATCTTCGGAGCTTAATTTATTAAGTAAAAAGAATGAGGGGTATCTTCGGATGCCCCTCTATTTTTGAATAGAGGGAAAATGATTCTAGCAGATAATTATTTGCACTTTAAATTTGCGGATATGGTTGACGATAGAAACTCTTATGACCCACTTAGCCAATTCGCATATGCTAAAAATGGAATACAAAATTTAGCCTTACGGGGTGAACAATTGCCTGCTGAAACTTATGTTGCGGAAAATTTGACTGAATATGAAAATTTGCTGGACTTTTTCCGCAAACCAGAATATAAAATCACCAAAAGAACAAAACAAACAAATCCACAAAATACTGAATACTCTTGGGATTCTAAATTTAGTGATGAAATTACAGGCAGGTCAGAAGATTTAGCTAATGATATTTCTTTGTTTGTCAATATGTTAAAAGCTATTACAGGTGAAATTTGTAAACAACTTGGAGTTAATTTTCAAGAGTACGCGGCACAGCTTGTTGCGGAATATGCTAAAAACAATAGCTATTCTAGTCATGCTTCTTTAATTGGTTATGATATACTTTCATCTTTCTTGTCAACAGATGGCTTTAAAAAGATACATACTTCTCAAGTTGCCAACGGTGGACTTGGTAAATTCATTGAATCAGCAGCACTCTTAATAGAAACATTACCATCTTACACAGGCGATGCGGAAATTGGTACAATTAAATATCAAGCTTCTGATGGTAGTACTCAAGAGACAAAAAGTGGTAAAGAAACAATCTTTAGGCTCTTGGAAAAAATTCAAGGGTTATATGAAACCGCAGTAGATGATGGTGCGGAAATTGCATGGGAAAAAATTAAAGAAAATTTATTTGTAACTTACGTTGAAGCATTAGACAAATTAAATAAAGAGGTTGCTTTAAGAGGTCAATACGGTAACAGCGGGAAATCAAATTTACAAATTACCGCAAATACTATTTTTAACAATACCAAGAAAAGTGATACCAATAGAACTCTAGTCAATCTAACAAAACCAGGTGTTAATATAGTTGTAACAAATGATTTGGTTAGAATTACTTATGAAACATCTATTAAAGAATACCGTGGCTCTAAAAGCATTAAATATTCTAATCTAGGTATGGCATCTAGTGTATCATTCTTAATGGGTGTACAAATGGCTTATCCTAACATTACCACACGTAATTTAGTAAACTTAGCAGCAGCAAGACCTGGTTATGGTATTTCAAGCCATAAAGAATATGATGAAGAAGAAATTAGTAAAACTTGGGGAAATGTCGTTCAAAATACTGTCACAGCTAGTTTGTTAAGTAGTATCTCTACTTTAATTGGTCTTGAAGGATATAAAAATACCTATCTAACATTAGACGGAAAAGCTATCCCTATATCAGAGGTTATTTTGAGTTTGCGGACCTCCATGCAAACGGGATTTGCGGAAAACGCTTTCTTTTCAAATAATTTTTCTCGTGATAATTTTACCGCAAGCAACGAATGGATTTGGCAAAATGAAAAAAGTAAAGACTATTACAGTGACCGCAATTTAAACAAAGCTTTAGAGAGGTCAAAGAAGCTTTATCATCCAGTTCTTGAAAAATTAAATCAAGCAAAAATGGATATTTCTTTAAGAAATTTAGAAAGTTTGCTTTAACTTTTTCTAATTTTGTGATATAATATAAGAGTAGAGTTTTGAGTAAAAAGGAGAAAAGATGATTGATATTTCTTTCGAGAAAGAGCGTTCCATCAAAACACAAGATATGTATGACATTATCTCATTTGCGATTGAAAGTGCAAACGAAGGCGGCTTCATTAATACCTTTGTCCTAGAGAGGGCAATCTATGTATACGCCGCACTTATTTTAAATGAGGAAAAGCGTAAAGAAATCCAAGAGAAAAATGCAATTTCTCCATTAGCCGCATGGGATTTTATCGTTGAAGAAGGAATCGTTGAGGAGCTTGCGGAAAATCATACTGCACTTTTAGAGCAACTTCCTCAGTATGCCGCTGTTTGGGCAGATGACCGCATGGAATATGAACATTCTGTGAGAGGACTCTTGGACACTATTCAAACTGTATCTGGTGATATTGTCGAGAATATGCGCAAATCTCTTTCTGAAACAGTCGATAATGGAGACGTTAAAGAAGTTCTCAAAATTGCAAATGACTGGGGTCTAAATAGAGACATCAAAGAGGATGAAGCTGAAGAAGAATCTCTTTTTCACGTTGTTGAGGGTCAAAAATAAGTAAAAATAATTAGCCTACTTTCAAAATAAGTAGGCTATTTTTTTATGCCTATAAATGAGAAGAAAAAGGAAGCCTGTAAGATACTTGCTGGCTAAAAGATAGAGAAGGTGGTTTTATTGGCTAAATACTCACAAACAGTTGAGTACAATCTACGTACTTCCTTAGACGCTAGTGGTATCACCAAACTACAGACTGAATTAAATAAAGTTAGAGCTACCATTCAAGAAATGGGCAGCGGAAAAGAAGAATTATTTGGTTTTGATATTGCATTAAAGAATATCACAAAAATTCAATCGCTTCTTAATAAAAGTTACAATTCCCGCATCGGTATGCTTGACCTGTCAGCCTTTAACAAAGGTTTAAAAGAATCTAACCTTAGCCTTGTGGATATGAGGGCATCTTTTAAGCTTGCGGGAAACCAGGGTCAACAAGCCTTTACCCAAATGCTCGGTAGACTTGGACAACTTGATACAGGTTTAAAAGCTACCAGCAGCACAATGGATAAAATCTTCAATACCGTTGGCAATACTGTCCGTTGGGGTATTGTTGCTAGTGGTTTTAATATGATTAAAGCTTCCATGCAAGATTCTATCAAATATGTTAAAGAATTAGATAATTCTCTTACTCAAATCATGCTTGTCACGGACTATTCCCGCAAGCAAATGAATGATTACGCAAAATCTGCTAATGAAGCTGCTAAAGCTGTTGGTTTAACCACAACTCCAATGACAAATGGTACTCTTGTTTTCGCACAGCAAGGTTTTAATTTAAAAGATTCTGCTCAATTAGCAACTTTATCTGCAAAATTAGCTAATGCTTCTGAGCAAGATACGAAAGATACTTCGGACCAAATTACCGCAATTATGAACGCCTATAATCTTTCTGGCGATGTTGAAAAACTTCATGCAGCCTTGGACTCTTGGGCAAAAGTTGCTAACGTTTCTGCTGCTGATGTTGCGGAAATTGCTGGTGCAGCTCAAAGAGTTGCTTCTACTGCTGCCGCAACCAACGTAACAATGGACCAATTAAATGCTCAAATTGCAACTATTGAAACTGTTACACGAGAAGCACCAGAACAAATCGGCAATGGTCTTAAAACATTATATGGTCGTTTTTCTGATATTAAACTTGGTAAAACACTTGAAGATGGTGTGGACCTTGGTAAAGTAACTAAGGTACTTGATAAAGTTGGCGTACAAGTCTTAAACGGTGATGGCAAACTCCGTGGTGTTGGTGACATCATGGAGGACCTCATGGCGGTATGGAAGTCTATTGACTCTACCCAAAAGGCAGCTATCGCACAAACCGTTGCGGGCAAATTCCAACTTTCACGTTTTGAAGCTTTAATGAACCGTGGCGATTTATACGGTCAGTATAAAAATGCTTCTGAAACCGCAAGCGGTACTCTTGACCAAATGAACGAAGAAGCTGTTAATTCATTAGCAGGTAAGAGTAAGCAGATTATGAATAATGTTGAGGGAATTACCGCGGCATTATTTAATACCGATGATGTTTATCCAGTTCTTGATGGCGTAAGAGATTTACTAGGCTTGACCAAAGATTTCATTGATACTCTTGGTGGCGGAAAAACGATTATGCTTGGTGCTTATTCCCTTATGACAAAGATGTTTAGTTCTCAAATGTCTGCGGGAATTGCTAATGTAATTAAGAATATGAACCTTGCGCAAACAATTCAAAACAATAACCGCATGGCTTTGCAGCAAGCGCAAGAAATGGGTTTATTAAGTCCAGACCTCAACTCTTCTGATTATGAGAATTATTATGATAATTTAGATAATCCTCACTTGGAAAAAGTGCTTGACTTTATGCGTTTTGGTGTTAAAAATAGAAGCACTTTCTCAACAGAAGAAATGGAAAACTATACCGCAGAATTAAACAAAACAGTTGCTCTTGAACAAGAACGACTTCAAATTCTAGAAAAGATGTCCACCTTAAAAGATGTTAGTAACCTTATTTATGGTGGAGATATTATCACTAGAGACAAAGAAAGCGGAAACCTTAAATTCTCTGATACATATGACCAAGTAGGTGACATTTTCGGTCCTAGCCTATTATATGATAATTCGGCTATTGAAATGCAAAGAAGTAATTCTACAGCGGCTTACAATTCTATTGCAAATATTCGTGAGAGCATGGCTGAAATTTTCAGTAATATGCGAGTTACAGGTGAGCTGGATGCCGAAGCACTCCAAGTTCAAGAGGGCGAACTCCAAAAGATTGAAAAGAATTATCAAAACATTCTCAGCTTAGTTTCCGCAATTGATGATGAATATTCTGATAATCATTATCTAACATTAGCAGAACAGGAAACTGATGAATTAGCCGAAAGTGTTTCTCGAACAGAAGACCCTCTAGACCGTTTGATTATCCGCATTAACCAATTAAAAGACCTCTTTGAAGATATGAAAACAGAGGGTCTTGAATTCTTTGATGGGCAATATGCGGAACAAATCGTCGCTGATTCTATTGGTCAGTCTGATATTCTTCTTAAAGGACTACAGCAAGCAAAAGAAGATAGTAAGGTTGTCTTTGCCCGTAGAAATAGCGATTTAACTGGCTTAAATGACCGCAATCTTCATAATGAAGCTGGTCGCATTTCCCAAGAGGGCGTTAATGAAGGACTAGAAGAAGAAACTGCATTAAGGCATAGAATCCAATCTACTATTCAACTTTCTAGTGCTATTGGACAACTTGGATTTGCTTGGTCTGCTTTCCAAAACCTCGGTTCTTTATGGGCAAATGATAATACAACTGATGGCGAAAAGGTATTGCAAACGGTAATTAATCTCTCGATGGCAGTACCTAATATGATTAGTGCCTTTAGAGGATTTAATACCAAGAGTCTAAAAGATGCACAACAAACATTTGCGTCTATTGGTGAGTTTGTTAAGGGTAAAGCTGTTGCTGGTTTCTCTAGCATGGTAGATGGCGCAAAAGAATTTATTTCTAATTTTTCTAAAGCACCAGAACAATTCAGAAATGCTCAAAGAGCGGCGACTCTCTTCTCTGAATCTATGGAATCATCTAGAGTTGCAACCGCGGGAATTGCTTTAAGTTTAAATACTATTTTACCTGGATTATTTATTATTGCGGCAGTCGGTTCTGTCATTGCTAATACGGTAAGAGAGCAGCAAGAAGCTGTTTCTCGTGCAACTATTCAAGCTGGCGAAACCGCAACCGGCGATTTTAATAAGATTCGTGAAGCTAAACAGGCTTACATTGAAATGTACCAAAAGTACAAAGAGGGCAAGGCTAGTTCAGACGAACTTAAAAAGGCTTCTGAGAGTCTTAATAAGGTTCTTGGAAATCAAGCAGATACCCTTTCCGCAGCCAATGGTCAATGGGAAACCTACAATAGAAATATTGAACGTGCGTCAGAAGTAAAACTTGACGAGGTTATTCGCACACAAAACACGGCTTTAAACGAAGCTGGTAGAAAGTTTGCTGAAACTGCTGGTCCATTTAGTTCTATTTCTGCACAATGGGCGCCAGATAGCAAGTTTGCTGGCGGAAATCAAGCTGTTACTGAAGCATACAAGAACTCTTCTTCTTTGACCATGAGTAGTATTACAGGAGACTGGGGATTTGTCAACGGTACTTCTGCGGCTCAAAGAGTCCAAGATATTCAACGAGTTGATGAAGCGTTTAACAAAGCGATTGAATCTGAACGTGCGCTTGGTCATGATGTTGAAGTTCTTGTCGAGGAGCAAAAGAAACTCCATGCTTTAAGAGATTCTCATTCAGAAGAACTTAATCAATATCAGACAGCCAGTCAAAACTTGACCGCATCGCTTACTGACAAATATAGCTCAGATAATGCTCCCGTTCAATATCAAAAAGGTGAAACGATTGAGCAATATCGTAATCGCCTTGTCGAAGATTTACAGAAAAAAGGTTATGTAACTGGGCAAGACGAAGCCGAAGCGATGGCAGACGGAATTGTTGAGGGTACTTCAAAAGTCGTTTCTAACACTCAATGGCTGAAAGATTTAGCGAAGCAACGAGCTTTTGAAGATGCTAATAAGAAATACGATAATCTTTCTGATGAGCAAAAAGCCGCAGTCGCTAAAGGTTTCAATAATTTTGCTCCTGGGTATGATAAAGACAAATATGCTCAACTTATGGCATCTATTGATGAAGATTCCTCTGTTGAGAATATTCAAAATCAGCTAAAGCGAATTAAAAGCTTAATTCCAGAAGAAGATAAAACTATCCAATTAAAGACTGATTACAAAGATGCATACAAAGAAACAAATGGTGCGGTCAATCAGTTAGATTCTATTTGGTCACAGTATGACAAAGATGAATCTGGTGGTTTTGATAATCAAGAAGCCGCAAAGTTACTTGCGGAACATCCCGAATATGCTGGCTATTTAACAAAAGTTGGTGACCAGTATAAACTTAATCAGCAAGCTTTAGATGACTGGAATGAGTCAATCAAAGAACAAAATCAGCTTGTTGATGATAATATGGGCGGTACGCAATCATTTGAGAATTATAGAGATATTCTCGCATCCGTCCAAAGCAAAAATTCTCATCAAAATACACACGATTACGGTATTGGAAATTCTACCGAAGGTGTTGTAGAAGAACAAACTAATTTCCAAAACATAGATTCTCAGCTAGACGCTCTTGTTAACAAGAATGAAGAATTGAATCAAAGTCTTGCGGAAGGTAGCATTAGTACGCAAGAATACTTTGCTTCAATGAGTTCTAGTATCGAATCTAGTGGATTATATGATGCCTTAGATTCTCTTAACGGCAAATTTGATGCAACTACAGATTATGCGGAAGAAATGGTATCTGTACTTGGTGCGGAAGTTTCTGATGCTCTTATCCAATCCAATAAACGCTTTGTACAAGGGAAAGAATCTGTTAGCGATTACATCAAAGACTTACAGGGCGGAATTGAAATCCAAAAGAGACTAACAGCTTCAACTTATGATTTGCAAGAATCAGAAGATGGCTTATACGAAGCTGTAGACAAAAATAACCAAGCTGCGGTCAATGCGGCTGATTCACTCAATGCCCTGGTTCGCACACAAAAAGAACTATCAGCAGCCTTAGAAATCTCTGATACTCTTGGTCAAAATGCGGAAATGCTAGAACAATACACAGATGCCGCAGGTCAACTTACCAATGGTATTCTTGATGATTCTAGATTTACCGATTATATGAATAGTCTTACTCAGAGTTTGGTTGATTTTGCGGCGACTTCGCAAGACAATTTTGCTGCTATTAGTGAAAGCCTAGCTAATATTGCAAACGTTTCTGTCGATGAAATGAACTCCCTGCTCACTGCCGCAATTAATGGTAGCGCAGAAGAATCCGCAGCGGCCATGGCTCAAATCGTTGATATGACGGGCATGAGCGCAGACCAGGTTTCACAAATGACGCAGCTTGCAATGAACAGCACATCTGGTGCATTAATGAACGCACAGCAAGCTATTGGTCAAGTTCTTACTGCACTTGGTAATATGATTAAATCCTTTAATTATACCATTGAATTTGAGCCATTTATTAAAGGTCCTGCCAACGGTAAATGGATTGATATTGAAAACGGTAAGATTAATCTTCCTACCTTTGGTTTTAATGCTAAAGGCAAGGGCGGTGGTAATGTAGCTTCATTTGCTGCTGCTTTGACTAATGCTGGTAGTTACTTTACCAATGCGGGAAATACCGCAGCTAGAGCGCAAGCTATTAGTGCATACAAGCCTGTTGGAAACAACGCCGTAGGTCAAGGTGCTAGAGGTGCTGGTTATGGCGGTTCTGGCAAAGGTAAAGGCGGCGGTGGCGGCGGAAAAGGCGGCGGTTCTGGAAAATCTTATGAACCAAAAACCAAAGACTTCGAAAAAGATGAAGTAGATAGGTACGAAAGAGTAAACGCCTTGCTATCTGCTGTTGGAGAAGACTTATCAGTTATCCAGAAAGAAGAAAAGCGATTAACTGGCAAAGAACTCCTTAAAAATCTTGAATCGCAAATTCCGTTACTACAAAAACAGATTCTTCTTTATCGTGAAAAGCTAAAAATCCAAAAGCAAGAAGCAAGTGAACTTAGGGACCAATTACAATCTCAATATGGACTTGCTTTTGACACAGAAGGATTTATTGCTAATTATCAGCAGGTTCATGATGAATTACTTAATCGTGTTAATAACCTTATCGGTCAGTATAATGCTACTACAACCGAAGAAGGACAAAAAGACCTCGATAAACAAATTCAATCTGCTAAAAAAGAACTTGATGATTTTAACAAGACCTACAAGCGATATGATACGCTCTGGTCAAAAGATTTAAAAGATACCCAAAAGCAGATAGAAGATATTACTGATTCTATTGAGGATTTACAAATTGAAGCTTTCAACAAATCTGTTAAAGCCTTAGATAATATTAAAGATATTCAAAAGACGTTAGAGACATTCCAGCATAATATGAATCGTGGACTCGATAAGAATCCATTTGAGGACCTTGCGGAATCTGGTGCAAAGTTACAAAAATACTTTGATATTAAAACTGCTGATAAATACTTTGATGAAATGATTAAGAATTATAGCCGACTACAGCAAAAAGCTACTGAACAGTCCGCAAAAGACTTCTATCAGAGAAAGATTGATGAAGTTAAGGCTGGAAGGTCCGCACAGGGCAATGGTAGTATGGAAGCTGGCGGGACTGGCTATTTTGATATGGCGTGGCAAAATGGTTCTGAAATTCTCAATCAACTTAAACAGTATGAAGAGACTGGTCAATCTGAAATTTTTGGTGAAAATGGCAAAGGTTTATATGATTCTGCAAAAGACATCTTTAACCAAATGTCTAAACTCCTAGAGGACTATTGGAGTGATATTGATGATGTTCACAATAAAATCATCGAAGCCATTTCAGACATTTCTGACCGCATCGAAAAGCGTAAGAATCAATACTCCGCAATCGCAGATGAACTAGAACACATTGCGGACATTTCCGAACTTCTTCATGGTGATAAGGCTTATGATGAGCAAAATAGAATTCTAGCAGCGCAGCAAACAAACTATCGTGCGCAGCTTGTTGAATATCAGCAACAGCTTGCTATTTGGAAAGAAATGCAATCTCATATGCGTCAAGGTTCAGAAGAGTGGAATACCGTACAGGAGAAGATTACCGCTGCCACAAAGGATATTGACGATTTAATTAAGACTAGCCTTGAAAACTTACACAAGCAATATTCTAATGCTATTAGCAAGATTACTGACTCTTGGAGTGGTAATGCTATGGGTAATGACCTCGAATGGATTAAAACCGAATGGGAACTCATTAACCGCAATGCAGATTATTACCTAGATGCTACAAACAAAGCGTACAATATCCAAAAGCTACAAGGTAAATATCTTGATTTACTTGACGGTACAAATGACCTTAAAGTACAACAAATGATTACCGACCAGGTGAAAGACCAATTAGGATATTTGCGGAACAAGACAAACCTTTCTTCTTATGATGTTCAATATGCGCAAGCACAATTAGAAATCTTGCAAAAGCGCATCGCTCTTGAAGATGCTCAAAATAACAAGACTCAAATGAAGCTCCGCAGAGATTCACAAGGTAATTACAGCTATGTTTATACTGCGAATCAAAATAACACAAGGGCCGCACAAGGCGATTTGCTAGACGCTCAAAACAATGCTTATAATCTTTCAAAAGAACAGATGAAACAAACTCAATCTGATTCCTTATCCGCACTCACCGAAGCGAAATCACAAGTAGACGATATTTGGAATAATGCGAACTTGTCTCTTGATGAAAAGAAAAAGAGAACTCAAACTATCATTGATTCTCTTAAAGAATACCTCGCTTCTACTGGCGAACAATTAAGTACATCTGAAAAGAATATTATCAATGATTATATTGGTATGTTTAATGCTATGACAGAAGAAAATCGTTCTGGTATGAAAGATGTATACGACCAAATTGTTCAAGGTAACAATGACGCATTTGACCAGATTGATACCCGTTGGGCAACTTCTATTACAAATTGGCTACAAAATCTAGCTGACTTCAATGTAAAAACCGATGGTATGTTCGATAGTTTAATTGATACTGCGGAAAACTACAAAGAGCAGACAAAAGATATAGCCGATTCTGTGGGTAAGAATTTTGATGACATTAGTCAAAGCCTTAATAATTGTGTTGATTCTACTAAAGAATTGTCCAATAGTACCGCTGATTTTATTCAGCAGCTAAAGAATGATTCTGGTGTAGTCCAAGATTACGAGCATAGAATCGAAAGCATGGCTGGTAAAGTAGTTAATGCTAACAATTCTATGAGAGCTTATAACCAGCAAGTAAATGACCTTGGCAATAAGCTTACAGCAAAAGAGCAAGAAAATGCTAATTTGTTGTCTCAAAATCAGAATCTCCAAGGACAAATTGATGAATGGACTCGTCAACAAAACGGCGGAGCTGATTTTGCCCGCAAGGTTCAAGATTATATTAATCAATACTGGCAGAGTGGTAAGCTAGTCAACTACAATTCACTTGGCTATAGTTCTTACAATTTAATAGGCTATGATACTGGTGGTTACACTGGTTCATGGAATAATTCTTCTGATGGTAGGGTTGCTTTACTACATCAAAAGGAACTTGTCTTAAATGCTGATGATACTAAGAATATTTTAGGTGCGGTCCAGGCTGTCCGCAGCTTTGCAAATGCCATGAAGGTTGATGCAATCAATAATATTCTTGGAGCTTTTGGAAATGCTATTAATGGAATGACCTCTATTGGTGTTGATAACAACATTAAACAAGATGTACACATTACCGCAGAGTTCCCAAATGCTACATCAACTAAAGAGATTGAGGACGCTATCCTTGGTCTTAATGACCGTTCCTGGCAATATGCTTTTGGTAAATAGGTCAAAAATGAATAAAATTTTACTGCTAATTTTGATTTTAAATTAGAGTAAACGAGATTGAGCGTAGGGTAATTTTACTCTACGCTCTTTTTTATTAGAGAAAAAAGGAGGTAATGTTTTGAATAGTCTAGAATTGCAGGATGCCATTCTAAAAGCGGTAGATACGTTAACTCAAAAAAGAATGGAAAGAATTCAAGCTGATAGAACCATTACCGCACAAGTCTTAAAATGTACAAATGCTTTAACGAAGGAATATAGTCTTGAATATAATGGCGGAAATATCCTTGCTTATGCGGCAGATGGCAAGACTTATTCCAATGGCGAAGTAGTTTATGTCCTTGTTCCGCAAGGCGACTTTTCCGCAAATAAAGTCATTTTAGATAAAGGGCAGGCTAAAAAAGATAGTTCTCAATTTGTTAGCTCAGCTTTAAATAACTATAATATTATCGGTCGTAATCTAATTAATGATGCTTTCAATAGTTTACCTCTTGGACTACATTCTTATTTAAATCATGAGTACGCTTTACTTTACAAATATGGTATAAAAAGTGATGCTGCTAATAAGATGTTTTTAGTTGACGGTGATGAATTATCCAACAGCATAAAAGAGTCTGATGGATTCCTTATTAGTGCCGATTTTCTTTCCAGATTGCCAAGAGCGCACAGAATTAGCTCTAATGGTACTTTTGGACTAGAATTTATTTTAGCTTACAAGGACCAGAGTAAAGAAAACGGGATTAAGCTGGTACCTTATATTATTGACACTAATAATATGGTAGGCAACCCCTTGAATAATGGCTCTTGGACTACTCAACAACAAATTTATGCGGTCGATAAAGAAAATTTTCTGTATATTGATACAATCCTTTTCTATGAAAGAGATTTCGTTGTAGAAGATGACTTAGTAAACGCTGATGATAAACTCGGACATGGAAAAGATATTTTTGTTAAAAATATTCAATTCACGGGATTAAAGAAAATTGCTGCAACAAGTGGAAATTATCGCTTACAGATTTCCGCAACAAAAGGTAATACTTTTAAAACTTTAAATAATTCTTCTAATCTTGACATTTCTGCCAAGTTCTATATGAAAAACACCAATCTTACTGACCAAGTTAATTTCTATTGGTTTAAAGAAGATAATAGAATTACCGCTTTATCAAAAGGTTATCAAATGTATGGCGGTCCTGGTTGGAGATTACTAGAAGATAAAGGACATAATAATCTCGCGTCATTTTCCGCAACAGAAAATTTAGCACATGAAAATAAATATTTATTAGTTGCGGTATATAAAGAGCAAATTATTCTAAAAGAACACTTTATACTTTTTAATGAAGCAGCAAAAAGAGAGATTTCTATCAATTCTTCTCTTGGTGTGAAATTTAATTTTGATTTGGGTGTTCCTACTTTAACTTGTTTAATCAATGGCAAGGAAAATAATTTTGATGCGGGAATTGCTAATGAACATCCAGATAAGTTTTTTACTTTTGTTTGGTCTAAGGTAGATAAATTTGGAAATGTTACAATCTTTAATCAAACAAAACAAGAGGTAGAAGAAAAATATAATAAACTAATTCAGTCTGGTAATTTTTCCTATGCGGAATTGACAGCATTAAAGAATTTGGCTAATAGTCTTGATGGTATCTCTTGGAATAAAAATAAACTTATTTTCCCAGTCAATAAAATTAATGACTTGGTAACAATTAAATGCTCTGTTTATTTACAAGACAGAGAACTTATTGGAGAAGAAAATCTCGAAAATCTTCAATATAACATCGGTTCTTCTTCTATCGTTTTACAAAACGAGAAAAGTCCTGTTAAAAAAGATTATCAAATTGTAATTGAGAATGGTAATCAAGTATTCCAATATAGCGAATCGGGAGTCTCTCCCGCCAATGAAAGGAATCAGTCTCCAACTTTAGTAAAGCCTTTAATTGCACATCTTTATGACCCAAATGGGTTAGAGGTGAATAGCTCTACTTTCGATATTGAGTGGCTAGTTCCTGTTTCTAATTCTTTAATTGAATTACCGTCTCTTTTACAAATCAATCCCGCTTCTGGAATTAAGGAAATTTTTAATGGGAAACAATTCCCTCTAAAAATTAAAGACATTTTTGATTCTCTTTCTTATAATAATCAGATTCAAGCAATCGTTAAGTATCAAGGGCAAATTTATAGGCAATTAACCGACCTTACTTTTACCAAAGTTGGTGAAAACGGAACTAATGGCACAGATATTGTCGCTAAGTTATCTCCTTCATTTGTCTTTGGCACAGATAAAAAACTCTGCCTTGAAATTGAAAATGGAAAGGCTGCCTTAAATTCTGGTCAAACTTTAGATGATGAAATTTTTGATTTTAACCTTTTCCAAAAGAATGAAAAACTTATTATTGAAAAAGACAAGATTCAATGGAATATCCTTGGCGGAAATAAAAAACTATCTAAAGTCTTTGATTTTGCGGGAGATAAATTAACCTATACTTCACCAATTTCCGCAAACAATTTTAGGAATCAGATTATTAAGACTTCTTATAAGTTAGAAGATAAAGAATACTCTGCTTGTTATCCATTGGCAATAATTGACTATAGGATAAAGAAAAATTATCAAGTTGATATTGCGGCTAGTAAGACACTTGATTATATTCTTTACAATAGAGAAGGACGTAATCCTCTTTATAATCATAATCTTGGTGTTTTTATTAACATTGAATCTAAAGATAAGAAATATATTGTTTGGAGCGCAGAAGGTGGAGAGCCAGATTTCGATGGAAAGAATTATGCGGACCATCCAAAAAATTCAGATTTAAATCTCTCTTATGATAAAGATTCTAATTCCACTAGCAAAAATCTAATTCCTAGAACTATTTATGACGAACATGGAAATGCTACAGGCTTTGAGCAATTAACTCAAATTTATATTTCTCCGAACGTTGCGTATAGTGGAAAATATTCAAACAACCTAGTATATGGTAGAATTTATAACTCAAAAGAAGATTTTGACAATTCTCGTAATCCAGAAGTTGAAATTTACATTCCAATACATCTTTCTTTTAACACTTTTGGTCTGGCATCTTTGAATGGATGGGATGGCAATCGCCTAGAAATTAATCAGAACGAAAATTATATCCTTGCTCCGCAAATGGGCGCAGGATATAAAGACGCTAACAATAGATTTACTGGTTTAGTAATGGGTTCTTCGTCTTTTTATGATAAAAAAGGCGGGAATACCTTGACTGGACTTTTGGGTTTTTCAAAAGGCAAGCAATCTATTTTCTTAGATGCGGAAACTGGTTCTGCTATTTTTGGATTGCCAGAAGAGCAAAGCGATGAAAATAAAAATTATGAAAGTGGTCAAATCAAACTTATTCCTGGTGAAGAATCTTCGATTGGCAACTGGCATATTGGCTCTACTTCTCTTTACAATATAGAGCCGAATAAATATCGTAATGGCAACGTTTTAGATAAACCATATGCGGATTTAGCAAAAGTCATTGATAAAAAGACAAAAAAGCCACGATATAAAGCCTCTATCCCGCACGATGCAGAAGGTATTATGCTTTCTTCTGCCCCAGCCTATATCACAATTAAAGGTCGCTCTCTAATTGATAATGATAAAGATGCTAATTTTAGTGGGTCAAATACAATTATTCAGCCTAAAGATTCTTTTGAATTGCAACTAGACCCAAATAATCCGTCTATTTTTACAATTTATAGACACACAAATGCTGCGGAATATCAAAATTTTGTTGTATATGAAAATGCTATTTATACGGAAGAAGATGCGGACCATAGTAATCCCCTTTCTTCTGCTTTGTTAAATGTCAACGGACAAATCATAGGTTGGGAAACTAAAGAAAAATTTGATGGTAGCTATGTAATCGCACATCAACTCCTTAATACAGACTTAAATACTTTTTCTGGTGACTTCTATTTTAGTCTTGTAAAAGATAAAGATATTTATTACCTTCCAGAGCAAATTTCTTCTCCTGCGGAAAAAGATGCGGCTGCCCGCAAGTTGGCAAATGCTTATAAATGGCATAGAGAGTTAAAAGTTGGTATTAACAGCCAAGGTCGTTTCTTTACCAATGCTTTAAAGGACAATGCAACTGCTTTAGCCATTGGCGACATCGGTGCCTTTGGAGAAGCTGCTGCAAAACATAAATATATTGGTGCGACTTTTAATGTTGGTACTGGTACAAATGATAATGGATTAATTAAATTCTTTACTGAGAGTAAATCAGTTAACAAGAAAAGTGGCACTTTGTATATGACGGGTGGTACAAGTCTTGATAACGAATATCAGCGTGATTTTGTATCAGCCTTTTCTTCCATTGGTTTATATGCTTCTAATACCAAGAGTATTAACAAAACTTCTCATGATAGAATTATAATTAGTTCAGATTCAGCAGAAATTGGACACGAAAACACATTCTTGTCACTTCCAGCTACAGAAAAATCTTTATTGGTTGCGGAAAATGGTTTAGACATTACAACCAGCCTTAATAAAGCGGTAAATATTGTTTCTGGACAACTTTTAATAAACTTGAATAGCAATTCTTCACAATTAGGTGGACTGATTGTAAATGTTAGTGGTAATACCTCTTTGAATACGGGTAAAAAATTAAGTATCAATGTTGGCTCTAAAGATTTTGTCTTAAATACCCTTAATACTGAAATTAAAACTTCTAATGAGGGATATACCGCAAGGCAAAATGAAAATGGAGTTTCAAGAGCGGGATTAGACTTTAAGTATGGACCTGGATTAATTTCAAATATCTGGGGAGAAGGTTTACTTGTTAAGTCTAATCGTGGTATTTTACATTTAGAAAGTCACGGCTCACCAGATGGCGTACAAATTGACGCTTATTCTCCATCTTCTAATTCTATTGATGATGGTGTTTATTTACGGCTTTTGCCGCAAACTGGTGGTAGTGCTTCCTCATGGATTTTATCAAGTCCAAATGGAACTATGAAATCTACAAATGAGCTATATCACGGTTTTAGTGGTATTAGTACATCTGGTATTTTTAACCCTAATTCAATTTATGTTCCAGGAGTTATTAACTCGCATGATTCTACCAAGGGAGTAGACTATTGGACCAGCATTATGGCTGGTTGGGATATTCGTTCTGCTAATGGTAGTTTTATTGCGGGAAATGACTTCAAGTTTGCAAAGACTTATGCTTTTAGTGGTTATAGCGGCTATGATAGTGTATATAATCACCTTAAAGCCATTTATGCGGAATTAGCTAATTTTTATAATAAAATTAATAATTTGCGCACAGATGTTGATAATCATTGGGCAGTTACCGCAACAGAAAGATATGCAGATAATGCGGCTAATCGTGCTTACAATAATGCGACCTCTTGGACCGCAAATCAGAATTATGCTACTCAAAACTGGGTATACAGTAATTACACTCCATGGAATACTTATAGGGCGCACACCCACAAGGCTGTCAATGTTTCTAACACTTATGGTCTTGTTGATTGGGATACTTATAATAGTGCTGTTGGAGATATTACTCACATTAAGAGAACTACTAAACTTAGCGACCTCTACACAGGTGGTCCAGCTTAGAATAGTAAAAAGGAGATAAAATGAATGATTTAGAGTTACAAATTAGAGTTTTGGCTACAGTAAAAAATTATATTGGAAATCTAATGGGGCAGAATCAAATTCCTGCGTCATTGATGGAAAATGTTTTAAACTCTGTTATGTTAGATGTTAAGGATGCGGCAAGGCAGGAACTTGCTGCATCCCTCCTTGCTTCCGCTGCCCCGCAAGAAGTAGAGGAAAAGACGGAGGAAGATAAGGAGATTAATAATGGCTAGAAAAAATCTTGTTAAACAAATATCCGTAAAGCAAGATGATAATACTCTTGGAACATTTTATGATTTTGGAGCTTCTTTCGCTGATGTTGTTGATACGAGAACTGGTATGGGGAATTTTTCTCTAGAGCAATTTTTTGACAACTATATGTCTTTTATGAAAGAAAATACTTTTGTTTTTGTTGGAGTAGACCAACCGACAAATAAACACATTGGCTTATGGATTGACACGGGCCACACAAACCACGATACCTACGGAGAGAAATAGGAGGAATATAAATGGCAACTGCTGTAAATACATTATATCCTCCTGTTCTCCCCACTTTCTCAAATGCTTTTATTTATAATCAAGATGCTGTAATATATTTCACTATTTCTTCTTATAATTCTTCTTCTGATGTAAAAAGAGTTCATATCTCAGTAGTAAATCAAAATACTAACGAGAATGTTTTGAGCGATTCTAGTGGAATTATTTTTTCAGATTTAAAATTTGATTCTAAGAAGAATATGTATTATGTTGTAATTCCTGTTGCGGCAATTCAGTCTAAACAATTTGAAATTAATCAATTTTATAAAGTTCAATTACGATTTGATAATTTCGATGGCGATTCTAGTTTTTCTTTCTTCACTATGTCCGCAAATGAGAAAAATAATTATTTATTAAACTATCAAAGTTATTTTTCTGAGTGGAGTTCTGTCTGTTTAATCAAGCCTATTCTTGAACCGCATTTGAGAATTAAAACTTTAGACAACTCTAGCGCGGAAAAGGCTACAGCTTTTAACAAAGGTATTATTCCTATTATTGGTGGTATGTACTTTGGAGATATGAGTATTTTAGAAACAGAAACTTTGCAATCTTATAAAGTACAGGTTTTCTCTGAGGATAAGTCTACTATGGTTCAAGACAATCCTACTATTTATACAAATAATACTCTTGACCCAAATGATATTAACTACAATATTGATTTGCAAACCATTGACACTACAGAAAATTCTAAATTTATCATTAGAATTACCGCAACTACTAAAAATCAATATGTCTTAATTAAAGATTATTCAATCGTATTAAACGACTTCTTGAATGATGTTGGCTTTGCTCCAGTATTCCAAGAAGAAGTTGACAACGAGCTGGGAATTGTAAATATTAGAATTAAGAACTCTTCCAGTATTGTTGGCGGAATTATTTACATAAAAAGATTATCAAGTGTAGACAATTTCAAGAAGGCTGAACTAATTCACTCTGAAAAAGTTAACGGCACGATTGATATTTCTATTAAAGACAATACGGCTTCTAGCTTAGTTTGGTATAAATATTCTGCGCAATACGCAAATACCGCGGGTGCGATTACTCAAGTTTTCTATTCCCGCATCATTATGCCGAATTTTGAAGATGCCATTTTGTCATCTGGACAACAGCAATATAATATTAAATACAATTACAATATTTCTTCAATGAAACCTGTAGTTAATAGAGTTAAGATTGATACTCTTGGTGGCAAATTCCCAAAGTTTACAGAAAATGCTGTCTTAAACTATAAACAATTTTCTATTTCTGGCACTCTTTCCGCAGAAGCAGATGCTTATCAAAAGTTTATCTCTAAAAAATCTGTATTCAATACAAATGAACTAGAGGAATACTATAAACATTATAAAGAGCATCCCAGTAAATCTATTTTAGCGGATGCGGGCAAGGGCGATAAAGTAGAGACTACCCCAGATGATGATAGAATTGATGAATTAGTCAGAAATGATTTTAAGAATTACAAAAAATATGCGGACTTTGCTCAACATACAGATAAAGATACAAGCATTACTGAAAATAATTATCTGACTACCACATACAACGACTATTTGTGGGAAAGAGAATTTAGGGAATCTTTGCTCTCTTGGTTAAATAATGGTGAGCCAAAGTTGTATCGTTCTTCTACCGAGGGCGCAATGGTTGTTATGATTGCGGACGTTTCTCTGCAACCCACTCAAAAGCGTAATAGAATCACATATGATTTTTCCGCAACGATGTACGAAATTGAAGATGGAAATTCATTACAAAAACTAGATGAACTTAATATTTATCCAGTCCAAAAGACCAATCTTAATAACATCAATGGTATTTCTACAGGTGGCGATGATGAATCATTAAAAGTTGTTAAACTTGGTCAGATGTATAATTTTGTTGTTGAAAATAAAAATGACATTAGGAATCTTCTTTTCTCTGACTTACAAATTAAATATGGAAAGTCAAATCTGAATGGCGAGACGGGCCTTTATGATAAAAAGAATATTCTTTCTAGAAAAAAGCCAGATGACCTGTACATTAAAAACGTAAAATTGTATTTCCAGAGTAAACCAAATCTTTATTATTTTGATTCAGACGGTACGCCGCAATGGGTGAATAATAATAATTTAGATGCGGGAATTGTGGACCCAAAACAAGTAGTCTCTGGCTATACATTTAATATCGCAAATGCTGAATCTCAAACAACTATCTTTGTAAATGAGCGAGGATATTATCAGATTCCAGATAGTTTTGATGTTTATTCTTTATCCTTTAATCATATTGGTGATGTTGTGACTTTGGAATATACTCTTTGCTATAATGAGAAGAATAATGCAAACACGGTTATTTCTGGCAGCTCCATCGACCGCATCATCCTTGGACAATATGCTGGTATTTTTGCACCTGGAAAATATCTTAGTAAGGATATTAAGTCAAAATATAATTTTGTAAGTTCTCGTGGGCATATTCAATATATGCAGTATTGGAAAGGTATTTCCTTAGAAGTTACTCCATACGCACTTTGTAAGATTACTTATAAAGACAACGAGGAAAAGCAATATTTGATTGGTGAAACTGGGATTTTGCACTTGCTCAAGAATTTTGAGATTTCTAATATTGCTTTCGAGGGTGTAAGAGTTTCTATTAAGCCACTAGAAAGACAAATGTATTTAGGCGAAAATGAGGTTTGCTTAGATACCGCCACAAATTACGAAACCGTAGCAGATATTCAAAATCCTATGAGGAATACTGTTTATAAAGTTGACGGTGCTTTTAGGGTTTACTTTGAAGATGGAAAATGGTATCAGTTCAAAGAATTGAATATAGATGAAACTAATGTTGCGCCTAATACTTCTACGGAAAAAGTTGGTTTAGCTTGCGTTCCTGTACAAGGGCAAATTAATTATTATGGCTCTGTTATTCAATCTAGCTATCTATAAGGAGGATATTATATGAGAAAATTTTATCCTTACCTATTGGGCGAAAGTGACGAGAGCCTAAATGATAAGCAGTCTAAATTAAATTTCTTATCTGAAATTGACGACTTTTTAAACAAAAAACAATATACAAGAATCACTTTGTTAAACTGGAATGAGGACCCCTTGAAGGAAATTCAAGGGGAACTCACCTCGGGTACTTTTACTAGCGATGGCTCTTCTTCTGTAAGGAATTCTTGTTCATTACAAGCAAGCTTAAATAGTGGTGAGTACAATTCCGATGATTTCAAGAATGATTTTGCTATTAATAAGAAAGTCTTTTTAGAGATTGGTGTTAAAAACTACAGTAAGTTTTATGAAGATTATCCTATCTTGTGGTTTCCAAAAGGTGTATTCTATATTTCATCTGCTGCGGTGAATTCTAGTGTTAGTTCTGGTCTTTCAATTAGTTTAACTTTGAAAGATAAAATGTGCGGATTAAACGGTGAAATTGGCGGGAAATTCCCCTCTACGGTTATTTTGGACTCTGTAGACACTCAATCCGCTTCTGGTGATTATATTTCTGAAAAAGTCTTAATCTTTAATATTATTCAAGAGTTGGTCCATCATTATGGCGGAGAACCGCTTAATAATATTGTCATTGAAGATGTTCCTTTGAGAATTAGGAAAATTCAAAAATGGATGGGTGAAGAACCACTTTATTTGAAACGACAAGGAAACGATACTGGGTACATCTATTTTTGGATATATTTATAGCGATTTCGTTTTTGACCAAGATTTGACAATGAACGCTAACCAAACCATTGTCGATGCCTTAGAAAAAATTAAGAATTACCTCGGCAATTATGAATATTTTTATGATGAATATGGTATTTTCCATTTTAGGGAAATTAAAAATTACCTAAATACTACTCAGGCAAAAATTGTTTTAGATGATATGAAAAGATTTGATTATCTAGTAGACAATACCGTTCAGAAAAGCTCATACACTTTTTCAAACAAGAAAAACTTGATTGCCGTTTCTTCTACTCCGCAATACCAAAACATAAGAAATGATTATGTTATCCAAGGGATTAGAGAAGGTACAGGAAATAATCAGAAAATTAATGTAATGTATCATCTTGCGATTGATAAAAAGCCGATTGCGGGAAATGCTTATAAAGATTTACTGGTCTATAAAGAAGAATTGTCTGGTTTAACTCGACTCGCTTTCCCGCAAGTTGTCTCAACAAAATCTTCTTTACCAAATCCAGGTAATTTTAATTTGATTTACAGAACCGCAGATACTAACTCTTTCTTCTTTTGGAATAATAATGCTTATAAAGAGATTACTCCTATTAAGTATTATCCTGTTGGCGGACCAGGTTATATTACAAAAGACTGGCGAACAGAAATGTATTTACAAGGACTCTTGGCAAAGAATAAAGGTACAGACCAAGGCAGATTTTTCACTAATCTCGTACGTTCTGACGTTACAAACACCGATTGGATAGAACCAATTTATAATCAGAACAAACAGCTAAAAATTGATGTAGATTTTTACTTTGAAGAATTAGATGCCTTTTGGCCGCAGATTTATGACTTAGAAAATCAAAAATTCTATGGGCAAGAAGAGGAACAAACCTTACATCCGCAAACTTTAGCTGATGGAAATTATTATCTTGACTTTATTGAGCCTAGCACGTCTGGTCTTGGACAATATTCCGTTCAGAACATCGGCAGGAGAACAGAAGTATTAGTAAATCAAGACATAAATTGCCTTTTTCAACCAGAAATTCCCAATGTAATCTGGTTAAATGCTGATGATGATAAAATTGTGGAAAATCGTCAAGAAGCTATCAAAATGGGGCAACCTTATTCGCAAGTAAGAGGAGATATATATTCTAATTTTTGGACTGGCGGATATAAGAATAGGGCTTTTGATGCGGTCAAAACACAGCTTTGGACGTATACAACTTATCAAAAAGTATTATCTTTGACTACCGTTCCAATTTTTTACTTAACTCCTAATACAAGAATTACGGTTAGCGATTCAACCACTAATACTTATGGAGATTATGTTATTAAATCTTTCTCTTTCTCTTTTGGTGCGAGTGGTCAAATGAATATATCTTGCAATCAATGTATAGATAAAATGTAAATTTTATAATGGGCAAAGTCGTAAAAAGGCTTTGCTCATTTTTTTATATTAAAATAGATAAAAAGAGAAAAAAGGAGGGGTAATGTCTTTCCAAGTAGGACAGTTACGCTACACAGGGCGAAATTGCATTTCAGAACTAACCCCTGTTTTAAGCTATCAATCAACTAATTTAACAAATAATGAAACCAGCATCGCTACTAACTTTAAAGATGTATTGGTGACTCCTTCACAGGGAGCTTTTGAAAAAGATAAAAGCTATTATTTTTATATTGCTATCCCGCAAGATATGAATTATGATTTTAATTTAAACATTAAACTTGTGAAAAAACAAAACAATCAAATTCAGTATTATCAATTTTTGAGACAAATGTCTATTTCGCGTGGCGGTACTGCGGAAAATGTCTTTAATATTGCGCTGTATGAAACAACCGATGGAAAAATTTTATCTATGATTCCATTGGAATACAGAGCAGGAGTAGTTACTGAACAAGATAAACTCTATATTCAAAAACTAGACAACAATCAAGTTAAATTTTATTTAGGTACTGGCACTCAAACCTATATTCCAACAGATAAAGTTAATTTATCTCAAATCGTTGCTTCTTGGCGACAAGGAGAAAACACTAATTATAGTGACTTTGAAATTGTTTTTACCCCACTAGAAGATGGCTTTACAAGTATTCTGATTGAACTCGAACGTTCCGCAGAGGACTATTCTATTCAGCATACAACTGCTTCTGGCGTTGAATACGGACGATACATTGACATTTCAAAAATCTCTAAGGATAATGGTCAAATTAAACTTTATTCTATTAATAATCTCATTGATACTATTAGAACAGGTGTTACCTTATCCCGTATCGGCGTGAATAGTCACCCAGGTTTGCTAATGGCAATTAACGGAGAAGAAATTAGAATTGGTCCAAGTGGATATTATGAATGTGATGTAATTCCAGTCACTTCTATTGGAATAGTTGCGGAAAATAATCATTATGAAGATAATTGGACGCTTGATTATACTTATGACAATGAACAGATTTAAAGGAGGAAATCGTGGATAGTCTTTATGGAGGGAAACCAGGTGTTTCCTTTGTTTTAAAAGGGCGTTTTAGCTCTGTTGCAGACATGATTGCTTCTTTTAAACAAGGTTCTGCTTACAAAGATGTTTGGTACAATGAATATTGCTTAATTGATACACCAAACAAAAATGATAAAGATAATGGTAAACTGTATCGCCGTGGCATGGATTCTCAAAATGCTAATGGCGGGGCAATTTATCTCGGCCAAATCGTAGGTGCATCTTCTGGTACACCTTACACCCAGCTAAACGATATTGCTTCAGTCCAAAAGAAAGGACAAGAAGCACTGTCCGCAAACTCAACTCGCAAATTCCCTACTGGAAAAGACAGTGATGGAAACTATGTTGTATCAGAAGGAACTGGTACTCCTGCGGTCTTTGATTTAGAAGATAAAGTCAATCATGGCATTGTCCCTGGTAAATACGTTGACAATGGTATCACCAAATATAATGATACTATTAAGTACACTTGGGTCAATATCAGAAAAGATAATACAACTTCTGACAGTTGGTTTTATGTCGGAATGTCTTTCCCTTACACGGTTATTGATTATGCGGTCCATCAAGTCTCTCAATATGATGAAGCTGGCAACTTAAAACAAGATGCAACTAATATAAAAAGAGTTGATGATTTAACGCATCCTTATTACGAAAAATGGGATTTCGGTATTCCAAAGGGCATTAAGGGTGATACGCTGCGGAAAATGCGTGTGATTGTGCCTACTGCACTTGATACCATTTATTCCCCAGAAGCACTTACAGTAGATAGACAAACTGGTAAAGTGACTTTTGGAAACGCGGGATATGATGGTATGCAAGATGACATTGCCAATTCCCGCAAGATTATTGTTTTTGATTATTATTCCTATGATGACATAATTAATCCAGAGCCAAAAATGATTTATCTTGGCGATTTTAATATCATTGATGACGTTGAAGTTGCGGAAGATGGCACTCTTACTATTGGATATACCCACGATTCCGATTCAGTATTTACTAATAAAGTAAAATGGATTAAACAAGTTAGCTTAACTACTGGTAATGGCAACCAGGGTGGTCGTTTTACTGTAAAATATAATAATCATGATGATGATGCCGTGTTTGATTTGACATGGATTAAAGATATTCAAATTGATAAAACAGACGGCACAATCACTTATACCTATGCGGGAACTAATGGCGGTACTTTGCCCGCAAATGGCGTTGTTACAGACCCCAAGAGAGTCAAATGGGTTAAAGACGTTGCTCTAAATACTGAAACTGGTCATTTTGAATTTAATTTTAATGATTCAACAAAATACGAAAAGACGCTAGACTGGGTAAAAGATATTACTATTAATGAGCAGACTGGCGACATTACAGTTAATCACACTACCGGTGAGATTGCTTCTTCTGCTAAATTAAAGGTTATCACTTCTGCGGAAACTAGCGTAGATGGCACGGTATCTTTTAGATTTAATACGGGCGAAGTTTTAACGGTAAAGAATCTGGGTAAAGAAACTGCTTATAAACTTAAAACTATCGAGTCAGTGCAACTAGCTTCTGACATTACACAAGATAAGCATATTAGAGTTAAGTATAATACGGAAACTCAATCTACCCCTATTGGTGATTCTATTAATCATATCCAAGATATGTGCGTTCGCCCAAGTGATTTCCATCTATTAGTGCTATTTAGCGCACCAGACCATAGACCTATTACAAATCAAGGTGTAGTTACATATCCAACAGGAACTAATGCAAGCAATTGGATAAATAATAATATTGTCCGTGGCTTCAATCCAAGTGTTCCCGATTATGGCTCTACTGTCTATTGGCGTGATTATGGTACGGTGAAAGACCAACACGGTATTCTTATTGGCTTTAATGTTACTCAATCAGATGTTACGGCTTCTGGCAAAAGTACTATTTTGGATTATTTGAATTTTAAATATCCAAATGGTTTAACGGGAGAAGCTAATATTCCTGGCGGCGAAAACACTAAGCATAAGACTATTACCTTTAGTCCTAACGGTGGAGAGAAAAGTGCAAAAGAATTTTATGCCTTTGACTACAATAAAGGAAAATGGTTCTTCCTTGGCACTATTGCAGACACAGGTAGTCGAGAAGTAATGCTTCTGAACAAAGACGAAGTAAGTCAAGAAAGCACAAAATTACTTAGTCCTAAAGGTATGCTTTTTAAATATGAGCAAACAGAAGTCGCGGAAGATGCTATGCCAAAATTCTGGTCTTTGAATTATACACTCTGGAATTAGTGATGTTAAATGAAACTAATCCAGCAAAAAGGACCATTTTCCGCAGGCTGCTCTTTTAAGGTCGGTGGCAGTGCAAATGAATATGTTCATATTGGAATACAGATTCCTAAAAAACCGCCTGTTGCGATTATTAAAACAGAATTATCCCCAGATATAAAAATCACAACTAATACAGGGATTTCAACTTTTTACGTACCAGATACAGGAATTTTAGAATTTGATTCAAATGTCGGCACATCTGTAACGGTAAATATTCTTAAAGATTTGCCGCAAGAGACGATTATAGATTTAGTGTGTAAAGCACTAGGAGAATAAAGGAGGATAGCGTTTATGCCAAAAGGTAATCCTAATAGCAGAGCAAAATTGCTTAATTTTGTAGCTAAGGTTTATGACCCAACTACTCAAACCTATAAACCTATCTATGAAGCACCAGACGCTACTTCCACGGTATATGGTGATGTTCTTCTTTCTGATACGATTGATGAAACTTTAGATGCGGCGACTGGTGTTACCGCATCTACCCCAAAAGCATTATCTATTTTAGATAAGAAGAAATTAGATTTAGACAGCACGAAGAAACAAGTAGTAACTGGCCCCGTACATTTTGATGATAGAGCCACTTTTGGACAAGCATTAGAAGGTAATCTAATCGGTAATTTACAAGGCGTTGCTACTAGCGCAAGAAAACTAGAGACAGCTAGAATGATTAGTGTAAAAGCTGGTAACAATGCTGCCCCTGGAAAAGCTAATTTTAATGGTGAAAGTGATATTACAATTACTTTGCCACAAATCGATGCTTCTGTAGTGACTGGTGTCCTTCCTTTGTCCGCAATTCCTAAATCTGCTGTCGAAAACATGATTACAGTCGTCAATAAAGAACAGCGACTAAAACTTACAAAAGACAAGGCTCAAAACGGAGATACGGTATTTCAATCTGATACAAAGGTTATGTATTTAGTTGTTGACGAAAATAAACTAAATACGGAAGATGGTTATCAAGAGTATCGTGCGGGAACTGCTGCGAAACTTGGCACCACTACTGTAGGCGCAGATGGTAGACCAATTTATTTGAAAGACGGTGAAGCAACTCCATTTGCTCTTACCGTTGGAGCGTCTAATCGTCCCGCTTATATTCAAAACGGCGTAATTACTGCTTGTAATTTTACTATTGACAAAAGCGTTCCTGCTGATGCTCAATTCACAGACAGTTTTGCTCCTGCTATGTCGGGTGCTACTGTGTCACAAGACGGCAAAGCTGGTATTGTACCGCAACCAAGAGTCGCAGATAGACTTAAATTCTTACGTGGTGATGGCACTTGGCAAGTTGCGGGAGAAGTTACGGGAGTTAAAGGGTTACAAGAAACCTCTTATAGAACTGGTCAAGTAAATATTACCCCAGATAATATCGGAGCATTAGCTCTATCTGGCGGTACTATGCTTGGAACGTTTAATTCTACTAATATTGAGCCAACTGTTAATAATGTTTGGAATTTAGGAACTGCCGCAAAGCAATATAAGAACGTTTATGCGACCAATTTTACTGGTAATTTAATTGGTAGTGCAACACAAGCTACTTTAGCAGAGAAACTTAATAAAACTATTTCTGTTGTTGGCAATGTTACTGGTTCTGTTTCTCTTAATACAACTCAAACTAATGTAGCCTTAAGCTTGAGTTTACAAAATAATACAGTATCAAATAGTCATTTAGTCGATAAAGCGGTAACTTTTGAAAAGCTGGATGATTCTGTTGGTACTGTTTATGTAGGTCCAAATGAGCCTACTCAAAATAGTGTTAAAATCTGGGTTAAGGTATAAGGTGGTGGGATAATGTCAAGATGGGTTAATCTTTTAGATGCGGCATATCCCGTAGGAAGTATTTATCTTTCAATGAATGAAGCAAGCACTCCCGCACAGCTTATTGGCGGCACTTGGATTCAAATTAAAGATAGATTTTTATATGCTACAGAAGGACAAACTCTTGTAACTGGCGGTGAAAATGAACATAAACTAACAGTTGAGGAAATGCCTTCCCACACTCACCATATTAGCTATCCTTGGGGTTCTGACTGGGGTGGTGCGTATCAGTTTACTGCAAAGTCAACTAATATGTACCCCGATTACGTAAAGGAAACCAATCCAAGCGGCGGTG
>QWCC01000046.1_pt1 | contig 51294 bp, 41 predicted proteins | sample 1972491 | NCBI WGS metagenome assembly QWCC01 (sample SAMN09866718, study PRJNA288562) | Human oral metagenome isolate term5_saliva, whole genome shotgun sequencing... | isolation source: mouth | host: Homo sapiens | place: USA: California
ACCCAAATAAGTGAGTATCTCCGTAGTGGTCATTAACGAATAACTTTCATCCTCCGTTGGCTTTTCAAAACAACGCAACAAAAGCTCCATCTCTGCAGTTTGTACTTGAAAGTCTTCACTCTCCCTATATAGTTCGGCAATCTCGTCATCATCAAACCAATAGCGAAAACCTGACTTTAACAGGGCTTTGGCTTCCGCATAAACATTGTCCATAGAGATAGCTTTTGCTCTCTCAATATCTATGGAAAGCACTTCAAAGGGCAGGAATCGTCTGCTTCCTGTAGGGTCTGTAAGAAAGTCATTGCCGTTCACTGATGCCACAAAGCTTGCCAAGTGAGGATGCTCTTCCACGTACTTGTCGTAGGGCATACGGTATTTGACCATCGGGCAGGTGATGAGGTTTTTCAGTTCGTTCTCGTCACGCTTGTTGAGGGCTTTGAGCTGGTCGTCAATGTTTACGATGAGGTTTTGCCCTATATAGGTAAGCGTGTCCTTCTCTTGCGGATATATCTTTCCCGTATAGCTGTAACCATGCAGGGCAGGTGGGCAGAGCAAGTCAAGGAAAGTTGTCTTGAACTTGCCCTGCTCGCCTGTCAGTACAAGACAGGTATGGTTACGGCATTCACGGTCGTCCATGGCGTTGGCGACCACTGCCACGAGCCATTTGGTAAGGTATGGCAGCCACTTGTCAGAGTTGCGCACAACTACGCAACTTGCCAATTCGGGAATGGCTTTCAATGAAAGGGAAGAAATATCACAACAGCTATTGTTTTCATTATTACCATTACTCTTACTGCCATAAGCATAACTATCGCTATTGCCACTGTTATTACCACTGCTATTATCAATATCCACCAAGGGCAATCCCTTGAAATACTCCTGTATGGGATTGATACGTGGAGAGAAGCTACTCTCTATAATGGAATAGAGGTTGTCGGAAGATGTGATAATCCCCACATCGTTGTCAAGTTCCCTGCGGAGCGTGTTGATTTCATAGCGACCCACTTTTGAGAAGTGAGCATCGTTCTTGCCCCTGTATTCGGTTCTACCTAATACCGTGTTATACCTGAACCCATAATAAGAGGAGAGATAAGTTTCTATCTCACCGTTTTTGGAGGAAGTCTTCCTTTGCTTAGACGTATTGTTCTCGCCTTCCAATTTGCCTTTATCTGCACTTGTTTTCATTATATGCTTGGTTTGGTTTCCGAGAGTGAAGTTAGGAAGAGAATGGGAAAGTTCCAAGCATTCAAAGAGTGCTTGCATAATGTTGCGCTCATTGGCAATAAAGTTCGCACGGATTTTTATGGAGATGGGGAAAGAAAAAACTTATTTAAGCCTGAACTAAGTCAAGACGGGGGATAAAATAACAAGAAAAGGCAGAGGTAGAAGTGTGCTCTTTGCACACGTTTGCAGTATTCTACACCGATATTACAAACGATAGAATCAGCACAGAAATATGGTAGCGTTTGTCCACACCAAGAGTGTCACAAGCTGCCACTTGGGCGAATAACGATTGAATAGGAGATACAGCACCATATCTTTGTACCCAACGGACGGTGAAAGAAAAAAAATAGGGTAAGAAGGTGCAAACGGCTGCTGATAAAATGCATTGTCTTTTTCCTTGAAGTTCCCGATATTTCCCTGCTGTTCCCTGCTGCTTTGAAGTATGATAAACTCATCATACTTTTGCAGACATAAACGTGCGATGATACGCAAAACAGGCAAAGGTATTGTCAATACCAATAAGACAGAATTACAAACAAAACAACAATAGAATTATGGGATATTTTATCATTACGGATTCAAATTGGACAAGGCTCAGAAATGAGATACTTAGCCTTGCTGAGACCTGCCATAAGGCATTTGGAGAACAAAGCAAGCATACCGATTGGCTGCACAACGGTGATGTGTGCAAGTTGCTTAACATCAGCAAGCGTACATTGCAGCACTATCGGGATACAGGCGTGCTGCCTTTCTCGCAAATCGGGCATAAGTGCTATTACAGGCGTGAGGATGTGGATCTATTGCTCCAAAGCAAATCGGAGAAATCGAAAACAGACAGAATAAAGAATAACAAATAAGAGAAGGATATTATGGAATCAGTAAAGGACTTGAACATGGAAGCGGATGATATGCAGGGGGTGCTGTCCGCACTTGAAGGAGTCAACAGACGGATAAAGGAAGTGGCACAGACACATAAACCGCTGTTTGGCGGTGAGCATTTCCTAACGAGCAAGGAAGTATGTGAGCGGCTGTATATCAGCCCTCGTACCTTGCAGGACTATAGGGACAGGAGGATTATCCCCTACACACACTTTGCAGGAAAGATACTTTATAAGGAGTCGGATTTGGAAAAGCTGTTAGAGGATAATTATAAGCCCCTATCGACCCATTAAGATCTAAGACGCAGTTTTAATGACTTTTCTAATTCCCATCATTAAAAAAGGATATTATAAATACTACCAGCTAGAACTTTGCAGATAAGACTACGACGTGTCTGATTTAATGATAAATTTAAGATAAACTAAAATATAGTTACCCTATTGTACATAGACATAAAAGGTATGCCATAATAAACTCTTGGCATACCTTAAATGTAACGCATAAATTCTCGATATTCTATTGTTTACAAATATCAAGAAATACTGCTAAGATTATTTACCACCTTCTTTCCTTATATAAATGGTATATGTACCATCTTCAAAGAAAAAGCCATAGCTTCCGTCACTAAAGGTAACCTCATCATAACCATCATGGTGCTTGATTTCTGTTACTTCAATCTTGGAGCTACTTTTAGCAGCAACTGTTTGTGGTGCAACAACTCCTAAACTAAGAGCTAGTGCCAACGAAAATAAAAATTTCTTCATTTCTTTTTGATTTTAAATTATTTATAAATAATAACAGGATGCCCTGTTTATCTTTACAATGATAGCATTATTTTCAGCAAAATATCTCTACTTCTTAATTGCGTAGCTGTATATATCTGTTGAGTGTCGGTTATTTGCTGTCGGATGTATTTATTCTTGCCTAGAAGATTATTGCAGACAAGTCCTATTTCGTAACGTTTACGACGATAATATACGGATATGTCGGCAAAGTATGTGAACGAGACTGAATGGTCGTTGCTATGGTACAACTCATTATTCCACTCTATTTGGAAATTACCAGGCATAAGAAAGCACTTCAACTGATGACTGAAAGAACGCAAGGGGTTAATATTGAATGCTGCATTACCCTTTGATAGTTGCCTTATATAACGATAAACACTCTTCTCCTCTATGGAGAACCACTCAATAGGTTGCAACGAAAAGGAAAGAGAGATATTAGCAGATTGCGTTTGGAAAGGTACAAAGCTATTTCCAATAAGCATCTTATAGTTGCTCCAATTGTAGGAATAGCCAAGGATAGTTGTCAAATGTGCAATGTTCCAACTTTCACTCATTCGTCCATCTATACCATGTGTGGTACTATTTGCTGTAAAATCTGTTGCAAACGTCTGATAAGAGTTGTTTATAACACGTTGCGAATACATACGTTGGTTTCGCATATTGGTAAAGCTATAGCCTATATTGACAAAGAAGCCCTTCAACACGTCTTTATATTCTACAGAGGTTCTAAGAAAATGCGACAGCGTATAGTCTAGTTTCCCGTAACCTTGTCGCATCGTTATATAGTCTGTAAACAAAGGAATGTCTATCGTTGAGGAAAACTCATTAGGTCGCCATGCATAGTTATAGATACCCATAAGAGTTAACGATGGTGTAGGCATGGCAGATATATATAAATGTGGTTCTATGGTAAGCGTGCTTTTATGCTGATTTCCGTAATATCGCTCTGTCCAGTAAAGCGGTGTACTGGCTGTGAGATGAATATTGTTCGACTTGTAACTGAATGTAGGACGAACGAAACTCCTCCATTCACTATATCTTCGTTTCGCACTTATGCTATCATATTCGATGTTCATTCGTTGTAATTTTGCATCTGTTCCAAAATCGTAGTTCAGATGAAATTTGCCCACTTTATGTCCCCAATAAGTATTAAATCCGCCCAATATGCTATGTTTTTCCAATCGTTCGGTAGTTTCATTTGATAGCAACAGCAAATCTGGTGTATAATTTAATGAGAGATAGGCATTCGCTGAAATAGAATGTTTACCGTTAAGGTTTCGGATGAAGGAAAGTTTGTCGGTGAGATAGCGCTGACGTGGCTTTACATATTGGCGAGTATTTCTACCATTCAATAGCGATATACCATCGCTTTGGTCGAAGTCTATATATCCTCGCAAATCATTGGTAAGGTATTGCTTATCCGTATTTTGCTTGTACAGCACCTCTGCATTGAGTGCGTTGTGATGGCTTTGTGCCGACACGTCTTCCATGATTGCCTTGCTACCTGCCATTGTATAGATGGTTGAAGTTGTTCGCCTTTGTATAGTTTTGTCTACCATTGCATCCAACTGTATTCGCAAGTCGTTGTTGCCTTTTGTCTTGAAAAGCCAATTTGTAGCAAACAGGTGTGTTTGGTTAAATCGGCTTCTAGCAGTTTCTATATCGGGTGCTGGCAATGAAATATTGGCGAGAATTCCGCCGTCTGTGGGAGCAGAGTCGTCTAAATAGGCAGCCATTGGCGACACTTCCTGTCCAATACTCTTACCTGTGTTGTTGTTTTTATACATGCTGATACTTTGCACTTTTCGCGAGAAGAACATAGAAAAAAGCCTATTGTTATAGAGGAAGTCAGACTTCCTGTCCATTGCCATACCAACAGCAAGGTCTATGGTATGTGTCCATACGTTCTTTGCGCCATCTCCCAAAACGATATTCAGTGCAGCTTGCTCACTGAAACTGGTGTTTTTCAATGCCTTGATTGGTTGATGACGCTCGAAGACTTGTATTTTCTTTACTTTGTCCACATCAATGTTTTCTGATGCTTGTGTATATTTTCCACCAAGTAAATCCATTCCCTCAATATAGAACTTATTGATTTTCTTGCCTTGATATTCTATGGATCCATCTTCGTTAATGGCTATTCCTGGCATTTTTTTTAATACATCGGCTATGGTTCTGTCTTGCTTAGTTTTAAAAGAATTGACAAGGTAGTTAAGCGTATCGCCTTCTTGGCGTACCTTCTGCGACTTCACTACCACCTCTTTCAGTTCGTTTGTTTTCTCTTGCAATACAATATGTTGCCCATTCTTGAAATCAGATATGAACAAAGATATTGTTTCGTAGCCCATCTTTCTTACCTCTATTATGCGAAACTCTTTTCCTTTGGCATCAATGGAAAAGCTACCATTAGGGCTTGAAAAAGTGTAAGCTATGGTTTGTTTCTCGTTTTTCAAAAACACGGCAGCACGCTCAACAGATGTGTTTTGTGTAGATACAATCTGCCCTGTAAGTATTTGACCTTTTGCCGTGATGGCAGACAAGAGAATTAACCATATGAGAAATGCTTGCTTCATTTCTTGTTCAAATCTTCTATCAACAAAGGAGTCAACTTTCTTTTCTTTATGTTACCGCTGCCACGCACACCTTTGAGTCTGATGATAGCTTCCTGTGGGTCGGTAGCAGTAAGAACTTCGAGTTTCTGTAAGTCGGCTGCATTTGTATTTATAAAGTTTTTCTTAGCAATAGCAATCTTTTCTCCATGTCCTTTTTGTATGCCTGTGCATTCAAAAGTATATTCGGCATTGTCAGAAACTGCTTTCAGTATCAGTCCCGGTAATCCACATAGTTTCCAAGGTCCTTCACTTATGGTAAGGTCGGGTGTATACCATACTGTCCATACTCTGCCACGAAAAGCCGTTCTTGCCTTGTTGCAACTATATTCGGCAATGATGCTGTCGCCATCTAAAAGTTCCCAGTCTAACGTTGGCATAGCCTCCTCATACTTAAAGGCTGTATTCCCCACAAGTTCTGTGGTATAAGTAAGTTTGTTTGCTATGGGATAGTTCTTCAATACCACATAGTGTTGTCCTAATTTAGAACTTGCTCTCATCTTGGAACTTGCTGCTAGAACCTGAGAAAGATTTCCGCCCGTGGTTTGTACCACACTGTCTAATGTCTGCTGTTGTGTTATGTTAGTGGCAGAATAGAAACTGCTGCTGTGCTTTCCAACCAATAATATCATATCATCGAACAGCTGAGGACGTTCTACACAAGACTTAAATGCTGCTTTATAACTAATTTTTAGCGTAGCCGTGTCTGTTTGTCCACAAATAGAGCTTAGTTTAAACACGGCAGCTAAAAATATGAGTATTATTTTGTATCTATATTTCATAGGTGTTTTATTGTATAACGTAATTGTGTACTATATGACTGCAAAAATACATAATTTATTCCAACCCCACAAATTTCAGATTAAAATAATATGCAATAGTGTTGTTTAAAGCACTTCGATGACTTTTTGCAAAATATAAAGCAAGTAAATACATTTGTGTATGCAGTAATGTCTAAAAACAAAGCAATACTGAAAATCCTCTTTTTTATACTCTCATGTAAGTAGTATGTAGTCATATTGTAGTAACACCCATAAACACCTGTTTGATACAATGTAATTCTTTCTCTTTCAACGATATATCTTGTATTGTAGTAATATTGTAAGATAACAGTGAAAGAAAAAGGATTGATACATTATTCAGTTATTGACACCCTTGCCATATATGATGATTGGGGCGAGTGCATTCCTTGGACGTATTAACTCACTGCACACATATCTTCTGAACAGGTGGGTTTCTACACTATCAAGTTGGAAGGATAGGGCAATGATGATTGGTAGCGGATAAAGTGGAGCATATCCTCGCAAACGTGCATTCGTCCCCCATTTCGTGGGTGTATACGTATTTGCGGGCACGATAAATCGGACCCCTACGGCTGCTAACGGATTGCCAATTACGTGGCGAACATTCCGCAAAATGCCAACGAACAATCCGTGAAATGCGCAACGAACATTCCGCCAGGCGTAGGGGCAGATTCACCGCACACGCATATCCACATTATCAAATACGTATATTCACATTATTAAATACGTGTTTCCGTTTCAACGCACACACATATCCACATTATCAATTACGTGTTTTCACATTATTGAATACGTATATTCATTTCACCGAATACGTGCATTTGCATTACCGCACACGCATATCCACATTACCGAATACGTGCATTTGCATTATTAAATACACATTTCCACATCACCGCACACGCATATCCACATTACCGAATACGTGCATTCACACCACCGCACGCACATTTCCGCCACCCTTTTTGTGGGTGAATACGGATATGCGGGCACGATAAATAGGACTTTTGCGGCTGCCAATGGGTGGCAACACGCCACTTCTCCCCTACTCTACTACAACAAACTGTCGCCGTAGATGGCTTCTTTTATGTTCTTTTCGTGGTCGAACACGAAACGAGCTACTATGGAACTGAGCAGCGCTGTTGATGGCATTTTTATGCTGTTGGCTGACTTCAGACGGTCGAGAACACTTTTTAAATCGGAGTCTATATACACTGTTGCCAACTTAGAATCGCGCAACTTGTATTCTTTAGCCAAGTCTAAAAACATCTGCCAGCTGTCTGTGGTATCGCCTTGTTGTAGTGTGTATTCGCGCGCAAGCTCTTTTCCTTCTGCTTTTGGCAACTTTTTAGCTGCCGGAGCCGACCTGTCTTTCTCGTCGGCAGGTGCCGCTGGCTTGGTGTGCAGGGTGGGTTCGTGGTGCACAGGCTCGCGAATGGGTTCGGGTTCGGGTGCTATTTCTTCTTCGGGTTCGGGCTCTGCAGGGGGTGTAACTGTGGGTTTCTCTATGCCTTGCACCTTGTTTACTAATCCAGAAATACCGCCTGGCATTATAACTCTTGTTTTTTTCTTTACCATAATAGTATGTTGCTTTATTTTTTTGCTGTATGTTTTAGTTTTTAAAAACCTACTTTTTGCGTTGCAAAAGTATGGTTTTTGGCGTGCAAAAACCCACTTTTTACATTGCAAAAAGGGGGTTTTGCATGTCTACTTCATTCGTTTTATCATATATTCGAATGCTCCCTTCACTGCTTCTCGCTGTGTAGCAAGCAGTTCGAAGGTGTTTATGCGTTTCAGTGTAGCCCTACTGTTCACCATAGGAGTAACCTTTCCAATCTGCGAAAATATGTCGTTGGTGTCGCTCCACATACGCTGTTCGTCCGATGTTCCTATACGGGGGTCTATTCGGTTTGGCACAAAAAATATTTGAGCGTGCATTTCTGGGTTCACATCTTTTAGGGCATTAATAACCTGAACGAACACTCCGGTAGAGTCTAACGTCTTGTCTTCGTATTCGTAAGGGCACACAATGTAGTCGGCATTGGTGAAAAGGGGCACCAATCCGTCCTCGCTTACGTTACCAGGAGAGTCGAATAGCACGTAACCTTCTACCTCTGAAGCCGACTCCATTAGCTGTTGCATCAGCTCGGGAGCACTTACATCGAAGCTTTGCACACTGTATGGCTCTTCTTCGTCGTATATTTGGACGTCTTTCTGACGCTGCATTAAAATGGTTTTCTGTAAGTCGGTGTCGATAATACACACGGGTTTGCCTTTCCAACTTAAATAATTGGCAAACAGCATACATAGTGTGCTCTTACCTACTCCACCTTTCTGATTTGCAAATACTACTTTAATATTCTTCATACCTTATTATATTTTTATATTATTATGTTTGTTCGTAAATAAATTTTCCACCTTATATATCGTATTAATGGTTGAACGATGTGTCGAAATGGTTGTTGTCGGCGTCCGTTTTGTTGCCTCTATACTTTAGCATTCGGGTTAAAAGCAAGAAACAACCGGTTTGAAACGCAATCGAAATTGTGAGCGTGATGGCTGTAAACAGACTTGGAAAGTTAAGCAAAACCAGCCATGTAGATGCAACAATAAAGATAAACGCTAACAATGCCGCAAGTAGCGCATAGCGAAGATAGGTGCACAACTTGCTGGAAGCGTGGAAATAAATCCACGCAAACACACCGAACGCAAACACAAGGTAGAACAAATGGGAAAGAAACGCCGTCCAATCGAGTAAGTCGGGAAGGTCTTCGGTGCCATAATAAAGCAGCGAAAATTTGCCCAAAATGGCATAAACAACACCTAACCCCATAACTGTAGTGAGCACGTTGGCACACCTAACAAGCGACTTTTGGTGCCCTACCCCATTTAAACCACGCTGCAAAATGGCTAAAAATGCCACTTCGCAAAACAAAATTAACCCTTCGGCGGTGATGGAAACTACATCAGAAACCGACACGCTACCCTCTGTAAGCGTCTCGCCACACTGGTTTACCATAACCAGAAAAAGAGCAACGGTGCAAAAAACATACACTATTTCTAACACCTTAAGCACTTTTAGCTCGTTAGAACGCAGACTGAAATGGTCTATTATAAGCTTTTTCATATTTGTATATTTCTATTTTCGGGCTGCCATTTCGCCATAAAAGCAAGGCAAATACCAACATTTTACATTTTTATATATTTATTTTCAGGTCGCCGTTCTGCCATAAAAGCAAGGCAAAATCCAACGGTTTACATTTTTTATATTTATTTTCGGGCTGCCATTTCGCCATAAAAGCAAGGCAAAATCCAACGGTTTATATTTTTATATATTTACTTTCGGGCTGCCAGTTCACTATAAAAGCAAGGCAAAATCCAACATTTTATGTTTTTATATATTTAATTTTACATATCTGTTTGTATTTAAACAGTCTATAAAGTCGTATTATTCAATATTTTATATATTTACATTTATACACTTATAACTATCTTTTTATTTACCTTAAAAGGTATTATTGTATGTTTGTATATATACCTTCCGCTCTCAAAAGCATACCTTTTACCCAACAGATAGTAGGGCGCACAGCAACAAAAGCCACACTCCCCCACTCCAACTAATCGTCGGTTGAAGCGAAAGCCCTATACATTAACACCCACAAAACCAGCTGAAGCACAAACTGAACAACCAACATTGTAATGCGATAAGTATCTAACGCTTGCAACGTAAGTCCACCCACGCTCGTATATAAATAGGTGTAAAACTCGCCAACCAACATAGATAGCACTGGCAAAACTGCCAAACCAATGCCGTAAAGGCGCACCCTGCCGCCAAACAACCGAGCAATGCCAATACCTAAACACAAATTAACAATGCCAATAGCCATATTATTGTAGAATGGAAACGCCAACTGAAATTTGGCAAAACCACCCAACAGCGACGTGCCATGCACCATTTGAGCCGTATCCGAAGGGATAACAGCCACCACTACCCCCAAAAAGGTAAGCACCATCACCACTATCTGCATAAGCTGCAACCAGTAATGGTTGGCTTTTAGCAAGGCATGGCGAAGCTGTTCCCACGCCAACAGCGAACAAAAAGGCACCAACAGCCCACAAAGCCATAACAATGGCGTAACCTTAGATGCCGTATCGGCAACGCTAAACCCATCTGCCGTAAGCTCATCAATATGCTGCCCATACTTTTCAGATAGTTGCAACAACATGAAAACCACACATAAGCTCACCGACCAACCCAATATTGCAACGCGACGAGACGTTACTTCAAATACATTTACCTTCATATTTTTATATATTTATAGTTTTATCTCTTTACATTAGTACCTTTAAATATTACCAAATCTTTACCTTTATAAGTACATAAACATTTGTTTAATTATGTTTTACACTATATTTGTATTTACATTAGTACCTTTAAATATTATCAAATCTTTACCTTTATAGGTACATAAACATTTGTTTAATTATGTTTTACACTATATTTGTATTTACATTATGCCATATAAATATATTAAAAGGTATACCTATAATTCAATTACAAGCAACTAAATAAAGAATTAAAGGTATATTTATATATTTACAGAAACACGCAATAATATATTAAAACAACTATTCAAAGAACGCAATTAGCACCGTACTGTCAAGCGAAGAGATAGTTATTGAAACGCATTTATATTTTTATATATTTGAATTATATAGTATATATCAACGTTTTACACAACTTTCAGCCTACCGTTATCGCTATAAATGCAGCACAAATGTATATGTTTGGAAAATCAAAGATATATTTATATAAAAACATAACCTTAAAAATCTTCACATAAATACAAATGTACTACAAAACATTTAAATGGCAAAACGTTTTTAATTTTTTATAAATTGCTCTACAAAAATAGAAATCTTATTTTATATTACAATATCTTTGTTTCTTTGTTTTTATATATTTATATTGGTTTAGATTTATTTTTATACAAACAAAAATATCTTATTATTCATATTTTTAGGGTTTTATGTGGTTGTTTTTAATGGTTGCGCACAGAACAGAATGGGAAAAATAGATACATTAGAAGGTATTTTCATGAGAGGGGTAGGGTAGTTGGTATGGTTAGAAAATGGATATTTGAACGGAAAAATATATTCAGCAGAGAATGAAAAGCGAGAGAATGGGCAATAAAATTATATTCGGTGGCAACGCAATTGCACGAAAATAGTGGCAACAATATACAATTGAATGATATAAATTATACGAGTGCATAACATAATTTCTACGAATAGAGGGTGAAAATTCTAAGAGAATGCAACGTGATTTTTACGAATGGGTGGTGCAAATTCCAGGAGAAGGCAACGTAATTTCTACGAATGGGTGGGGCAAATTCCAGGAGAAGGCAACGTGATTTCTATGAGAGGGTGGGGCAAATTCTAAGAGAATGCAATGTGATTTCTATGAGAGAGGGTGCAAACTCTAAGAGAATGCAATGTGATTTCTATGAGAGAGGGTGGGGCAAATTCTAAGAGAATGCAATGTGATTTCTATGAGAGAGGGTGCAAATTCTAAGAGAATGCAATGTGATTTCTACAAATGGGGTGCAAATGGAGTGGGAGGCGTGAGAGCAAATTATTCTGTCCATGCATAGTTTGGTACAGTTTCGGGGAGTGAAAATTCGGTATGCACGTGTTTTTTTCCTCCATTCTGTGTATGAAAACGGTAAAGAGGTGAAATAAATCGGGGTTCTACGCTGGGAATAGGGAGGATAATTGGATAGCAATTTCTACCAGACGTGAGAACGAAATTAGGGTGCATACATATATATAAGGTGGAGTGTAAGGCACGATTCTGTATTTTTATGAGAAAATAGCCTAAGAAACAGTTTATGCAGTTACGTGTATATATATGCTGTGTTGGGTTGTTTTATATTCAATATTATAGACAACAAAAACGAATATATTGGTATGGTAATGCAAAGATGTGGCGTGGTGAGATGAAAACACGTAATTGATAATGTGGATATGCATATTTGATAACGAATATACACGTATTTAGTAATGCAAATATGTGCAATTGGTAATGTCAGGATACGGGCACGATGAATCGGTCCCCTACGCCTGGCGGAGTGTTCGCACCCTATTTCGTAGGTGAGCGTTGAGTGTTTGCAGAATGTTTTGTGGGTTTTTCGTAGGTGTTTGTGGATTTTTCACGGTGTGTACGTTGGTGTTTTGCAGAGTGTCGCCACGTAATTGGCAGACCGTTAGCAGCTGTAGGGGCCGATTTATCGTGCCCACGTATAGGAAAATACACACGAAATGGGGGACGAATATGCGTATTTGGTTATGGGAATATGCATTTTGGTAATGTTAGGATACGGGCACGATGAATCTGCCCCTACGCCTGACGGAGTGTTTCGCACCAATTTCGTGGTGGACGTGGGGAATTGGCGGAGTGTTCGCAACCAATTTCGTGGTGGACGTGGGGAATTGGCGGAGTGTTTCGCAACCAATTTCGTGGTGTTCGTGGGGAATTGTCGGGGTGTTCGCACTCTATTTCGTGGGTGTTAAGGAAACATTCACCAAATGTTCGCAACGTGTTCGCAATCTGTTTGATATACATTCGTAAAATGTTTGCAACGCGTTGGTTATCTGTATGTTACATTCTCACAGAACAAAAGGGTGGTTTTTAGCGTGTAAAAGTATGGTTTTTGCACTACAAAAGTATGGTTTTTGCACTACAAAAGTATGGTTTTTGGCGTGCAAAAAGGGGGTTTTTGATGGACAAAAATAGGGTTTTACATTTTTAAATTGGCAAGAACCGAAACACTGTAAATTACATAGCGTTTAGAAAACCCAAAAGTTTTGGCGACAAAAACGGAAGATTTTTTGAAGCAAAAAACGCAAGTCTATTTTGAAAAAAAATAGAAACAAAGGCAAAAAACAATGGAACGAAAAGGGTGGGGGAGGCGTAGAAAAAAAGCAGGAAAATGGGAATGGGGCAGCAACAGAATTGTTGTTGCAAAACAAAAAAGGTAGTTTTGGGCGACAAAAAGGGAGGAAATATGCTGTAAAAACTATGTACGACAAAATGGGAATATAGTTTTTTAAGGTGTAAAAAGGTGTATAAAGCACTGATACACATAGCAGATAAGAGATGAATTAAAGGCGAATGGCGACAAAAAAGTGAAAAGTTTGGTTAATTGTTTAAGTGTTTCTGTAGTTATATATGTTTATTCTGCTGTACATTAGATATTTATATATAGCATATAAGGTATATTTTGAACAATATTTGTTCCTAATTTGTCGTTCGAAAAATGGGCTATTTTGCAGCAGTTTTGTGGCATGGGTAGCAGAATTTAGGCAATATCGAGGAGGAAAGGTATAGAAAAGTGCGACAAAATAGTAGGGTATCAAAAAACAGAGATATAGCCATTGTGCGACAAAAAAGGAAGTATGCTTTTGCGAAAGTGGTGCGACAAATTGGGAGAGAAAACCGAACGCAAATCGAAAGTCGGTGTATGGTGTATTAGGGGGGTAAAAAATGGGTGGCGTTGTCTGGTTAGGAAGACTTCCGAATGTACGCAAACAGAGAATGTAGCAATATGTTTGCAGGGGCTACGGATAGAGTTTTGTATGGTGCGCATCAGGTTGTTAGCAGTGTAATGGTTGTTTGTTAGCATCTGAATAGCAGGCTGTTAGCAGCTGTATGGGCAGATTTGCCGTGCCTGCGTATATATATACGCCCACGAAAGTGAAATTAATGGAGGCAGAGGAGATGAATATTCAGCCACGAAACATTAACGGAGGAGAGGCGAGCACGATGAATCTACCCATACGTCTGGCGGTTTGTGCGTTGCAGAATTGTAGAATGTGTGGTGTAGAATAGTGAAGTGTGCGTTGCAGAATTGTGGAGCTTTAATGGCGATAGTGTAGATTGTTGGCAGCTGACAGACAGTTTGTTGGCAGGCGTGGGGGACGATTTGTTGTGCCTGAATATGGAGAATATTCAGAGAAGGTGGCAGATTTGTTGTGCATGAATATCGCAAATATTCAACACCGATGTGAGAAATGGGTGCATATAGTTTCCCAAAGTGTCGCTGAAAGGTATTTTTAGGCATATAAATATTGCACCCATTGTGTCGTAAGCAATATTTAAGAATGTGTATTCAGCATGTTATCAAGCATTTACAAGTATGTAAATGTAAAAATAGTAATGGTATTCAGCACCATAAAAAACAAATTTTGGTGGGGTGGGGGAGTAGTATTTAGAAACAGAAAGTGGTGTTTTTGGCGCATTTGGGATATGTTTTCGGCGTCAAAAAAGTGAAAAATTCCCATTCTGTCGCCCCTATTCTCCCATTTTGTCGTGCCGAAATGGTGGCGAGTTACCTATTTGTCGTAGACAAATTACGTATTTGTCGCATTCAAATTACTAATCTGTCGCAGATAAGTTCCATATTTGTCGTATGTAGAAATCGTTATAAATTGAATGTCAGATAGTTATCCGTACCCTATATAATCTATTATAATGATTAAGAAAATGATATTCTAAGAGAGACGATAGAGTTTTGTTTTGAGTATGGGAGATATTCGTTTCAGCTACAATGATGATTTTAACAAAACGTTTTTGCGACCCTCCCAATTTGTCGCCGATAGGTTTTTGCGGTGCAAAAGTATGGTATTTGTAGTGTAAAAGTATAGTATTTCGTGGTGCGAAAGTATGGTTTTTGTAGTGCGAAAGTATGGTATTTCGTGGGTGGACGTGGTTATTTGCGGGGTGTTCGCCATGTAATTGGCAGGCCGTTCGCAGCTGTAGGGGCCGATTTATCGTGCCCGCATATACGTAAACACACACGAAATGGAGGGGGAAATGCGGATTTGGTTATGTGGAAATGCGTATTTAGTAATGGGAATATGCATTTTTGTTTATGTTAGGATACGGGCGCGATGAATCGGCCCCTACGCCTGGCGGGGTGTTTCGTGAGGCATTTCGTGGGTGGACGTTGAGTGTTTGCGGAGTGTTCGCCACGTAATTGGCAGGCCGTTCGCAGCTGTAGGGGCCGATTTATCGTGCCCGCATATACGTAAACGCTCACGAAATGGAGGGGGGGAAATGCGTGTGCGGTGAAATGAATGTGTGTGTTTGATGATGGTTAAATATGTATTCAATGAAATGAATGCAGGGATTTGGCGAATCGGATATGTATATTTGGTAATGTGGAAACACATATTCGATGATGTTAGGATACGGGCGCGATGAATCTGCCCCTACGCCTGACGGAATGTTCGCAACCAATTTCGTGGGTGGGTGTGGGTATATTGTGGACTGTTAGGAACGATTTTTGGGTTTTAGAAAGTGTCGGACAGCTATATGAAGTGCATTTAGAATTAGCATAAATATCCAGAAAGTTAAGAAAGAATGGTCGTATTTAAAACTTATAAATATTCCTAATGCGGATATAAATGGCATAATATACAATGTGGTGTTTAATGTTTTGATTTGTTTTTGTGGGAATAATTTTCTTCTAAATCCGTTTATTATGGTTGAAGTTTGGGCGATGAACCCCACGCCAAACAGTATGTATATGGCGCACCAATATAGATTGCTCGATTGTAAAAGGGGTTTTAGCGCAAATAAGAGTAGGAAAATGGTGATGCAAATGTTTACCATTAGTGTTGTTTTTTTCATATTCTGTTGTAAATTTTATACGTTTTTTATGTTTGTATGTTGGGGCATTGTTGTGCGGAGTGCCGAATGATGCAGCGTGTTTCGTAGCGTTTTGGCAGACCGTCAGCAATGTTTGGCAATCCGTTCGCAGCGCATCCGCAATCGGTTAGCAGCCGTAGGGGTCCGATTTATCGTGCCCGCATATACGTATTCGCCACGCATTCGCAATCCGTTCAGAATACATTCACGGAACGTTTGCAACGTGTTCGTTTTCTGTATGTTACATATTCGCATTACAAAAGTATGGTTTTTGACGTGCAAAAGTATGGTTTTTGACGTGCAAAAAGGGGGTTTTTGAGTTACAAAAGTATGGTTTTTGTTTTTTGAATGTTGCATTGTTGCAATCCGTTTGCCACGCATTCGCCGAATGTTCGCCACATTGTTGCAATTCGTTCGCCACGTATCCGCAATCTGTCAGCAGCGCATTCGCATCCGTTCGCCACGTTGTTGCAATCCGTTTGCCACGTTTTCGCACCTCATAAGCAGCGTTGTTGCAATTTGTTTGCAAGCAAAAAGCCTAAACTTTCTATGTGTATAGAAGAGTTTAGGCCACCAAAAATATTATGAAATGAATTAGTTTTGTATCTTATTTTGCTGCAATACACTCCACTTCAACCAGTGCGTTCTTTGGCAAAGTCTTTACTGCTATTGCCGAGCGAGCGGGGAATGGTTCGCTAAAGAACTCTGCATACACTTCGTTCATGGCAGCAAAGTTGTTCATATCCGATAGGAATACGGTGGTTTTCATAACGTTTGCCATACTTATTCCTGCTTCTTCCAGAATAGCTTTTGCGTTTGTTAGCGATTGTCTGGTTTGTTCTTTGATGCCTCCGGGTGCAAATTCGCCTGTTGCAGGGTCTATTGGTAGTTGTCCAGAAGTAATAACCAGTCCGTTAGCTTCTATAGCTTGGCTGTATGGTCCAATGGCTTTTGGTGCTTTGTTTGTGTTTATAACTTTCATAATAATGGTTTTTATAAATTGTTATTATACCCTAATTAGGTGTGTGTGGGGTGCGTTTTTTCTGTCCGCTTCCCTTATTTTACACAAAGGTACTATTTTTTTTATAATCTGCAAATCAGTTTCTTACTTTTTTATATCGTATTTTTGGAAATATAGAAGAGTTTATTTCGCGAACCGAAATGGTTATGAAAGTTTAACAAAAAATATTTTTTACGTTGAACATATACTGCACAATGGTGGTTGTATATTTGCACCGGAAACGGGTCGAAATATGGCTAACGATCTGTAGAAGCGTGATTATTAATTAGTTGTGTCTGCCCTTTGGCTACTCCATAGAGGTTTGTGCACGACGGGTTTATTAACCTTAATTTTATTATTTGGCAATTTTAGGTTTTGTGTTTATTAACATTTCCTATGCCGTTAAACTTTTTTTTAATTATTATGAAAGTAGTTTCGAAGACCCATTTGGGCAACAATCGCTGGTCTGGCGATGATGAATTGAAGATGAAAGCAATGGTAGCTGCCGATTTTTCGGAGTTATTGAACCACGATTATGTGGAGGGTTTACGGTGGACGAGTACTAAAACCGATTTAGTGGAGCTGTCTCATCTTGTGTGGGAGACGGGTTTGCTGCTCGATTCGCATGGCATTCCAATGAGTTTTTGCACTATTGTGCGTTGCATTTGTGCTGTGTTGAATGTTGTTCCGCCCGATAATCCTTCGAGTGTTTTAGACAAGTTGCGTCGTAGAAAGAACATTCGTGTGCGTCCTATAGTGGAGCGTTACATGTTGTTGTATAGCGAGCAGGGCATATTGCACCCTATGCGTTTAGACATTAAGCGTAGGCGTGTGCGCTATGTGTAGTGTTGTTGTGGGGTGGGGTGTGCGTGTTTGGCATAGTTGCTACGGGTAGTGGCTTTTCTGGTTGCTCGTTTTTGTTGTGCAACCCCGCCTTTTTTACAGAGCAAAAATCCCCTTTTTGCACGCCAAAAAGGGGGTTTTTGGTGTACAAAAGTATGGTTTTTGAAGTGCAAAAAGGGGGTTTTTGTTTTCAGAATGCGTAACCATCACGAAATAAACGAGTTGCGGACGAGTTACGATGATGCGTTACATATATTATAATAATGTGTCGCACAATCCACGAAATACCAACGAACATTCCGCAGGCGTAGGGGACCGATTCATCGTGCCCGTATTTTTACATTATCAAAAATGTGTATTTCCATAACCCAAAACGCATTTCCACATTATTAAATACGTGTTTTCGTTTCATCGCACATGTATTTTTTCGTTGTCAAATTTGTGTATATTCGTTCTCGAATTTGTGTTTTTCTGTTACCGAATCTGTGCATTTATTTCACCACACGCACATATCCGTTTGCCATTTCGTGGGTGTTTTCGTATATGCGGGCACGATAAATCGGACCCCTACGGCTGCTAACGGTTTGCCAAAATGCTGCAAACGGATTGCCAAAATGCTGCAAACGGATTGCCAAACTATTCGTGGTGATACGGTTCGCCCCGTATAATGCTGCATGCGCGGTATAGTTGTTCAACGAAAATAAGGCGTACCATCTGGTGCGAGAATGTCATTTTAGAAAGCGAAATCTTTTCGTTTGCTCTGCTATACACAGCTTCCGAAAAGCCGTATGCGCCACCAATAACAAACACAAGATGCTTTGCTGTGTTCTGTTTCTTTTGTAACCATGCGGCAAAGTCTATCGACCGAAACTCTTTTCCGTGCTCATCTAGCAGCACAACCGTGTCGGCAGTTTGTATTTCGCGTAGAATTGTTTCGCCCTCGCGTATTTTTTGTTGTGCTTCAGACAGTTTTTTAGTGTTTTTTAGTTCGGGAATGGTAACTATTTTAAATGGAATGTAGTGTCCAATTCGTCCCACATAGTCGGCTATTGCGTGTGCAAACAGTTCGTTGTTAGTACGTCCCACCAATATTAAAGTGGCTTTCATTTGCTATTTTTTGTAGGCGTTTTTGCGTTTAGGGTTCATTGGGAACCACCCTTTTTCTACCCTTTTCACTTGTTCAAACAGTTCTCCTATGCCCCAAAGAAGCGATGCTCCCGTTACGCCAAGTAGTGCCGACCAGAATATATCTGCCACAAACAGAGCCGAAACGCAGCAAACTATGCCTCCCACAAGCCATAGCCACCAGCCTTTTGTGCCAAAATAAAATTCCCATTTCACTACTACGGGGTGTAGCAATCCTATTATAAAAAAGGTGCAAACCGCCAAAATTACACCTTGAAAATATATTTCCATTCTGTTGTATGTTAGTTTTAATTTTGAAAATCGGACACAAAAATACAAAAATAATCCTATATTTAAGGTATATATTCTATTTATTTCTGTATATTTGCACTGTTTAATGCCCTTCAGCACACCCCTCTGTGCAAATGTAAAATGGGGTGGGGGCAACCAAACTATATAGTAATAACGTCCGAGGGACGTAAAAACACCCCTCAATAAAACTATCAGGTAACTATGCAGAACAAAGAACTTATTGCCCAATGCGAGCAAAAGGCACAACAATGGCTTGCTCCTGCTTTCGACGAAGATACACGAAAGGCAGTTGAAAACATGCTAAACAGCGACAACAAAGATGCTCTTATAGAGTCGTTTTATAAAGATCTTGAGTTTGGAACAGGCGGTTTGCGTGGCATTATGGGCGCAGGCACAAACCGAATGAACATCTACACCGTTGGAATGGCTACACAAGGCTTTGCCAACTACCTAAAAATGTGCTTCAAAAACATGCAACAAATATCGGTAGTAGTGTGCCACGACTGTCGCAACAACTCTCGTTTGTTTGCCGAAACAGTAGCCAACATCTTCTCGGCAAACGGCATAAAGGTTTATCTTTTCGACGATTTGCGACCCACACCAGAGTGTTCTTTCGCCATAAGACACTTTAAAGCGCAGGGCGGAGTGAACATTACGGCAAGCCACAACCCACGCGAATACAACGGATACAAAGCATATTGGGACGATGGCGCACAGGTTTTGGCTCCTCACGATAAGGGAATTATCAACCAGGTGAACCAAGTTAAGATAGAAGATGTGCAGTTTAAGGGCAACAAAAACCTTATTGAAATAATTGGAGAAGACGTAGATAAGGCATACCTAAACATGGTAAAAACAGTTTGTATAGACCCCGATGTAATTAAACGGCAGCACAATCTCTGCATAGTTTACACACCTTTGCACGGCGCCGGACGTGTTATTATACCACGTTCGCTACAAGAATGGGGATTCACAAACGTGCATTGCGTAAAGGAACAAATGGTAAAAGATGGAAACTTCCCCACAGTAGACCGTCCAAACCCCGAAATTGCCGAAGCATTAACATTGGGCTTGAGAGACGCAAAGGCATTAGATGCCGATATTTTGATGGCTTCCGACCCCGACGCCGACCGTGTTGGTATGGCTTGTAAAGATAGTAACGGCGAATGGATTCTAATAAATGGAAACCAAACCTGCCTTATTTTCCTATGGTATATCATAACAAACAGACAGGCTTTAGGCAAAATGACACCTAAAGACTATATTGTTAAAACCATTGTAACTACCGAAGTAATTGCACAAATTGCCAAAAAACAACACATAGAAATGCGCGATTGCTACACCGGATTTAAGTGGATAGCACACGAAATAGCACTTACCGAAGGACAAAAAAACTATATTGGTGGCGGAGAAGAGAGCTATGGATTCCTTGCAGAAGACTTTGTGCGCGACAAAGATGCCGTTAGTGCATGTTCGTTGTTGGCAGAAATATGCGCGTATGCTAAGGATAAAGGCAAAACTCTCTACGATTTGCTAATGGATATATACCTTGAATATGGCTTCAGCGAGGAGCATACGGTGAACGTAGAACGCCCGGGCAAGAGCGGAGCAGACGAAATTCAGCAGATGATGCGTAACTTCCGCACCACACCACCTACCAATTTGGGAGGCAGCACCGTGTGTTTGTGGAAAGACTACGAGGCTCTTGAAGCAACCGATGCCACAGGAACGAAAACAAAAATAACAATGCCCGAAAGCAGCAACGTGCTACAATGGTTCTGCACAGACGGCACAAAGGTGAGCGTTCGCCCATCGGGAACAGAACCTAAAATTAAGTTCTACATAGAAGTAAAGGACAAGATGCAAACCGCAGCCGACTTTAAAGCTTGTCGGGCACGTGCCTACGAAAAGATAGAAGCTATAAAAAAGAGCCTTAATCTGTAGGCTGTTTTAGTCTTAAAATATCTCCTAAAACCTTTTTTACCCAAAGGTTTTAGGAGTTTTTTTTGTATATACGTGGTCAAAACAAGGCGTTTCGCAGTGTGTTCGTTGCAAAATTCTTGGGTGTTTGCAATGTTTTGGCAATTCTTTCACAGCCGTAGGGACCGATTTATCGTGCCCGCATATACGAAAACACCCACGTAATGGCAATCCGTCAGTAACATTTTGGCAGACCGTCAGCAGCTGTAGGGGACCGATTTATCGTGCCCGCGTATATGAAAACACCCACGAAATGACGAACGTAAATGTGCGTGCGATGATGTGAATACACGTATTTAATAATGTGGAAATGCGTGTGCGGTAATGCAAATGCACGTATTCGGTGAAATGGATATGCATATTTGGTAATGCAAGGATACGGGCGCGATGAATCGGCCCCTACGCCTGACGGAATGTTCGCAACCAATTTCGTGGGTGTTCGCAACGTTATCGCAATCCGTTCGCAATGTTTTGGCAAACCGTCAGCAGCTGTAGGGGACCGATTTATCGTGCCCGCGTATATGAAAACACCCACGAAATGACGAACGTAAATGTGCGTGCGATGATGTGAATGTACATATTTGGTAATGCGAATATGTATATTTGATTATGTTAGGATACGGGCGCGATGAATCGGTCCCCTACGCCTGACGGAGTGTTCGTTGCGCATTTCACGGATTGTTCGTTGGACATTTCGTGTGTGTTCGTTGGGTTATCGCAATCCGTTCGCAATGTTTTGGCAGACCGTTCGCAACCGTAGGGACCGATTTATCGTGCCCGCATATACGTAAACACCCACAAAATGACGAACGGAAATGTGCATGCGATGAAATGAATACACATATTTAATAATGTGGAAATGCGTATATGTTGAAATGGACACACGTATTCGGTGAAATGGATACACATTTTTGGTAATATCAGGATACGGGCACGATGAATCGGCCCCTACGCCTAACGGAATGTTCGCAACCAATTTCGTGGGTGAACGCCACCCATTCACGGGGTGTTTCGTGGGTGTTTCGCGGTGTGTTCGTGGATTTTTCACCGTGTGTTCGCTGCATTATTGCAATTCGTGCGACACATTATTATAATATGTGTAATGCGAAATGAAAAACCATTCGCAACGTCATCGCCACCTGTTCGCCACCCATTTTGTGTATATGCAATGCGTCATAGAAAACTGGGTGTAACTTGTTTGTTCTGTGGCTGTTACGTATTCAGAAAACAAAAAGGGGGTTTTTGCAACATAAAAACCCCCTTTTTGCACGCTAAAAACCCCCTTTTTGCACTACAAAAACCATACTTTTAAAACGCAACAATATTCTTATGGTGGCGCACCTACCATACTTGCCAAATGCAATGCACACATTTTGGCACAACAAACACGCTATTTCTGCTTTGTTAAAACTATTTTGTGTGCCTGCAATGCCCTGTTTATGAGCTATCTGGAAACTGCCTAAATACTACCCACAATACTACCCATAAGAAACTTGATATGCCTTTCGCTATGTTGTACCTTTGCAAATGTAAAACAACAAACGGTTTTCTAACAACCAAATGCTACAAAAACGCTACAACATATTTATATATATAGTTAGCCAAAAACGTAAAAGCATAAAAACAAAACTATAAAAACATATAACGAGACAAAAATATGAAATTAACATTAGACGACTATTTATCGCCCCACTTCACAGTTGGCGAGTTCTTTAGATCGGGAACTGCCATTAGGTTGGGCATAAACAACACACCCGATGCCTATCCCGACGAAGGCATTAGCACCGAAGAGGTGGTTGAAAACCTAAGAGCATTGTGCACAGAAGTGCTCGAACCACTACGGCAAAGGGTGGGGCGGGTGATTATAACAAGTGGATACAGGTGCAAAAAACTAAACAAAGCAGTGGGCGGAGTGTGGAACTCGCAACACCTAAAGGGCGAAGCTGCCGACATTTTTGTGCCTAACACCGAAACAGCAATGCGCTATGGCAACATTCTGGAACAGCATTCGGCGGTGCAACAACTATTGTTAGAACCGCTCGGAGCTAAGCAAAAACGATGGATTCACGTGGGATATAAACGACAAAAATAGGACTTTCGGCGACAAATTAGGAACAAATTTGCTTGCTAAATATGTTATGCCGATACACCTTATTATATATAACGCAAAACGTAGGTGGGTAGTCTGCCTATGAATATCAGTTTTATTTTTAAATTTTTATTAACCTTTTAATTCTTAAGAAATTATGGCATTAAAGTACAAAATGTACCAATTACACACTGCAAAGCACAAGTACAACAATTATTGGTATGCCCGTGTAGCCTATATGGGCACCTTAGACACTCGCCAATTGGCAGCTCGCATTAGCGAACGATGCACCGTTACAGAGTCGGACATACTTGCTGTGCTCAGCGCTTTGGTAGTAGAGATGACGCATAACCTGCAAAACGGAATGCGAATAAAGCTCGACAACTTCGGAACTTTTAAGCTTTCCATCAGTTCAAAGGGCGAAAAGGAACGCAAAGACTTTATTCCTGCAAAGAATATAAAGAAAACTCGCGTGCTGTTTCAACCGTATACACGCGTGGGAGTGGACAATTCGCGCTTTAAAAGCTTTGTTACTGGTGTGCAAGTAGAGGAACTTACCGCCTACAAAGGTAGCCGAACGAAAAAGAAAGAAGGCGAAACCACCGGAGGAGGAACTAATCCCAGTGGCGGACAATCGCACCCATAAGTAGCCAATGTTGCCAAACTTTGCTAACCTTAAGGGGCTTAGGGTCTGCCAATAATGGCACTAAAAACCAGAGAAACCAATGTGCACTGCTTGCTAAAAACAGTTGCAAACAATGCGGAAACAGTGCTGCGTGGTTTCTTTGGTAGTTCCAAAAACACACAAAAATCTTTTTATTAACCGTTTAAAACCGTAAAATTATGAACAAAGACAAATGGAAATTCATTGTACAGTTAGTTCTTTCAGTGCTCACAGCCATAGCAACCACGCTGGGAATGGGGTCGTGCAGATAAGCAAAAAATACGCATAGAGCGGACGAATGCTATCTGTGTTGCGCAAAAATCAATAGAAAACACATTGCAAAAACACTCATCAAACAACTTAGAATATCGTTTTCTAATCAGTTATAATGATTATATAGCAATGTGTAAACAACTGAAATACAAGGTCTTTTGGCACATAATAACCGACAAAATAGTAGGTTAGAGCCGACAAGAAAGGAAGAACGCTTCGACAAGTTTGTAGGTTTTGTGCGACAGAAAGGGAATGTACACACGAAAAAAACGACACATTGGGAGGCAGGCAACTACCAAAACGGGAGTTGCTTGCCTCTCTTTTGTGTTTTGGGCGTATATTTATGGTATTTGCATGGTGTCGCAACGGTTTTCGTGTAGTATGTGTTCTGTTTATTGGTTGCTATATTTCGGTAAAACCAAACTGTGGGCATCGCATTGCACTTTTAGCCTTTTTGCATAACCATTTTACTACCAACGTGTTGCAACGGTGTGGCAACAAATGGGGAATATGTATAGAAACGCATTGCAACGGTGTGGCAACAAATAGGGAATATGTATGGAAACGCATTGCAACGGTGTGGCAACAAATAGGGAATATATATGGAAACGCATTGCAACAGTGTGGCAACAAATGGGGAATATGTACAGAAATGCATTGCAACGGTGTGGCAACAAATGGGGAATATGTACAGAAACGCATTGCAACGGTGTGGCAACAAATGGGGAATATATACAGAAACGCATTGCAACAGTGTGGCAACAAGCCGGAGAAAAGTATGGAAAGGCATAACAAGCAAACTGCGACAAGAAAGTAAAAAACTCTATGTTGTGAGCAGAAACACTTAGTTTCGACGCTCGTTTAACATAACTTTTCACTTTTTTGTCGCAGTTTATATATTTATATAAAGGCAAGCAATGGGGCGAAATGTTTGTAGAAGTTAGTCGGTTGAAGGTTGGTTTAATAATAGAAGCGTCTTTTTGAGATCTCCAATGCCTGCCTTTTATTATTGTGTTCTCTCGCTTTAATGTTATGGAACACGTTTCGTCCCATTCTCATTTAGGCACTCCTATCCTTCATCTTTGTTATTCTCATTTTCATCTAACTGGCGTATGCACCTCTCGCAAGGTATTTTAGCCATTCGCTAAACCAATGAAACCTTACGCTTAAGGTAGTATAAATCTAAAACGTCAAGGCGTTTTTATTCTTTCGCAAGCTATTTTCGCCTTTTTCACTAAACCATTATACCTTTCTATCAAGGTATCCCAAATTTTCTTTTTGTGGCAGCTTTACCATCTCACGAGGGTTTAGTTGCCTTACTATTTAAACATTACTATTCTTTAATTTAAACATCATTATTTCTTATTTTAGGCACTTCCGCCTTGTTTTACGACATTTTTTTCGCCTTTTTTCGTAGGCAGTCGGCACATATTCCCTTATAGTACAGTTGGGCATCGTCTATTGTAAAGCCTTCAATTGCACTACTTTGGGGCATTGGCGGTTGTGTATCGGGCATATCAAACACACGTCCGCACTCTTTACAAGAGAAGTGAGCGTGCGGCGTTGTGGTACCATCGTAGCACACATGGTGTTCGTCTATGGTTATCATAAGTGCTCCGCCCTTCTCCGAAAACATTCTTAATGTATTGTAGATGGTGGTGCGACTCACTGTTGGGATGCGTTTTTTGAGTTCTACAAATATATCGTCGATTGTTGGGTGGGTATGATGTTCCATCAAATAACGCATAATCTCTATGCGCTGAAGCGATGGGCGTATACCACAATCGAGCAGCTTTTTATAGGCTGGATCTATGTACATAATTTACTATTGCATTTAAATTCTCATTGCAAAGGTATATAATTGTTGTGGAAATACCAAACAAAAAACAGTTAAAATTTTCTGTTTTACTTACTAATAAGGATATAAAAGCGAACAAATTACTACTTTTTTGGAAAAATTGTGTAGTTTTTCCATATTCAATACCATGTGTTTTGTATTTTATAAACGTTTGTTTTGTGTTTTTGGGGCATATTGTTCTGTTTTCTCCACAGTGTTTTGCCACTGCGGTGTTGCTATTTTTGTGTTAGGAAGGCGGCAAGATTGGGTGGTGCAGGAAACGTTTTGCAGTTTATGTGTTCCATTTGTTGTAGTCCGCTTTCGGTAATTCGGCATCGTTGGCACCGGCTATCGTGTTTACAAGTGTGGCGTTCCAGGTATCCTTTTCGTTCGAGAGCGGCTATCACTTTCGATGCGTTGGAACGTGTAAGACCCATCTCACTGGCTATTTCGCCAGCGAGAAGGGTCTCTTTATTAGCGAGCATGCACAGCAACATAAGTTCGTTTATGTTTATGTTGAATGTGTTTTCTAATGCTCGTTCAAATTCTATTACTGCCCGAAAGATGCTGTGCACTTTGTGAATGCAGTTGTTATCCATACGCTTTTGCTATGTTTGGCTTATTTTAAAAGCGTTTCTTTAATCATCTGTTCCAGTTCGTTTTTGGGGTGAGCACCTACCGACATGGTTGGTTTTCCGGTTTTTGGAATAAACAAAAGCGATGGTATTGAGCGTATGTTGAATAGTGCTGAGAGTTCTTCGCTCTTGTCTACGTCTATCTTATATACGTCTATTTTGCCGTCATACTCCTGTGCTATCTCTTCAAGAATGGGTGCTGTGGCTTTGCACGGACCGCACCAAGTGGCATAAAAGTCTACTATTGCAGGTTTGTCGCCTTTAAATTTCCATGTGTCGCCTGCGGTTTTGTAGTCCATTATCTTCTCTCTGAACATTGCTTCGTTCATTTCTATTACCTTCATATTTGTTCCTTTCTTTGTTTTAACCGTGTTTGTTTTGTTGTTGTCTACTTTGTTTTTTGCTGTTGTATTGCAGCTTCCAAGCGTGAAGACTGCGGCTGCTGCGAGCACGAAAATATTTTTTTTCATTGTTTTTTACTGATTTCGTTCCACATTTGTCGTTTTGCTCTGTTTTATTATCCTTTCACTATACACTAACGTCTGCTATTTTGTTGTGGCTTTTTGCGCCGTTTCTGTTGTAGCGGACGCTGTTTTATTATACATTCTATATGTTTCCATTGGAAACTAATGCAAAGGTAGGCATTTTATTTGTACCTTACAAATTTCCAATGGAAATTATTTCGCTTTATAACTTTATTTAACTTATATTGCCATCTATTGGCTGTTGCGTTGCAAAAGTATGGTTTTTGGCGTGCAAAAAGGGGGTTTTTGCGTTGCAAGAAGTGGGTTTTTACATTGCAAAAAGGGGGTTTTTACACGCCAAAAACCCCCTTTTTGTTTTTCGTTAGTATAACAAACACGTTGTTAATGTGTTACGAATATTCCGTGAATTGGTTGCGAACATTCCGTGAGGCGTAGGGGACCGATTCATCGTACCCGTATCCTTGCGTAACCAAAACCGTGTATTTGCGTAACCCAAAATGCATATTTCCATACCCAAACACGTGCATTCACATTATTAAATATGTGTATTCATTTCACCACACGCACATATCCGTTTGTCATTTCGTGGGTGTTTTCATATATGCGGGCACGATAAATCGGTCCCCTACGGCTGCTAACGGTTTGCCATTTCGCTGCTGACGGATTGTTAATAATGTTGCGTTCACCCACGAAATTGGTTGCGAACATTCCGCCAGGCGTAGGGGCCGATTCATCGTGCCCGTATCCTTGCGTAACCAAAACCGTGTATTTGCGTAACCCCAAATGCATATTTCCATACCCAAAACTGTATTTACACATTATTAAATGTGTGCATTCATTTTACCACACGCACATATCCGTTTGCCATTTCGTGGGTGTATACGTATATGCGGGCACGATAAATCGGTCCCCTACGGCTGCTGACGGTTTGCGATAATGCTGCTGACGGTCTGCGATAACGTGGCGAACACCCACGAAATGGGCAACGAAACACACCCCTATGGCTGCTAACGGACTGCCAATTATACAATATATGTGCGTTATAATGTGGTGTTTGTGGGACATAAAAATAGGAGAAGCGCAGAACACTTTCGTATTTCTACACTTCTCCACAACGCATTTTATAAGAAGATACTTGGGAAACTGTGCCACAATTTGGCGTGTGGCGTGCCCCAAGAAAGTTAGGTACTTATGTTAAATTCCACCAAACTGCAAACTAATTGCCCATGTAAACAGGACGAATGCTGTACATTGCACGTTTTGCATTTATGGCGCTCTTGGTGTAACCGGGCATTACTTCGTTGATGGTAGTTACCTGGAATGTAAACGCTGCAGCCTGATTTTGATTACTTGTACTGGCATCTGATAGCCAATATGCACCCCAACTGCCTGGTTTATCTAAGTGCATTGCATTCTGACACATACCTGCCATAGGGAAGAAAATGCCCTTTTCGAAATCGGCTTTCGTTAGTTTTCGCAACAAACCGTTCATATTCATAGGTGCAGCAGACTGGTTTATTTTTACAATTCCATTATTTCTGCATCTTTAAAGTCGCGTGGTGCAAACTCTTTTGCCGGGCTACCGAATGTTTGATGCGGTTGTGTTTTGGGATTTGGGCTACTTATTGTTACACCAGAACCTGCTAACAATTGGCACTCTGTGCTAACTGTTGTAACCTCGATACGTGGTTTTAAATACTTCTTCATCGCTGTTTTAATTTACAATCTTTTTGGTTTCACATCTTTTTTGGGTTCTATTCGCTAAATAGGGAGTGCTAAATAGTCCTACTATCTATAGCTGAATTGAGTTGTAGAAGAAAGTTTGTGTTGTGGCAAAACACACTTTCTGTTGGGCTATTTCTCTCCAATTGCTTGGACAGAATTTGTTAAAAGCGCATTAGGCGCTAATTTGTTCCAAAGTTATTATATTTATTTTAGATATGCAAATATATGCAGATAAATTATGTAATTTATATAAATATGGTGTTGTAATAGGCGTGCACGAGCGTTATGTTTAGGTTGTTTTTTGTATTTTTTGTGTTTTTTGCAGGTTGTTGGTTGTGTGTTTGCAATTTGTTTAGAATGTTATGGCAATCCGTTTGCAGCGAAATGGCAGGTTGTTAGCAGCTGTAGGGGCCGATTTATCGTGCCCGCGTATATGAATGTACCCACAAAATGGCAATCCGTCAGCAATGTTTTGGCAGACCGTCAGCAGCCGTAGGGGTCCGATTTATCGTGCCCGCATATCCGTATTCGCCACGCATTCGCAATCCGTTCAGAATGCCTTCACGTAATGTTCGCAACGTGTTCGTTATCTGTGTGTTACATATTCGCCATGCAAAAGTATGGTTTTTGCGTTGCAAAAGTATGGTTTTTGGCGTGCAAAAAGGGGGTTTTTACATTGCAAAAGTATGGTTTTTGTTTTTTGAATGTTGTGTTGTTGCAATTTGTTTGGAATGTTATCACAATCCGTTCGCAGCGAAATGGCAATCCGTCAGCAGCATTTTGGCAATCTGTCAGCAGCCGTAGGGGTCCGATTTATCGCGCCCGCATATATGTGTTCGCCACCCATTTTGTGTGTGTTTGGTTGATATTAAAAGCGTGCTATGGCAGCTTTGCCCTTTAGCAAAAATGGTTCGTTTAAGATGGCTGTGCAGTGTTTGTCTACTGGTTTGCCGTTTATTTGGATATTGCTGAGTGCAAATACCACCGTATTTTTGCTATTGTAGAAATGCGCATCGTGCATTATGGCAACATCAACGTCTATGCCGTGCCGCACAATAATGTTGAAATCTATGGCGTGGGGAGTGTTTTCTGATGCCACAACCTCGTCGCCTTCGAAGCAATAAAGACTGTTTGGCGAAAGCAAAATGCGTTTGTTGTTTTTCAGCAACGTTATTTCGCCCTCCAAAGGAAGTATGTATCGTGTGAAACCAGAGAAGTTTGAGAAGCCGCTTTCCGTTTGTTCTATAATGGCAGACGATATGCGCAGGTTGAAACAACGGGTAGACAGGTTGCCATTGGAAGGACTAATGAAAACCTGTCGGGTGGTTCCACCCTTCCATTGGGTAGTTTCGTATTGTTCGGGAGTGATTATCTGCATAGTTTAAAAATACAATTTTGTTTAATCGTAGTAAATGTTTTGTAGCCACAAAGGTATATACAAAATTTGGAAAACACCCTTTGTAGGGGTAGGAAAGTGTGGCAGATGCTTGTCATTTATGGGGAAATGTGCTATATTTGCAGTGGAAAAAACAAACAAACAAAAACAGTTTGCACAGCTTAAAACACAAGCAAGGCGCACCTAAAAGGGGAGAGTAGCCACACGGTGTGGGCTGTGCTGCAACAAAAAAACTGTATTTTTACACAACAATATAATGGGAAGAAACAAGTTTTCGGATACCGAAATAAAGGCGATAGCGAAGCTTTTACGACTAAAGAATGCAGGAAACCGACACCAGCAAAAGCTTGTGCGCCACGATTTAAGGGTGGATTATGAGTTTAATATCTCCGATTTTAATCAGCCCGGAAAGGCTTTTGGCGAAGAAGAACTGTACGAAGCCATACGGCGAGGTGCCATTAGCATTTTAGACGAACGTACCATTGCCGACATGAAAGCGAAGCGAGCACGCGATAAGGCACGCGATGCGGCACAACAAGAAGCGGCTGCTATTGCCACAGGTGAGGCTACCGACTGGCGTAAAGCTATGGAAGAGTGGGAGGAACAAACCGGCGAAACTCTATAGAAAACGTGTCGCCCATTTTACAATAAAGGCAAAAACAGCAAGACGGAGACATATTATAAATATCTAAAATTTATCTTCTTAACATCTAAAAAATGTGCTATAGCACCTAAAAACTATCGAAATTAGGAAGAAAAATAGTATCTTTGTAGGCATAAAACAAAGACAAAGCGAAAACAATGGAGAAACTAATAGTAAACAGTTACGATGAATTTGCAAGCTTTTTAGGCAAGAAACTCGGTGAAAGTGAGTGGTTAGAAGTAAATCAGGAACGCATAAATTTGTTTGCCGATGCCACTTTAGACCATCAATGGATACACGTTGATACAGAAAGAGCAGCCAAAGAAAGTGCCTATAAAACCACTATTGCACACGGATATCTAACACTTTCGTTGTTGCCATATATGTGGAACCAGATTATTGAGGTGAATAATTTGAAGATGATGGTGAACTATGGTATGGACAAAATGCGCTTTGGACAACCTGTTCTCGTGGGTTCGCGCATTCGTTTGGTATCTTCTTTGGAAAGCATAGAGAACTTAAGAGGTATCTGCAAGGCAGGTATTAAGTTCCAAATAGAGATAGAAGGTCAGCGCAAACCAGCTTTGGAAGGCATTGCAACCTTCTTGTATTACTTTGTATAAGCCACAACCAAAAGCTAAAAAGGTAGAGGGGCTATAAATATTATAGGGTGTTCTAGTATTCCTAGAACCCCTAGTATTCCTAGAACACCTATGAAAACTACCACGCCAAAGCACCCTTTACGCCTTACCTTCTAATATTTGCTGTGCGTGTTGCACCTGTTCTGGTGTAGGTTCGGGTATATCTTTTAGCGTGTACGGTATGTTTAAGTTTTCCCATTTGTATATTCCAAGAGTGTGATAGGGTAGCACTTCAATCTTCTCAACGTTGTTAAGCGATGCAATAAACGTACGTAGTCGGTGCAAATATTCGTCGCTATCGGTAATGGTAGGCACAAGAACGTGTCTTATCCAAATGGGTTTACCAATTTCAGATAAGTATCGCGCACAGTCTAAAATATTGTCGTTGGTCCAGCCCGTAAGCTTTTTGTGTTCGTCAGAATCTATGTGCTTAATATCGAAAAGCAGTAAATCGGTGTACTTCATTAGTTCTTCGAACTTCTCAAAGAACGCTCCTGTACGACGAAAAGGCTGTGCCGATGTATCGAGACAAGTGTTTATGCCCTGCGCTTTAGCCTTTTTAAAAAACTCAATAAGGAAGTCTATTTGTAGCAAAGCCTCTCCTCCGCTCACCGTAATGCCCCCTTTTGTACCCCAATAACTTTTAAATCGCACAGCCTTAGCTAACAATTCGTCAGCCGTCATTAGCTTTTTCGACTTACTGTCCCATGTATCTGGGTTATGACAATAACGGCAACGCATAGTGCAACCCTTAAGAAACACAATGAAACGAATACCCGGTCCGTCTACCGAACCAAACGATTCAATGGAGTGAACCCTTGCTAACGGTTCGCCATTAGCCAATTCCATATTCTTTGTATTATACTCTATAGTAGGTGTTTGTTCTGCCATAATGTCCTTGTAGTTATTTGTTTGGTTTACAATATTCGTAGTTCAGCACCCTAACAGTGCGCCTTTTTGTGTATAAAAAATAATTGGACTAAACGTGTCAGCCCAATTATTTCTCATAAAATACAAACTATATAATGTCTTAATATATTCAATATATAGAGCTGCAGCTTACATTTTGCCGTGTGCTTGGCGTGCTATTACGTCTTCTTGCTGCTCTCTTGTGAGGTCAATAAACTTAACAGCGTAGCCACTAACACGTATTGTAAAGTTAGCATACTCCTCTTTTTCGGGGTGTTCCATAGCATCAATGAGCTTCTCAACACCAAAAACGTTCACATTTAAGTGGTGTGCACCACGACTGAAATAGCCGTCCATAACACCCACAAGTGTGTTTGTGCGTTCCTCTTCGGTCTTTCCTAACGTGCTTGGAGCTATGGTTTGTGTGTTAGAAATACCATCGAGAGCATACTCGTAAGGTAGTTTTGCCACAGAGTTAAGCGATGCTAACAAGCCATTTTGCTCTGCTCCGTACGATGGATTAGCACCTGGCGACAATGGAGCACCGGCAGGACGACCGTCTGGCATAGCAGGTGTGTACTTGCCATATACCACATTCGATGTAATGGTAAGTATACTTGTGGTTGGTTCAGAGTGGCGATATGTGTGGTGTTTCTTAATCATTGTCATGAAAGTTTTTAGCAACCAAACAGCTATTTCGTCGGCTCTTTCGTCGTCGTTACCATAGCGTGGGAACTCGCCTTCCGTTTCGAAGTCGATTGGGAAACCAGTTTCGTCGCGTACAATCTTAACCTTTGCATACTTAATAGCACTAATAGAGTCTACCACATGGCTGAATCCTGCAATACCAGTAGCAAATGTTCGGCGCACATCAGTGTCTATAAGAGCAAGCTCTGCTGCCTCATAGAAGTACTTATCGTGCATATAATGGATAAGATTAAGCGTATTAACGTATATGTCAGCAAGCCATTCCATCATGTCAATAAACTTAGGCATGAACTCTTCGTACGTAACAATGTCGCCTTCAATAGGGCGATATGCTGGTCCACATTGCTCACGAGTCTTATAGTCTATGCCACCGCTTATAGCGTAAGTAAGGCATTTTGCGAGGTTGGCACGTGCTCCGAAGAATTGCATTTCCTTACCTGTTTGTGTGGCAGATACACAGCAGCAGATTGAATAATCGTCTCCCCAAACTGGACGCATCACCTCGTCGTTCTCGTATTGTATAGAGCTTGTCTTTACAGAAATCTTTGCTGCGTACTTCTTAAAGCCTTCTGGAAGAGCTGGAGAGTATAGTACGGTTAGGTTAGGTTCGGGCGATGGTCCCATGTTTTCGAGTGTATGGAGGAAACGGAAGTCGGTTTTTGTAACCATAGAACGTCCGTCCATACCCAAACCAGCTACTTCTAGTGTTGCCCAAACGGGGTCTCCAGAGAACAATTGGTTATATGATGGAATGCGAGCGAACTTAACCATACGGAATTTCATTACGATATGGTCTATTAATTCTTGTGCTTCGTCTTCGGTTAATGTACCTTCTTGCAAGTCGCGATTGATGTAAATATCGAGGAAAGTAGATATTCTTCCCACCGACATAGCGGCTCCGTTTTGTGTTTTAATGGCAGAAAGATAGCCGAAGTATAGCCATTGTACAGCTTCGCGAGCGTTCTTTGCAGGGTTAGAAATATCGTATCCGTATATTTGTGCCATTGCTTTGAGTTCGTTCAAAGCCTTTATTTGCATTGAAATTTCCTCGCGCAGACGAATAATTTCCTCTGTCATTACGCCATCACCACAGTTCTTTAGGTCTTTTTTCTTCTCGTTTATAAGGAAATCTACACCGTAAAGAGCAACGCGGCGATAGTCGCCCACAATACGACCACGCCCGTATGTGTCTGGCAAACCTGTAAGAATGTGGTTGTGGCGCACTATTTTCATTTCGTCGGTATATGCATCGAACACACCGTCGTTGTGGGTTTTGCAATATTTTGTGAATATTTCGTGTAGTTTTTCTGATGGTTGATAGCCGTAGGTTGTGCATGCTTGTTCTGCCATTTTTATACCACCGTATGGCATAAAGGCACGTTTCAGTGGTTTATCGGTTTGCAAACCCACTACCTTTTCGAGGCTTTTAAGGCTCTCGTCTATATATCCTGGTCCGTAAGCAGTAGCACTTGACACTACTTCGGTCTCCATATCGAGTACGCCTCCCTTAGCACGCTCTTCTTTTTGAAGCTCTTTTAGTTTGCCCCAAAGCTTATTTGTTGCTTCTGTAGGCCCAACAAGGAAGTCCTCGTTGCCGTCGTAGCCAGTGTAATTTGCCTGGATAAACTCGCGCATATTTACCTCGTCAAGCCACTTTGTGCCTGAAAAGCCTCTCCATTCTTCTCTCATAATAGTATTGTAATTTAGTAAATTATAAGGCTAAACGCATTGTATGACGTGAAGCCCATTATCAATTCTCTATTTATTTCGGGTGCAAAGGTACTTTTTTTCCATATTTATTACAATACTTACTTATTGGTATTTTGCATTGCACATGTTTTGTTAGATGTGCAGAAATTAGCCTTTTTGGGGGTATTGATACTCATTTGTAGGTATATGGGGTATTCTGTTGTTGTGTAAAATGCCATCTTTGGTTTACAAAACAAGGGGTTTGTAGATGTTTACATGCTCATTTATAGGTATCATTACACATTGTTTTATAATTCTTTTTTATTGTTCTAAACTTTAATTTTACATATTTACGAATTGTTATTGAGCTTTAAATAGTAAGAAAAGATACCGTTCGCATTTTGCGCAACAATAGTTTGTGTTTTGTAAGAGTGGTGTTTAAGAAAACCAAAAGTATGTTTTTTTTGGTGTGTTTGCCGGGTGTTTCGTGGGCGTTCGTTGTATTATTGCAATCCGTTCGCCACATTTTGGCAGACCGTTAGCAGCCGTAGGGAGCCGATTTATCGTACCCACGTATACGTATTCGCCACGCATTCGCAATCCGTTCAGAATGCATTCACGGAATATTCGCAACGTCTTCGTTATCTGTGTGTTACATATTCGCCGTGTAAAAGTATGGTTTTTGCGTTGCAAAAGTATGGTTTTTGGCGTGCAAAAAGGGGGTTTTTGCATTGCAAAAGTATGGTTTTTGTTTTTTGAATGTTGTGTTGTTGCAATTTGTTTAGAATGTTATCACAATCTGTCAGCAACGAAATGGCAATCCGTTCGCAATGTTTTGGCAATCCGTCAGCAATGTTTTGGCAATCCGTCAGCAGCCGTAGGGGTCCGATTTATCGTACCCGCATATATGAATGTACCCACGAAATGGAGGACGGTAATGTGCGTGCGATGATGTGGAAATGTGTGTGCGATTATGTGTATACACATATTTGATTATGTTAGGATACGGGCGCGATGAATCGGCCCCTACGCCTGGCGGGGTGTTTCGCAACCCATTTCGTGGGTGTTAGCAGCATTATTGGCAGACTGTCAGCAGCTGTAGGGGCCGATTTATCGTGCCCGCATATATGAATGTACCCACGAAATGGAGGACGGTAATGTGCGTGCGATGATGTGGAAATGTGTGTGCGATTATGTGTATACACATATTTGGTAATGTCAGGATACGGGCGCGATGAATCGGCCCCTACGCCTGGCGGATTGTTCGCCACGCATTTCGTGGGTGTATGTGGGTATTTCACGGATTGTTTGTTGGTATTTTGTAGAATGTTCGCAATGTTATTGGCAATCCGTCAGCAGCATTATCGCAAACCGTCAGCAGCCGTAGGGGCCGATTTATCGTGCCCGCATATACGTATACACCCACAAAATGACGGACGGAAATGCGTGTGCGGTGAAACGAAAACACGAATTTTATGAAACGAATATGCGGTTTTGGTAATGCAAAGATACATATTCAATAATGTGAATGTATGAATTTTATGAAACGAATATGTATACTTGGTAATGTTAGGATACGGGCGCGATGAATCGGTCCCCTACGCCTTGCGGGGTGTTTCGCAACCCATTTCGTGGGTGTTTTGTGTGTATTTCGTTGGTGAGCGTTGCATTATCGCAACCCGTCAGCAATGTTGTTGCAATGCGTTTGAAATACATTCACGTAATGTTCGCAACGTGTTCGTTATCTGTACGTTACATATTCGCCATGTAAAAGTATGGTTTTTGCGCCAGAAAAGTATGGTTTTTGGCGTGCAAAAAGGGGGTTTTTGCATTGCAAGAAGTGGGTTTTTGCATTGCAAAAGTATGGTTTTTGTTTTTTGAATGTTGTGTTGTTGCAATTTGTTTAGAATGTTATCACAATCCGTTCGTAGCGAAATGGCAATCCGTCAGCAACATTTTGGCAATCCGTTCGCAATGTTTTGGCAATCCGTTCGCAATATTTTGGCAATCCGTCAGCAATGTTTTGGCAATCCGTTCGTAGCATTTTGGCAATCCGTTCGCAATGTTTTGGTAATCCGTCAGCAACATTTTGGCAATCCGTCAGCAGCTGTAGGGAGCCGATTTATCGTGCCCGCGTATATGAAAACACCCACGAAATGGAGGAAGGAAATGTGCGTGCGTTGAAATTAATATACATATTTAATAATGTAAAAACACATATTCGGTGATTTGAATACACATATTTAATAATGTGGAAACACATATTTGGTTATGGAAATACACGTTTTTGTTTATGTCAGGATACGGGCACGATGAATCAGCCCCTACGCCTAACGGAATGTTCGCAACCAATTTCGTGGGTGTATGTGGGTATTTCACGGATTGTTCGCCACGCATTCACGGTACGAATATGGTATATTGGGGTGGTATGCAAGGGTAAAACCTCTAAGGGTACTATGAGAAATGCCCTCTTCTCACAGCACCTTAGAGGATAAAAAAATGAAAGAAAAAAGCTTTAAAATGCCTTTAACGTCTGTTTATTTCTTCACTATTTTCTTGCCATTAACAATATATATGCCCTTTGGCAGAAGGTTTATGTTGTTAGATAGTCGTCGTCCGTCTAACGAGAATACCCCTTGTTGTGCAGTTTTTGTGTTAGTTTCGAGCGTAGTTTCTATGCCTTGAGTATTCTCTGGAGTAATTGTAACCCAGTCGGTTACCGGCTTTTGGTTGTCTCCATATAGCGAGAAGTACGAGTATCCTTTCTCTTTATGTTTCTTCCAAGTGCTGTTTTGGGGTTCTGTAATCTTGCATCCTTGAAACTCAGGATACTCGTCCCATAGCCAACAAATACTTCCGTAGTAGTCGTCTCCCTCTAATCCATTACCCTTTGCCTTAAGATTGCATCGGTCGAACTTCCAAAAACCGCCATATAAACCTGCCACTTCGGCTTCCACTTCCATAGTGCATTGGCTTATGGTGATATGTCCCCAGTTGCCAATACCCATCAAACTTTCTAAGTCGTCCGTATCTGTTCCACCTTTAATAGTAAGTTTTCCATCGCCAATAAATGTAATATCGCCATCTAATTGGTTCATCATACCCATACGTTGCTTTGATTTTAGGGTATTGTTTCCAATGAGCTGAATAGTCATACCCGGCAAATTGGTAATGAGTGGTATCTCTTCGTTGGTTTCGATAGTAGCATTTTCCAGCGTAAGAGTTTTGCTTTCGGGGTCGTACTTCACGTTTCCGCTTACTCCGGTAATGCTTGTTAGGTTGTTAAAATTGTCGGAAGTAACCTTTGTATCTCCTATTTGGAATCCATAAGCAGTTTGTGCTTGTATGGTTTTAGGGCCTACAAAGAGTGCAACAATCAGGGCAACAGTGGCAAAGCACATGTTTTTGGTTAGGTTAATTCTCATAGTTTTCATAGCCTCTCTGCTAAAACTCTTTCGGAGCAACACCGTTTCAGAGGCGCGGGTGTTTAGTTTTTATTCTGTTATTCTCTCGTTATTATATACTACTATGTGATATTTTGCAAATTTAAATCTTTTATTTCATATTGTCAAATGTTTTGTAACATTTTCTTATTCCTACCTAATGTATTTCCCCAAAAACATTATGTGTATGGCGTTGTGTGGGCGAGTGGAGATGTTAAAATAAGGTATCATTAAACAATTTGGCGTGAATTTCTCACGCATTAAATATATTTTATGTATATTTGCAGACGTAATTAGCTTATATAGATAGGCGAATTATCTATTATTATACATCTTTCAACATTCTAAAACTTGTGTGCAATGTTACTTAGAGTTATATTGAAGAACTTTCTTTCGTTCGATGATGAGGTACAGTTTGATATGTTTCCCAACACGAAAAAGACGTCTTTAACCGACCATATCTCACTGTCAGCCGGCAAATTGCCTGTTTTAAAGATGGCAGCGCTATATGGAGCCAACGGAGCAGGCAAGTCGAACCTAATGAAAGGGATAGAGTTTGTAAAGTTGTTAACAACTAAACGAGGTGTAATAACACAGTCTAACGTTTCCAGATTCTTTTATGCTTTGCGCAAAGATGCTGGTTCTTGCCCTATAGAATTGGCTTTAGAGTTTGTAACAAAGGACGGGCAGCCTTTCATTTATTCGGTTTCTATTTCTGAAAATGGTATCGAAAGCGAAACATTAAAGCTGTCGGGGTTAGGCTTCGAGCCCAATGTTGATGTGTTTGTTCGGCAGAATGATGGTTTGGTTTTAGCTCAAAAGCCATCTGACGAAATAGAACAGATGATAAAAAACTGGTTAGAACGTAATCCGTTTGATAGCCTTTTAACTATAAATAATGAGTTTCCTGTTTTGCAAGATAGCAATGTCAATGCTGCGCAGCGGTGGTTTGATGAAGAGTTAATAGTGATAGGGCTTCATTCTTTCAGTCCTACGCTAATAAATATCTTCCGAAATAACGAGCCAATAAAGATGTTTGCATCGTCTCTTTTTGCAGCTATTGATTTAGGAATCAGCGAAGTTAAGGTACAAACAGAGAACTTTGACGATTGGATTCGCTCTCATAGCTCTACTGAATTGCCTATGGAGAAGCTGGAAAATTTAAGTTCTGGCGGTGTATGTGAGCTGATAAACTTCCGTAATACTAAGGAAATAAATGTGGAGAATGGTGTCCGCAAAATTAGTCAGATGCTGTTTGAACAGTTTGGTAAGGACAATTTCTCATGCGATATGGACATTGTAGCCCAGTCAGATGGTACGGTTCGTCTGTTGTCTCTCGTCCCGGCGTTCTACTATGCTATGAAAGAAGGGAGGACAGTGCTTATAGATGAACTCGATCACAGCATTCATCCGCACCTTGTAAGAGGGTTAGTTCGTTTCTTCTCTCGGCAGAAAACCAATGGACAACTGATATTTACAACCCATCAAACTTGTTTGTTGAACAAAGATTTTATACGAACTGACGAGGTATGGTTGGTTGAAAAGAAAGACGGCAGCAGCCGTATGTACTCGCTAAACGATTATAAAATACACAAAACCATTAACTTAGAGAATGGGTATATGGAGGGTCGCTACGGTGCAATTCCCTTTATTGGCGAGCTGAACATGTAGTATTGCTTATGGATTTCTCAAAGTTTACATACGCAAAAGGCGAGCCCAAGCAAGATGCAGAAGATGCTGTTCCGGGCGAAAACCTGCCATTACACGAGAGCGAAGAGGGTGGAGAAGAAGCAAAATCAACTACAGATGTAAGCGTTTCGCCCAATTATCAGAAACCAGAAGGCACCCTATCGCCTATACTTGTGTTTGTTTTGTCGGGAGGAGAGATACGAGAACGCAACATTCTAAAGGTTCTTATTCAACAAAAAGAACTACATTCTTTGCGAGTTTTATTTCTTTCAGAGCAAAAACAGGGTCTTCAGCCTTATCAGATGCAAGAAAAATGGCAGTATATTCGTCAGAAAAAGCAGTTAGAAATAGACGGTCAGATATATAATTTGTACGATATTGACAAAGTATTCTTATTGTCTGATGTTGATGAATTCTACGAACAGCTGTCGAAAATTCTATCTGTTAAGGTTGCAGAAGATGGTGGATGTTGGGTGATTAGCAACCCTTGTATAGAGATATGGCTATACTTTTGTTATAAGAACGAACCGAAAACAGATTTAGCTTGCATAGAAGCGTTGCCCGAAAGTGAGCGTAGCAAACGACTGAAGAGTCTTGGAAACGAGATAATAAAAGGTGGTTTCAATTTTAATTATGCCTTTGAACATTTGCACGAAGGTATAGAAAATAGTGTAAAATACTATGAGGAAGATGAGAAAGGCATACCTGTTATTTTTGCAACAGGTATGTATAAGTTGGCAAAATTCATAGTAGAAACGTTGGAAACAAATGGCAACGAATACAAGAAATATATAAACCGAAAGCGGTTAGAGCGCGAACGATATTGTAGAAAAGGGTAGAAGAGGGCGAGAAAGTTGTTCTTTTTATGTTGCCCATTTATCCGAATGGGTAGTAACGAGTAACTCTCTGATAGTGAATAAGTTTACATATCGTTAGCAAAAGTATGGTTTTTGGCGTGCAAAAACCCCCTTTTTGCATTGCAAAAAGGGGGTTTTTACATTGCAAAAGTATGGTTTTTGTTTTTTGAATGTTGTGTTGTTGCAATTTGTTTGGAATGTTATGGCAATTTGTCAGCAACATTTTGGCAATCCGTTCGCAATGTTTTGGCAATCCGTCAGCAGCCGTAGGGGTCCAATTTATCGCACCCGTGTCCACGAATACCCCGAAATTATATTGCGTATTTATGCCGTTGGCATTACAATTCGCATCATTTCGACATATCAAAACCATTTGGGTTGGATTGAAGAACGGGCACGATGAATCTGCCCCTATGCCTTACGTATTGTTCGTTGCCATACATTTACGCAATAAATGGATATTGCGTATTGTTCTCTGCCATATATTTTGCACCATAAACAAATGGTATGGTGTGTGCGTTGGTGTGTTTATTGATGTCCATTTACGATGCCTCTTGTATAAATAAACATACTAATAACCACAGAAAATGAATATAACCACATCTGGAAATACACAAAAATAAAAAGGGAACACAACCTAAATTGTGTCCCCCCACCGTTTTCTTAGTGTTAATTAAATTTAGTAATGAAATACACGGTGTACATTTTACCCCGCTCTGCCATGCTTCTTAGGGCGCGGCATTTCCTTTTTTGCTTGTTGTTTTTATAGTCATTGAGAGGGCTATGCGCCACTTCTGTTAGTTATCTTAGCATTCTTAAGTAAGCTGAAACACCTATTGCACCTACTGTTTCTACTTGTTTTAGAACATACAGAATGCCTTGCAAACTGGTGTATGTATGGCTTTCTTCAGGGGTATAGCACACCCAAAGCACCATAAATGCCATCTTTTTAGAGTCTCAAGACTACCCAACACGCCTATTTCTTAGTATCTTTTAATTGGCTGCAGACTCTGTTTTTATACCAGCGAACATAGTTTGGTTATGATATGAACGTAATTTTTGTGGTCATCAAATACTGTTTCTGTTGTTTTCAGATATCCATAAACGAATCTGCAGAGTAGCTGTTTGTGTCTTCCTAACCTTTTTTTGTATTCTCGAATAGCCTTTTTCGCATTGCTTCTAACACGTTTGTATGTTGCTTTCAGCGGTTTTCCGCATTGCTTCAAACACGTTTTCGCCTTGCTTCTAACAACTTTCCGTGTTGCTGCAAACGGCTTTTGGCATTGCTGCGAACATGTGTTTATGTATGTTGTAACACGTTCTTAGCTCTTTCCGAGTACATCTTTGGCTTCCCTCAGACACTCTTTTGTTGTTTTTTAAATACTCCTTTCGCATTCTTCCGCCCCTTTGTTGTGAGCCTCCGAACACATTAAAATTTTTAAATGAACACTCTTTACTTCTTTGCGTACACTGCTTTTGCAGTTGGTTCGCTTTAGTTTTCTTGTCCGAAAAACACCCTTTTGTGTTCTGCGAACATAGGTTTCGTGCTACTCGAGCTAGCTAAAACCTACCATGTAGTGGTATTTCAACTAAATTTTTGTACGGGCAACTCATCGCAATAGCCACGACGTTGTGTTGTCTTCGGGCTTGTTTTGCCCTCTCTTTGTACCGTTTCGTGCTCTCTTTTATTATGCCTTCTTGGTTCGAAAACCCCTTTCGAGGTAATGTGTAGAGTAGCGTTCGAAACACCTTTATATATATACTAGATTTAACAAATAGTTTTGTCTACCTCTAACATGTACTGCAAAGATAAGGCATTTATTTGGTATTGTCAAATAAAAACAACTTTTTTTTCTCTTTTTTTTACTGTGTACCCAAACAGAACATTAGCCTTTTGAACGATGATAGTACGGTTGTTATACTCCGATTTATTGACAAACGATAATTAATTATTGAGAAATAGTACCATTGCTTTATACTTTTCTCTAAATAATTTGCAGGTTTATAGAAAATAATAGCTACTTTTGTAAGCGAAAAATCTATCTAAATTAAAATCTATACTGAATATGAAGAGAAGTGTAATAGCTGCTTTTTTGCTGTGCTCAATGGGTATACAGGCACAGAATGTAAAGCTTCCGTGGACGCAAGAGTTCACCAACGAACAATCGTTAGACCGTTTTACGGTGATTGATGCCAATGTAGACGACCAGGCATTTAAGTTTAGTAACACCGCTTTTGCTGCATCTTGTGTGCGCACGCAAGACGCTAACGACTGGCTGTTAAGTCCTGCCATACCCCTGAAAGCTGGCAAAACCTACGAACTTTCGTACACCGTGAGTGGCGAAACTGCCAATGCTACAGAAACATACGAGGTGAAACTGGGTACTAACAAAACCGTAGAGGCACTAACAAAAACCATTGCTGCCAAAACAAATGCCCCTGCCGACTTTATTGAAAAACAAACCGTTACGGTGTTGTTCTCGGTTGATAGCGATGCCGAATACTATTTGGGGTGGCACTTTAACACCGAAATGCAATTAGAAGCAGGTGCTTTAAACATTTATAATGTGGCACTAAAAGAGAAGCTTGGCAATGGTGTTCCAGCAGCAGTTGCCAATGCTAAGGTTACACCAGCCCCCAATGGAGGACACTTTGCCGATATTTCGTTCACCGCTCCAACACAAAATCAGGCAGGCGCAACACTGTCTGCATTGTCTAAAATAGATATTTTTAGAGGAGAAGAACTAGTGAAAAGTTTTGCAAATCCCACACCGGGAACTACTTTAAACTATACCGATAGCAATGTGCCAAACGGCAAAACAACCTATAAAATTACACCTTTTAGTGCCGACGGAGAGGGTGCTTCTACCGAAATAGATACCTTTGTGGGGATTGATATACCTGCTGCCGTGCCAAAACTAAGCTTTACTTATGCTAACGGAAAGGCACATATAACATGGGAAAAGGTGGCTACGGGTGCGAACGGAGCATACGTAAACCCTGAAAACATTACCTATACGCTGCGACGTGGTAAGGCTACCGAAATAGCAAAAAACCTGAAAAGCAACACATTCGAGGACACTCCACCTGCTCAAGACGAACAAGAAGCATTGGCATACGTGGTTTCTCCGGTGAACGAAGCTGGCGAAGGAGAACGCACTTACTCTAATATTGTTGTTACAGGAAAGCCTTATAAGCTGCCCATAAACGAATCGTTTGCTAACGGAAAGCTATCTTACTTCTGGTTGGTAGACTACAATAAGCGTAGCAGATGGACGCCTTTCCACGACGAATCGAGCTATTCGCAAGACGGAGATGGTGGATTTGCTGGTTTCACACCTATGGTAGAGGGCGAATGGTCGGTATTAGAAACAGGCTTAATAGACCTTAATCAGGCTACCGACCCTATGATATCGTTCTACTATAAAACCCATCAGAACTCGGAAGATGTATTTAATATATGGGTAGCAAAGGACTATGGAACTCCCGAAAACATTGCTACCATAGACTTAGACAATACTAATGTGCGCGAATGGATTAAGGTAGAGCTTCCTCTAAAGAAGTTTGTGGGGGCTAAATTCGTACAAATTGGATTCGATTATAAGGGCACAGCCTACAACAGTAATATATATATAGATAATGTGAAAATATTCGACCGCAAGGCGAACGACCTATCTATAAAAATGAAAGAGGCACCCGGAAAACTGCGAGTAGACTATGCTGCTAACGTAACTGTTGCGGTTTCGAACAACGGTTCTACACCTGCAACAAACTATAATATAGCTGTTTACAATGGCGAAACACAGTTGGCTACAGCAAAAGGAAACACCATTGAACCCGGAAAAACTGCCGAAACAACACTCACATTCATGCCACAACGCAACATTGGCAATGCGGTTAATCTATATGCACGCATAGAAGGCAATGCCGACGAGGACCCAACAAACAACGTTACCGACACCGTTAGTTTGCAAGTGGCATATCCTGTGTATCCAACAGCTAAACAACTGAAAGCCACTGCCGGGGCTAAAAACACCCTAACATGGGTTGCTCCCGATGCACAACGCACCACAGACGAGGCTGTTACAGAGAGTTTTGAAACCTATCCAGACTTTACTCGCACTGCAATAGGCGACTGGTTGCTATACGATATGGACAATCACACCGTGTATGGATTTAACGAAAGCACCTTCCCGGGTATGGGAGAACGACAAGCTTGGACGGTTTTCAACTATGCGGCAACCACTCCTGCCAGTGGCGAAGCATGGAAGGGACACACCGGAAACAAGGTTCTTATTGCCTTCGGAGCACCATACGCCATAACAGAAAACTGGCTGGTATCGCCCGAACTACCGGGTAAGGCGCAAACAATAAGTCTCTGGGAGAAAGCATTCAACGGCACAAGCAGCGAAACTTATAACGTTCTCTACTCAACAGAAACCTTCAATCGTGCCGACTTTAAGGTGCTAAAAGATAAGCACGTTGTGCCTACATCATGGACAAAGTCGGAATATGCACTGCCAGAAGGCACAAAATATTTTGCCATCGTGGCATCGAGCACAGACGGATATGCTACACTCATAGACGATATAAACTATCTTCCAGCATCGTCGGCAGCCCTTCAGTTGTCGCTTGTGGGCTATAACATCTATCGAGATGGCATAAAAGTGAACGCCACACCCGTACCAACCACACAGTTTACCGACGAAGTGGGCGGTGCACACACCTACAACGTAACTGCCGTTTACGACAAAGGCGAAGCTCGTTTCTCTAATTCGGCAGAAGTAACCACAGCCGATGGCATAACAGAAGTGTCGGCAAACGAACACGAAACCAATGCAGATGCTCCACGTTACGACCTCTCCGGACGTCGTGTAAACGCCAACTACAAAGGCATTTACATAACAAAGGGCAAGAAGCACATAGCAAAATAAGCCATAACAGTGCTGCAATGGAGTAGGGAAAAAGTAGCCAGCCATTTGCAAAATTGGTCTGACAGCAACGAACTTCAATTAGTTTGGTGAACCTATTCCCACATTCATAAAAAACAGAAACCACCCTTTTGCTCGTCAAAAGGGTGGTTTTTGCGTTGCAAAAGTATGGTTTTTGTCGTGCAAAAAGGTGGTTTTTACATTGCAAAAAGGTGGTTTTTGTTTTGCCAACAATAAACATTCGTGGAACAACCACAGTATTAGTATTATACGAACATTACGTAACCGCAAATCGTTCGCCACGTAATTGGCAGACCGTTCGCAGCCGTAGGGGCGGATTTATCGTGCCCGCATATACGAATGTACCCACAAAATGGCAATCCGTCAGCAATGTTTTGGCAATCCGTTCGCAGCCGTAGGGGTCGATTTATCGTGCCCGCATATATGAATGTACCCACAAAATGGCAATCCGTCAGCAATGTTTTGGCAAACCGTTCGCAGCCGTAGGGGCGGATTTATCGTGCCCGCGTATATGAATGTACCCACAGAATGGCAATCCGTCAGCAATGTTTTGGCAATCCGTTCGCAGCCGTAGGGGCGGATTTATCGTGCCCGCGTATATGAATGTACCCACAAAATGGCAATCCGTCAGCAACATTTTGGCAATCCGTCAGCAGCCGTAGGGGCCGATTTATCGTGCCCGCATATATGAAAACACCCACGAAATGACGAACGGAAATGTGCGTGCGTTGATGTGGAAATGTGTATTTAATAATGTGGAAATGCGTGTGCGATGAAATGAATACACATATTTAATAATGTGGAAACACATATTCGGTTATGGAAATACACGTTTTTGTTTATGTCAGGATACGGGCACGATGAATCGGCCCCTACGCCTAACGGGGTGTTCGTTGCGCATTTCACGGATTGTTCGCCACATTATTGGCAGGCTGTCAGCAGCCGTAGGGGCTGATTTATCGTGCCCGCATATCCGAATACACCCACGTAATGGGGAACGGAAATGCGTGTGCGGTGGAACGAAAACACGTATTTGGTGATTTGGATACACGTATTCGATAATGTGAATATGTATATTTGTTTATGTCAGGATACGGGCGCGATGAATCGGTCCCCTACGCCTAACGGAATGTTCGCAACCAATTTCGTGGGTGTTCGCCACGTAATTGGCAAACCGTCAGCAATGTTTTGGCAGACTGTCAGCAGCCGTAGGGGCGGATTTATCGTGCCCGCATATATGAAAACACCCACGAAATGACAAACGGAAATGTGCGTGCGTTGAAATGAATATACATATTCAATAATGTAAAAACACATATTCGGTGATTTGAAAACACATATTTAATAATGTGGAAACACATATTTGGTTATGGAAATACACGTTTTTGTTTATGTCAGGATACGGGCACGATGAATCGGCCCCTACGCCTTGCGGTGTATTCGTTGGTATTTTGCGGAATGTTCGCCACGTAATCGCAAACCGTTCGTCACGTATTTCGTGTGTGTTCGTTGCGCATTCGTTGGTTGAATATTATGTATTTGTAAAATAAAAAACTTAGAAAAAAATTTGACTTATCAGTTTTTTTGTTTATCTTTGCCATATATCAGAATATCTTTGTTACGGTTGTTTGCAGTGCAATAGTAAACTAAAGTCTGATGAATGTGAGCATAGAGTAACCAAAAATGCTATGATAGCTTACTTTTTAAGAGAGTTATTTAACTGCTAAATTAAGGAACTAAAAACTTTATTACAATGAAAAAAGCATCTTTATTAATGTTATTACTATTCTTTTTCTGTGGTATGCAGGCTGACGATGTGAAGCTTTTAGGCGACGACACCTATTCTTTAGCCATTTCTCCTAATGGGAAATACGTTGTAGGATATAACCCATCGAAAATCCGATCGGGGGTTGGCACAGAGAGTTTCGTGTATAATGTGGGTAGCGGAGCCCTAAAATGGATAACAACCGATAGCTCAGACGATTGGAAAACCTGTGGAATGTTTAGAGATGTAAACGATTTTGGAATGCTGTGTGGGTCGGTAAAAGATTTAGAACACTATATAGATTTCTACGGAACAACCGCTCCTACCAACATAGCAGCAGTGTTTGAAGATGGAAAAATAGTGAAATTGCCTTACGGCGACTTAGATATGAGTAAAATAAAACAGCACGAAGATGGCACGTTTGCAACATCACTATCTAACGATGGCAAGGTGGTTGTGGGCTATTGCAAATGTTCTAACTTTGCGTTTGCCTATCCATTGAAATGGACGTGCACAGCAAATGGCAACTGGAAAATGGAGAAGTTGGCACTACCATCGGGCTATGAATATGGTATAGCCATTAGTGTATCGGCTGACGGACACACTATTGCTGGTTTGGCAATGGGTGGCGGACAAGCCATAGCGTGCTATTGGATAGATGGAACGTGCTATACGGTGAAGTGTAAAGACGAAGATGCCGAGCTGGCAAAGCTAAAACAGATGCGTATGATAGATATGAGCGCTAATGGAAAAATACTTTATTTTTTCGCTTTCGAGCCGCTCAGACTATCGACTTTTCGAGGTAGAGAAAGGCACATACCGCATTTTGCCCACCTTTGAAAGTAACGAACAGATGCGCATACCCACTGTGGCAGACAATGGCGATGTGCTTGGCGCAATAACGTATGATGCTTTTAGCATGGGCGGAATGTCGTATAGAAACTTCTGGTACCAGTATTCGTCTGACAGAATATTCGATTTCACCTATTATCTTTACCTCTTCAATCAGCAATTAAGGTTGCCATTTCCTTTAAACTACGAGGCTCAGGCACAAGCTTTTCCTGCTGCAGTGTCGGCAGATGGCAACATTATAGCAGGTAATAAAGATGTAAATGTAGCGTCTGGACAAACTCCCAAGGCATGGATAGTGGGTGTAAGCAAACACGAAATAGAAATTCCTGCTACACCAAACAAACCCAAAGCAACATCAACAGGACTGCATAAGGTAGAACTTTCGTGGGAAATGGAAAAAGAAAAATATAAGCAACTAACACTGAAAGGATATAATGTGTATTGCGACGGCGATAAAATAGTAACCCTGAACGAACTGAAAAACGAAATGAAAGTAACATCAAACGATGTTTATGCAGGCTATCGTAAGTTCGCAATAGAGGCTATATACACCGATAAACAGGGAAAAGAATTGCTTTCGCCACGTTCAAATCCTAACGAAATAGCTATTCCAGAAAACTATTCGTTCCCACTTTTCGAGAATTTTGAGCGGAGTTCGCTACAAGCAAACTACTGGACTACAACCAGAGAATATGGCGATTTGGCAGACACCGAATGGATAGTGGCAGCCCAAGTGGGGCACATGGGTACAATGGGACTAACTTCTGGCGCGTGCACACTACAACCTTATTCATCGAGAATGGTAAGTAGACCTATTGATGCAACACACGTAAACAATGTGAAATGCTCGTTTTTGGCACTTTGTAACGAAGAAAATGTACAAGGAAATAAGGAACCCGACCTAACCAAAGACACACTTAGCGTAGATTATTCTATAGATGGTGGCAAGTCGTGGAATGTGGTTAAAGAGTGGACAGTGAAAGAATTGCCACACTTAGAAGGCATTCTGACATTCGATTTAACAAAACAAGTGGCAGGAAAAGTGTTCCAAATACAATTTCGTAAACACGGAAAAGGTGGAGTAAGCTATTATTTCTATTTAGACAATATTATGATAGGGAGCGGAAATAACGTAGATGCACCCAAAGGATTTACAGGAAAAATAATAGATAACAACGTGTTTCTGATGTGGAAAAACAATAAAAACAGCTATCTGCTGAACTATCTTTTCGAACCAGAAGCACCCGGATATACGCTTGGAAACGAAGGAAACGAACTTATTGGAGCAAATAAATTCACACCAAACGAACTCGCACCATATCATGGAAAGTACTTAACATCGGTAACAACCTACCTTAATTATTACGACGATGTGGACGAAGAGAAAGGCATTCATGCGGCAGTTGTGGTGTTTGAAGATGGAAAACTTGTTTGCGAACAAGAGATAGAAAACATTAGTTTCAACGAAAATATAACCCAAAAACTTAATAAGCCCATCAAAATAGACGGTTCAAAAGAACTAATTATAGGTATTAAAATACACGATTACGATGCCGACCAGATACCTCTAACCTACGAAAGCTCCACATATTTCGTAGCCGGAAAAAGCGATATCTACTCTGAAGACAACGGTAAAACATGGCAAACAGTGCACGACTTTTATGGAAACGACACAGAAAAAGGCTCTTGTTGCTGGCGAATAACAGGTAATATAACCGATAACCCAGACGATGTTGTAGAACAAGAAGACGATGGACTTGTTGGGTATAACATCTTTCGAAATGGCATTCAACTGAATAATACCTGCATTCCTTGCGAATCTACACGCTACATCGATAGAAAACCAATAGACAAAGCAGAATATATCGTTGTGGCATACTACAACGATGGGCGAGAATCAACACCAACAATACCATTCATTGCCAATTTAACCAACGAAATAAAACCAGTAATAAACAAATCAATTCTAACAATAAACAAAAACGAAATAAAACTGAATGCAAAAGGAAAACTGAGTCTATACGCTGTAAACGGACAGCTAATAGCCAAAGAAAAACAGGGTGCCATTCAGTTAAAAGGCATTCCATCAGGCATTTACATAGTAGTAATAGAATATAATAACCAAAAACTAACACAGAAAATAATTATCAACAACTAAAAGAAAAATAGATAATCAATAACAAAAAAAATGGGGCACGTTTGCTTTGTGCCCCATAAAAGTTTCTACTAAAATACAAAATGCTCCTCCCTATATAATGCAGAATGTCCCTCTATATAATGCCAAATGTCTTCTTATATACTGCCGAGTGTCCCCCTATATAATATAATGTGTAAAACAACTCCGCCTGTTAATGAAACTAAAAATATAGCATCTGCTTATCTTTTTTCTTAGAAAAGTTTGGTGGTTATTGTTTTTTGTTATACCTTTGCACTCGCTTTTATGGCAAGCAGTTTATCTGTTAGTTGTTAATAAGGCATCGTTCTTTGAAAAGATTTACATAGACAGAGAAGTAGTACAAGAAGCGTCTGTTGCTATTCGATATAGTATCAGATGGGTAAAAGAAACGTCCTAGTTAATTTATTATAGGTGTATAAACTTGATATTACTGGATAATTAGTTCTGAGCAGATATTGAATTTAGATATATGTATTGCTATTTTATAGTGATATATATATATTCTTATAAAAGACATTTTACAATGGAGAGTTTGATCCTGGCTCAGGATGAACGCTAGCTATAGGCTTAACACATGCAAGTCGAGGGGAAACG
>QWCC01000048.1_pt1 | contig 50156 bp, 48 predicted proteins | sample 1972491 | NCBI WGS metagenome assembly QWCC01 (sample SAMN09866718, study PRJNA288562) | Human oral metagenome isolate term5_saliva, whole genome shotgun sequencing... | isolation source: mouth | host: Homo sapiens | place: USA: California
GGCAAGGCTATGACCCTAACTTAAATATGCAAAATAATGGTCAATTTCCTAACCAACAAAATATTTATAGTCAAAATCCACAACCTACAATAAATAATACAGATACCGAAAATCCCTATACTATAGAATATTTAAATAAAATTGCACCAAAAAAACAGCAACCTTTTTGGACTATAGGCAAAATTATTGGAGCAATTATACTAGCTTGTGCATTACTTTTTTCTATGTATTTAATATTATTTGGTAATAAAAGTGAAACGGTTACCGAGAATTATGTTAAAATCTATTATAATCTAGACAATCTTCAAAACATATCAGTAAAATATCAGAAGAAAATAAAAGATAGCAAACTATCAGCAATAAATTCCAGCGTATCTTCAAGCTTAGCAACTAATTTAGCTGAATTTAAATCTGTAATGAACAAAGCTAAGATCCAAATGCCTAAAATAAATAAAAAAGATCAACCTAAATATTATAAGCAATTAGAGTCAACCTATAAAAAACTAGATACAACCCTTGACGATGCGTTCTTAAATGCAACTATAGATCAAGTTTATTCAAGAGAATATTCCTATCATTTATCTATAGTAAAAGATTTAATCTCTTATCGTAAAAAACATGAATCAAATAAGCAAAACAAAGAAACTCTTGATTCTATAGAAAATAACCTTAAAACATCCATAGAACAAATAAAACAGTTTAGTAAAGAAAGCAAGTAAATAGCTAAATAACTAGCGTTATGCTAAAATACTTATATGCACGATAACGCTACGGAAGAAATACGTTCACGCATTAATATAGAAGACTTAGCTAGTGAATACTTAGATTTAAAACGTGCAGGGAGGAATTTTAAAGCGTTAAGCCCCTGGACTAATGAAAAAACTCCTAGTCTTATAATTAGCAGCGATAAGCAAATTTGGCACGATTTTTCTTCTGGTAAGGGTGGTGATATCTTCAGTTTTATTATGGAAGTCGAAGGATTAACCTTTCGTGAATCTTTAGAATTATTGGCTAGAAAATCTGGAGTAGAATTACAACAATTCGATAATAAAAAAGCAGAATACATAAACAAAAAGAAGAAGATTTATTATGAAATTCTATCTCTTAGTTCTAATTTTTTTCAGTATTGCCTATCAAAAGATAAGGAAGCTTTGCAGTACGCTAAAAACCGTGGTTTAACTAGAGAAATAATACAAGAATTTAAAATAGGATATGCTCCTAGGCACGGTAAAATATTAGTAGATTTCTTAATTAAGAGGGGATTTAGTTTGCAGGACATTAAATCAGCTGGGCTAACTAATAGGTTTGATGGGGATATTTTTAGAGATCGTCTAACAATTTCCTTACAAGATATATCGGGAGCACCTGTTGGCTTTACTGGTAGGCTAATAAGAGATATTCAAAATGCTCCTAAATATCTTAATACTCCTCAGACATTACTTTATGATAAATCTAGCAATGTTTTTGGCCTTTTTCAGGCAAAAAGTGAGATACGTAAAAGTGGTTTTATAGTTGTAGTAGAAGGTAATATGGATGTAATATCTAGCCATCAGGCAGGGGTGAAGAATGTAGTTGCAACAGCAGGAACGGCCATCACTTTAAAACACTTAAAGACTCTTTCTCGTTTTTCAGGGGATATTAGGCTGTGTTTTGATTCTGATGATGCTGGAATTAAAGCTACAGAAAGGGCAATATCATTAGCTCAGGAAACTGGAATAGATTTATCGATTATAACTTTAAACCAAGGGGAAGAAAGAGTAAAAGACCCTGATGAATTAATACAAAAATCTGTAGAATTATGGACGAAAGCGATAAATTCACCTAAACCTGCTATTGAGTGGATATTAGACCAATATGAAAAAAGATTAAATATTGCTGAAGCTACTGGTAAAAAGAAATTCTCTACTATAGCTTTAAAACTATTAGGAAAAATTAATGATCCAGTAGAAAAAGAATTCTATTTAAAGGATATTGCTAAAAGGATTGGAATTTCAAAAGAGTCTTTATTAGCAAAACATAAAGACGATAATAGCCCTACTATTATTCGCAAGAAAAAAACAAAAATTCAAAAAGTAGAGCCAATAAATGATAGCTTTATTTATGAGGATGATTTATTAGCACTAGTACTAGCTGATCGAAATTTAATAAGATATCTAAAACCTATTAAACCTACCTATTTACATGGAGAAGAGCGTCAAAATATATTAAATGCAATCTTAAATAGCGATGAAGATATGTTGCAAAAAAACGATAATTATGTTAAAATTTTGCTACTGAAAGCGGAAGAACGGCTTGGTGTTATTAAGAGTAGCTCTCAAGCAGAAATAGAGCGTTTGGTTCAGAAGGTTAAAATTGAAAACTTACAAAAACAAAAGCAAAATTTACTTAGCAGGCTAGAGGATATCGAAATTGAGAATGACGATAACGAAAAAACTGCAATTTTAAATCAAATCATAAAACTAAATAAGGAACTAAATCGTGGCAAGAAGTAAAAAAAATGAACTTCCGGAAGAAATATTAAATGAAGACGGAATTGTAGATGCAACAGTTGGCGTACAGGATCCTGACGAACCAGATCTTAATGCGCTGCATGAAGAAGACGACATTACCGAAGAAGATTTATTAAATAGTTCTTTTGTTGATGATATTTCTGATGACTCCGTAAGGATGTACTTACGCGAAATAGGTAGAATACCTCTTTTAAGTATTGAAGAAGAGATGGAGTTGGCCCAAAAAGCACTAGAGGGCGATAGAAGGGCTAAAGATAAGATGGCAGAAGCAAATATGCGTCTAGTTGTTTCTATTGCTAAACGCTATTCTGGAAGAGGACTTGATTTATTAGATTTAATTCAAGAGGGGAACACTGGTCTTTTAAAGGCTGTAGAAAAGTTTGATCCAGAAAAAGGATTCAAATTCTCTACCTATGCAACATGGTGGATTAGGCAAGCTATTACTAGAGCGATAGCCGACCAAGCCAGAACTATTCGTATTCCTGTCCATATGGTTGAAACTATTAATAAGTTAATGCGTGTTACACGTAGACTAACCCAAGAACTAAACCGTGAACCAACTAATGAAGAAATTGCTAAAGAGCTTGATATTGAACCTGAAAAAGTTGAATATATTCAAAAAATTAAACAAGATATTACTTCATTAGATGCTGGTATTGGTAGAGATGGAGATGACGGCGAAGAGTCTACATTAGGTGATTTTATTGAAGATGAAGATACTAAAAGTCCAGAAGAATCTACCACAATACAAATGCTTAAAGACCAAGTTGGTGAAATTTTAGGAAGTTTATCTGATCGTGAAAGAAAAATTATAGAAATGCGTTTTGGGTTAAATGGGACTAAAAGCCATACATTAGAAGAGGTGGGGTTAGAGTTTGCAGTTACACGTGAAAGAATTAGACAAATTGAAGCTAAAGCGTTACTTAAATTACGAAAGCACAAAGATTCCAAGAAACTACACGAGTATCTAGAAGATTAATCTATTTTAAGAGGTAAGAATATGAAAGATAAAATAATACGAATCGCTCCAATACTTCTAATTATCGCTATTGCTATATTAGCAATAGCAACCTTAGTAACTATAGGACAAAGTTTTTTTGGAACTGATGAGCAAAAAGTTGAAGAAAAAAGTAAAGTTGAAGAACCAGTAGAAGATTGGAAGACTAACGAGCCAAATAGAAGTGTAAAAATGACAGTTCGTGGACCAATTGTTGCTAATGAAAACTTTAGGTCATATACTGTAGAAGTATCTCAATCTAAAAGAGTTTTAACTACATATAAAGGTTATTTAGGTGAAGTAATTAAACAAGTGAGCCTTCCTAACAGTCCTGACGCCTACGATCAATTTATACACGCTTTAGATAAGGCTAATATGATGAAAGGACAATCTTTTAGTGGTAAGGAAGATGATCTACTTGGAGTTTGTGCTACTGGTCACCTATATGATTTCTCAGTGCTCAAAAACGGCACCCTCGAAAAACACCTTTGGACATCTACCTGCAGAGGATCCGTAGGATCACTTAAGGCTAACACCCAACAGTTACAAAATCTATTCATTTCTCAAATACCTGACCATCAAAAAGTAGTAAAAGATTTAGGCATAGATGAACTATCAAGAAGATAGTGTTATAGTCTTAGATTGCTTTGGCGTTCTAATAACCAAAGGAACATCTTCCGAGCAATTATTTCAGTATTGCTTTAGGAAAAATATAGAGTTATTAGACTATCTTAAGCATTTACACACGCAGGAGGTTAAACTATCAATTTTATCCAATACTGATAGAAAAACCCTAAGAAAATATTTTACTAATGAAGAACTAGACCTTTTTGACAGTATTTTTATATCACAAGAAACGAAAAAATATAAGCCTAGCATAGATGCTTTTTTGCAGGTACAAGAATTTTATCCTAATTATAAAATAGTATTATTAGACGACTTAAAAGATAATATAACTGTTGCTAATTCGTTAGGGATATATTCAATCCTATATCAAAATAATAACCAAGCTATAAAGGATATTGATAGTTTATGCCAGAGCTTCCAGAAGTAGAAACAGTAGTAAAAGGACTAAATAAATTAATTCTTAATAAAAAAGTAGTCTCAGTAGAAAGTGATTGGAAAAAAAGTTTTCCTAATGATATTAACGCAGTTGAAAACTTCTTAATAAATAGCATCATAAAAGCTGTTCGCCGTAGAGCAAAAGTTATTATTATAGATCTAAATACTAACTATTCGCTAATATGTCACTTAAGAATGACTGGGCAGCTAGTATATAGAGGGGAATGTAATTGGGGTGGTGGACATCCTAATGATGATTTCTTAGCTAATTTGCCAAATAAATCTACTAGAGTAACATTCTCTTTTAGTGATAATACTAAATTATTTTTTAATGATCAAAGAAAATTTGGTTATATAATTTTATTACCAACTAGCGAAATAAATAACCTACCTTTTTTCAAAAAAGTTGGACCAGAACCCCTTGAGGATAGTTTTAAAGTTGAACATTTTATAGAGAGGGTTTCTTTAAAACAAAATAGTATGATAAAACCTACTATTTTAGACCAGTCTGTTATTGCAGGAGTGGGAAACATATATGCAGATGAATCCCTATGGGAAGCAAAAATACATCCTGAAACAAGAGTAAATAAACTATCGTCCGTAGATCTAGAAAATTTATATAAAGCTATTAGAAAAGTTATGAAAATATCTATTCAAAGAGGTGGATCGACTGATCGTAATTATGTGAAGGCAGATGGAACTCGCGGCAATTATTTAGAATATGCATCTGTATATCATAAAAATAATGAGATATGCAAGAGATGTAAAAAATTTAGAATATCTAAAATAAAAGTAGCAGGTAGGGGTACACATATTTGCGAGAATTGCCAGAAGGTGAAATAATATGAAGAGTAGAATTATCATACTATATGGAGATAATAGTTTCGAGAAGCTAAGAGAGTTATCAAAGCTAAAAAAAGACTTTGAAAATAAGGGTTTCACTATAGAAAATATAAATTCGGAGAATATAGAAGAAGACCAATTTATATCCATAATATCTGGTGCAAGCTTATTTTCTGAAAAGAAATTTATAATAGCAAAAGATATTAGTTTAAATAATAATATTTGGAGTAAGATTGTCCCACTCCTCGATAGGTTATCTACAGATAATTATATTTGTATTATTGAAGATTCTTTCGATAAGCGTAGCAAAATATATAAAGAACTATCTAATGTAGCTACTTTTAAAGAGTTTAAAAGTCTATCAAAAAAAGATCATAACAATGTTATTGAACTCGCAAGGATATTAGCCAAAAATAACGGAATATCTTTAGACATGCAAACAGCCAAAACCCTTATTGATTGGGTGGGGTATGACGAATGGAAAATTAAAGAAGCAATAGAAAAATTATCTTTGCTTGGTGATATTAACGAAGAAAATATTAAGCACTTTATACCCCCTAGTTTAGAAAGCAATACTTTTAATCTCTTAGAATTAACGCTAAAAAGAGATATTCATAATTTATTATCCAATATTAATATTATAAAAAATATAGAGGGTAATGAAGGAGCTTATAAACTTTTAGGACTACTTTCTACTCAATTTTTTCAAATAATATCCCTAAAAATAGGTCTTGATAATAATTTGTCTATTAAAAAAATAGCAAAAGACATAGAAGCTAACGAATGGGCTCTTAATAAAATAAAACCTTTAATTCAATATATCGATTCAAATAACACTGATTTTATTATAGAAAAAATCAGCCAGGCAGATAAATTAATTAAAAGAACCTCTAATCCTTGGGATATTATCGTCGCTACTCTCTCTAGTATAGCAACTATCAATCTTGAAATACAGTAGTAAATATGCTATAATAAAAAAGATTATGGCTAAAAAAACAAAAGGTAAATCAAAAAAAAATGTATCAAAACAAAATACATTACCAGCAGGTTTTTGGGCACAAGTTGGTGCAGTAATTACTATTGTTTTTAGTTTTTTCTTAATTTTATCTTGGTTTGGTAGTGGGGGGCCAGTATTAATAGGCCTACATAAAATACTATTAAATATAATGGGGTATTCTACTTTTATTTTACCTTTAATTTTAATATATCTGTGTGTAGAAATTTTTAGAAATGAACAAAATAAATTATCTGGCTTAAGTGTCTTTTGCTCTATTATTATATTAACTTTATTTAGTGGATTTTTCGGCTTATTCTATAGTAAATCTGGAATACATTTTGGTGGAGCTATTGGATCATTCATGAATCATTTACTACTTAGCTTGGTGAATTCAATTGTAGCTGGCATTATCTATATATTATCTATTTTTATTTTAGTATTATCAGTATTACGCATAACTCCAATTATTGTTATACAAAAAATAGCAGAACTACTAAAAACTAACGACTTTACAAAAAATGATATAATGAATACAAATATCTTTAAAAAAGCCTCAGAAGAAACAACTATAAAAGAATCATCAAAAAATAAAGAATCTACTGAGCTAAAATTAAATGCCGGAGTAGAAATACTAAATAAAAAAGAATCTAATAAAAAAATTAATCCTATTAGTAAAATAAAAGAAAATAAAGCCAAAGTTGAAAAAGAAGCTACAAAAGAGCCTGCTACAGCTTCTTTCATTATCTCTAACTGGCAAAAACCAAGTTTTGATTTGCTAGAAAAATCTCAATCTCCCGCAGATGCTGGAGATATAGAGCAGAATGCGGTAACTATTAAAAACACATTGAAAGAATTTAATATTGATGTTGAAATGGAGTCTGCTAATATTGGACCAAGAGTAACTCAATATACCCTAAGACCACCTAGTGGGGTTAAGCTTAGTAGGATAGAAGCTTTAGAGAGTAATATAGCTTTAAATTTAGCAGCTACTTCTTTAAGAATAGAAGCTCCAATACCCGGAAAAAGAGCTGTTGGTATTGAGGTGCCAAATATAAAGTCTGCAGATGTCCGTTTATTTAGCATAATGAACTCAAAAGAATGGAAAAATGAACATGACCCATTAAGTTTTGCTGTAGGTAAAGATATTTCTGGGGAAGGTGTAGTAGGTAAACTATCCAAAATGCCTCATTTACTTATTGCTGGACAAACTGGCTCTGGTAAATCAGTAATGATGAACTCTTTACTTACGAGCCTTTTATATAGACATAGTCCTGAAGAAATGAAACTTATTTTGGTTGACCCTAAAAAAGTAGAAATGGCTCCATATGAAGATATTCCTCATTTATTAACTCCTGTAATTAACGAACCAGAAAAGGCATTATCTGCATTAAAATGGGCAGTAAATGAAATGGAGCATCGTTATGAGCTATTAGCTAAAGAAAAAATTAGAGAAATTAAAAGCTATAATAAAATGGTTATTGCTAAATCTAAAGAAAATTCTAAATCTGAGGATGAAGAACCTTTAGAAACTATGTCTTATATAGTAATTATTATTGATGAGCTTTCCGACTTAATGATGGTTGCTTCTAAGGAAGTTGAAGCTTTAATTGTTAGATTAGCACAAAAAGCAAGGGCAGTAGGTATCCACCTAGTTCTAGCTACACAAAGACCTAGCGTAAATGTTGTTACTGGACTTATAAAAGCCAATGTACCAAGCCGTATAGCCTTTACTGTTGCGTCAAATGTTGACTCACGAACTATCTTAGATCAAGGTGGAGCAGAAAAACTGCTTGGTCAAGGAGATATGCTATTCTATGTTAATGGTATGAGTAAACCAAAACGCGTGCAAGGTGCATGGGTAACTGATGATGAAGTAAATAAAATATGCGATTATCTAAGACTTCAAGCTCCTCCAAGGTATAACAATGAGGTTATAGCCCAACAGGTTCAAGTAGGCGAAAAAGGTGGCATAGTAATGGGCGATATTAGTGGTAGCTCCGATTCACTATTTGAAGATGCTGTTAAGGCAGTCCTTAACGGAAGGGCCTCAGTAACTTATTTACAAAGACGCCTAGGGATAGGCTACGGAAGAGCAGCTAAGCTGATAGATGAAATGGAAGAGCAAGGCATAGTAGGGCCAAGCAATGGGTCTAAGCCTCGTGAAGTGCTAATCAGCAATATAGAAGATATAAAATAAAGCTTAACAATAAGCTTTATTTTATTCTATGCTATAATAAAGTAATGAAAAAGTTGGTAGTTATTGATGGTAAAAGTGTATTCTATAGAGGGTATTACGCTATGGAAAATTTATCAACAGCAGATGGTACACCAACTGGTGGAGTTTATGGATTTGCAAGCTTAGCCTTAGAAGTTATTAAAAAAATCAATCCTGATTATGTAGTTGTTGCATGGGATAAAAAAGGAACCTCTACCTCAAAAAGAACTGCTATATATTCTGAGTATAAAGCCGGCAGAAAGACTCCTCCTGAAGACTTTTATGCTCAATTCCCTATTTTGAAAGAGCTATTAGAAGCTCTTCATTGGCCATTGTTTGAATGTGATGGGTATGAAGCTGATGATATATTAGGAACTATAAGTGTTCAAGCTAACTCATTAGGTATTGAAAGTAATTTAATTACAAGTGATTTAGATATGCTTCAATTAATTAGTGAAAATACTAAAGTATATGCTATGAAAAAAGGGTTTTCGCAAATTGAAGAATTTAATCTAAAATATTTTGAAGAAAAATATAGATTAAAACAGTCTCAATTTTTAGACCTTAAATCTTTACAAGGAGATTCGAGCGATAATATCCCAGGAGTTCCTGGTATTGGAATTAAAACAGCAACAGCACTTCTTCAAGAGTTTAATACTCTAGAAAATATTTATAGCAACTTAGAAAATATAAAACCATCTTGGGCAAAAAAGTTAGCAGCAGGAAAAGATCTTGCCTTTATGAGTAAAGATCTTGCTAAAATTTGGACTGATGCTCCAGTAAAGCTAAATCTAGAAGATGCAGATATAACTAATTTTGATTATAATAAATTGTTAGATATTTTCAAAAAATTAGAATTTAACTCACTTATATTAAAAATACCAAAAAGTATGCGAACTGGCAAAACTAACAGTATCTCCACGCAAGTTAGCCTTTTAGATAAAAATAACACTAATTTATCTAATAACTTTAAAAAAATAGATTACGAATCTGTTGATATTTTTTTAGAAAAAATAGCTAATGAAAATTTAGCTCTAGATATAGATAATGAGGGAAAAATCTATATAGCAAATGATAAAAAATATACTATTATAAATAACAAAGAACAATTAAAAAATATCTCTGAGAAAAATAAAATTATTTTCTATGATGCTAAAAATATTTTTCATCAACTAGATAATATCAAAATGTATCTAGAATTTAAAAATATTTATGAAATAAAACAAGCAGAATTTTTATTAAACCCTTTAATAAGAGATAAAAGTATAAGTTCAATTTTTATTAATAATAATGGTTTTGTTTTTGATGAAAATAATATCGTATCTAGATTATCTGCAATATTAAAAATATATCATAATCAAATAATACGACTTAATAGTTATCCTAAAATTCTTGATATAGCTGAAAATTATGACTTCCCATTAATATCTATTCTTTTTGAAATGGAAAAGAAAGGAGTAAAGATTGATCCTGATTTTCTAGACAAAAAGAGTAAAGAATTTTCATTATATTTAGAAAAACTAGAAAAAGATATTATCCAATTAGCAGGAGAAGGGTTTAATATATCCAGCCCTTTGCAATTATCAAAAATACTTTTTGAAAAATTAGCTTTACCTACCAAAGGAATTAAAAAAACTAAAAACGGCTATTCTACTGGACAAAAAGAATTAGAAAAATTAAAAGATTACCATCCAATAATAGCTAAAATAGAGGAATTTAGAGAGTATTCGAAATTAAAAAACACTTACATTGATGCCTTGCCAAAATTAGCCGATAAGAATAATCGAATACATTCAACTTTTAATCAAGATATTACCAGCACGGGTAGGCTGAGTTCTACAAATCCTAATCTACAAAATATACCTATACGTTCTGAATTAGGGCGACAAATACGCCAAGGCTTTATATCTGATAATAATAATGTTATTATCTCTGCTGACTACTCTCAGTTTGAACTAAGATTAGCAGCAGCATTAAGTAATGATACTGGCCTAATTAACAGCTTTAAAAATAATGAGGATATCCACTCTAAAACTGCCTCAGAGATGTTCAATATTCCATTAGATGAGGTATCCAAAGACCAACGAAGAGCCGCTAAGGTTATTAACTTTGGAGTTCTTTATGGCATGAGCGCACATAGGTTAGCTAGCGAATTAGGAACTAATTACTATGAAGCTAAACATTTTATTGATAATTATTTTAATAGCCGAAAACCTATTGCCGATTTTATACAAAAAACACTTCTAAAAGCAGAGCAAGAAGGATATGTAGAAACTTTTTATGGAAGACAAAGACCTACTCCAGATATTAAATCTTCTAATTTTATCATAAGAGAAACCGCCAAAAGAGCAGCCGCAAATATGCCAATTCAAGGTACTGAAGCCGATCTAATGAAAAGGGCAATGATAAAAATCCATAAAAAAATAACTAAAACAGGATTAGGCGATCAAATATTACAAATACACGACTCTATCTTAATAGAGTCTCCTAAAGAAAATGCAGCAAAAATAGCTGAAATATTAAAGTATGAAATGGAGAATATAGCCCCAGAACTACCAATAAATCTAAAGGTAGATATTAATATAGGACAGAACTGGCTTGATATATAGTTTTCTATAATCGACAGTCAATATAGAAGATGTTAAAATATACTTATGAGCATTAAAAATAGTTTAGTAAAAACTACCCGTAGGGTTCTACCAAAAAAAGTTGTAAAAAAATTAGAAAATAATTACCGTAAAAATAGAGCTAAGCTAGTGTCATCTCTATATGGAAATCCAGCTAGTAAACTAAAAGTAATTGCCGTAACAGGTACTAACGGAAAAACTACAACTGTAAATTTTTTGAACGAAATATTAAAAGAAGCTGGTTATAAAACAGCAATGTTTTCCACTGCTAATATTGAGATTAACGGCAATCAAATACGTAATGACTTAAACGCTACAGTATCTACTTCAAAAAGAATGAATCAGTTCTTTAGTGATGCTGTAAAGCAAAATGTAGAATTTGCTTTAATAGAGGCTACTAGTCATGCTTTAAGCCAATATAAATTATATGGAATATCTATAGAAATGGCTATTATGACTAATCTAACGCAAGATCATTTAGACTACCATAAAACTATGGATAATTACGCTAAAGCTAAATCCATACTATTTAAGATGAAACCAAAATATATCGTTTTAAATAAGGATGATGATTGGTTTAGTTATTTCAATAACTTCAAGGCAGTAATTAAAAAAATTACTTACGGAAAAGATAAAGAAGCTGATGTGTCTATTGAAAATATTAAACTATATAAAAAAGGAAGTGAAGCAAAACTAAAAATCGAAAAAGATAATGTCGAACTGGCTACTAATCTAGCTGGTGAATTTAACGTTTATAACATGACAGCTGCAGCTGCTGGAGCTTATCTATTAGGAGTTTCTAAAGAAGATATCCAGGAAGGTATTGCAAACCTAGAAAATATTGCTGGAAGATTTGAAAGAGTAGAAGGAAATCAACCTTTTGAGGTTATAGTTGATTACGCACATACACCTGACGCTCTAGAAAAGCTATTAAAAACTGCAAAAAAGATCACCAAAAACAATGTTATTATAGTATTTGGTGCTTGTGGAGATAGGGATAAGAAAAAAAGGCCAATAATGGGGGATATTGCTTTTAAAAATGCCGATAAAATATTTATAACTGATGAAGAAAGTTATAATGAAGACCCTAACGAAATACGAAAACAGATTCTTAATGGTATAACTGATAATAAAGACTACACTAAAAAAGTGGAAGAGATAGCCGATAGACAGGAAGCTATTGAAAAGGCCCTAAGTATCGCTAAGAAAGATGACACCGTCTTAATAACAGGAATGGGACATGAGGTATACAGAATTATAAATGGCAAAAAAATACCTTGGAACGATTTAGAAGTAGTTAAAAAAATATTAAATAAAAAATAAAATTAACACCCCTCTATAAAAGAGGGGTTATTTTTAATTATAAGCTACTGGACTATAAGACCTGCTATAGTTTATTCGATAAAACTTACGAATATGCCAACCATCAATTTTGTCTTCTCTATAATCATCCTGGGCATTTTTTAATCCTTGAGTAGAATACCAAAAATAATATTGCTTATTCTTATAAATTATCTCTAAAACTAAATCATCCCTATCTAATGCTAAATCGTATATAGTGGTTCTAGTTGTAAAATATGGTGCTATTTTTCTTAGCCAAATGCTACTACAACCATAGCGACTTTCACTTAAAAATAAAAAATGTACTTTACCAGCCATAGCTTTCACCCCTTTATAGCGTAATTTAAATATATTATATCATTAAATGATCTACGCTTATAAATTATTTAATGATAAATAAAAATAGCATAATTATGTGCTATTTTTATTTTATATTTTTTAACTAAGCTTTAGATTTAAAGTAATCTACTTCTTTAATTATATCTAGCAGAGCATTTGCTCTTTTAGTTTCATCTTCTATAGATCTTGCAGCATTGTAAGCTGGCTCTACTAGTGTATTATCGTCGCTTGAGCGTAATAGTAATAGATAGATATCAAATTTTTCTTCGTTTGATACTGTTAGCTTCTCTACTAATGGCCTTAGATCTTCCAAAGCATGATTCTTAATCGTATCTAAATCTATACCAGGAAAAACAGTAGGTTGAATATCTGTTGGCATTAGATTTTCAACGAGTTGCTCTGTAGGAACTTCTGGTTCTTCTACATTTTCATCTTCTTGAAATTGTGTATCATCATTAATGGTAGCGTTATTAACACCAGCAAGAACTTTTGCAAGCTCTGGGTCATCACTAACGGTCTGTTTTTTTGTTGGATTTATATCAATTTCCATAGCCCACCTTTTTACTTTACTTTTAATTAATATTATTGTATCATAGTTTTAAAGCATAATCAACATAAAATATAAGAGGTGGGATGTTAGATAACTTAAATATAATTGTTCAGAGAGACCCTGAAAATGCATTAAGGGTAGCTAGTGAGCAGTGGAAACAAATACTTTTTTCAGCTGATATTTTAAATCCTGAACATGACGGAAGGGAAATAAAAAATATAATAATTGCTGGAATGGGTGGGTCTGCTTTGGCGGGCCTGATAATTAAAAAATGGTTAGAAGATGATCTATTATTACCTATTGAGATAGTTAGAAATTACAATCTTCCTAGGTATGCAAATCATAATTCGCTAGTTATAGTTAATTCTTATTCAGGTAATACTGAAGAAGCTATCTCCATGCTAGAAGACGCCATAAAACGAGGTTGCCAAATAGGTACAATTTCTTCTCAAGGTAAAATAGAAACAATTTCTAATAGTAAATCAATAGCTTATGTTAAGTTACCTCCTAATCTTCAACCTAGAATGGCAGTAATTTATAATTTTAGAGCATTAACTAAATTATTATTAAATTTCAATATTATAGATGATTATAAGCATCATGAAATAGAAAAATATGTAAATTTCATTAAAAAAGAAAGTGTATCTTGGGGGGCTTCTATAAAAACTGAGAATAACTTAGCCAAACAAATAGCCCTTTATTCGGCAGGAAGAAATGCGCTTTTTCTAAGCTCTAATTTATTCTCTCCTGTAGCCTATAAGTGGAAAATATCTTGGAACGAAAACGCAAAAAATGTAAGCTTTTGGAATGAATATCCAGAATTTAACCATAATGAATTTATAGGTTGGAGTTCACAACCAACAGAAAAACTATTCGCTATTTTTAATTTAAAAAGTAAACTAGATAATCCTAGAATAAATAAAAGATTTGAAATTTCCGATAAGTTGCTATTAGGTAAAAGACCAAAAACACATAATATTATATTAAAAGGGGAGAGCCTACTAGAGCAAGTACTATGGGGGTCAATCCTTGCTGATTTTGCTAGTATTTACTTAGCAATTTTAAACAATAATGATCCTACTCCTGTAGAATTAATTGAAAAACTTAAAATAGAGCTAGCAAAATAATCTAGCTCTATTTTTAAAATAATTTAATTATAATATCTTAAGCTTTCAATAGGATCTTTTCTAGCTGCTCGAATAGCTGGATACATTCCAAAAATAATACCTATAATTATAGACAGTCCAGCTGCTAAAACCATTATTTGCCAAGATATTACTGGTAATACTGGTAAGAATATACTTACAGTAAACGAGAAAGAATAACCTAGTAGATACCCAAAAAAACCACCCACAGAAGAAATTATCAAAGATTCAATTAAGAATTGCAATAATATTTGATTATTATTAGCACCTAGAGCTTTACGTATACCAATCTCGCGTGTTCTTTCACTAACATTAACAAGCATAATATTCATAATACCAATACCTCCAACAATTAGTGAAATACTTGCTACTAAAGCCAATATAGCTGAACCCATTGAGATTAAATCGCTAGAAGAATGGGTAATGTTTTTGCCTATTAATATTTCATAGTCTATTTCACCCTTATGGCTATTACGCATAACTTCTTCTATATTATGCTGAACAATATCTGAGTTATTAATGGTATTAAATTTTATATTAATTTGTTGTATCTGGGGGCTACTACCCATAATATTTTTTACTTCGTCGTAATTTAATATAATAGTGTTATCGAAATCAATATTACTAAAATTTACAATTGAAGATTGTTTTTCTAAAATACCTATAATCAAGAAATTTTCACCCTTTATAGATATGTATTTTCCCAATGCATGAGGGGAACCAAATAGACTTACTGCTGTTTGATACCCTATTACAGCAGTTCGAGCATTAGAACTATTCGTAATAAACTCTCCTTTTGCTACTTTTATGCCTGTAATTTGATCTAGATTTGGAGTACTAGCTAATATATTAGTAGTTATCTCCTTATCATCTCCTTTTATTTTGCTATTAAAACTAGCTAGTGGGGCAGTAGCAATAATATTTTTGATTTTCGAAATATTCCTAAAATCATCTTCTCGTAAAGAACTTTGCAAGAAGTTTTGAGATGTTGCAACGCTATTAATTATATTTTTATTACTTGAACTAATATTCTTAGGTCTTACTACTGCTATAGTTTCACCTCCTGATTTAATTTGGTCTTGTATTATAGAATTAGCACCTCCAGATAGAGCAAAAATAACTACAATACTAGATATTCCTATAACTACACCTAGTATAGTTAAAAAAGTTCGCATCCTATTAGCTCGTAAGCTTTCTATGGCATTCTCTATATGCATTCTTATTAATCTAATTTTCATCATATTTAAGCACCAAGTTCCTCTTTAATTTCTTCAATTTTATTTACAGCCTCTTCTAATTTATCTAAAGTATTTTCTTTTTCTTGAATAATAGAATTATCTACTTTTTCATCAGTATCTATTTTTCCATCAAACATAGTAATTATCCTAGTGGCATAAGCCATAAGTTCAGGGTTGTGGGTTACCATAATTATAGTATTACCTTTTTTATGTACTTCTGATAACTCTTCCATAATAATATGCGAAGCTTTACTATCTAAGTTTCCTGTTGGTTCATCAGCTAAAATTATTGATGGGTTGTTAACTAGTGCTCTAGCAATAGCTACTCGCTGGGTTTGACCACCGCTTAATTGCCAAGGCATATAATATTCCCTCTTTTCGAGATGAAATTGTTTTAGTATTTCAGATGCTTTTTTGAGCCTTTTTGTTTTATTTTCTCCTTTATATATTAAAGGTAGGGCAACATTTTCTATAACACTTAAACGAGGTATTAAATTAAAATCTTGGAACACAAAACCAATCTTCTCGCTTCGTATTTGCGCTTGTTTTCTTTTAGACATTCTAGATACATCGTAACTGTCTAACATATAAGTACCTTCTGTAGATCTATCTAATAGCCCTATAGTATTTAAAAGTGTCGTCTTACCACAACCACTTGGACCCATAATTATAATAAATTCACCTTGATATATAGTTAAATCAACACCATTAAGGGCATAATTTTCAGCATCACCAACACCAAAACGTTTTTTTATTTTTTTTAATTTTACAACTTCTTTTTTACCCTTTTTCATCATATATTATTATAATATTTTTAAAATAATAGTTCAATTAAATAAAATTCCTTACTTAATAAAATAAAGCCTTTTTAGGCTTTATTTTATTATCTACTAGGTACTGTTGAAGTTTTTGGTAATTCTTTTGGTACTTCCTGCTTAATTGCAGATTTAGTTTCTTTTACTTCAGATTCTTTACTTTGCGGTCCTTGAGTAAGTTCTTTTTTCTTAGGCTCCTCAACGACCTTTTCTTCTTTCTTTTCTTGTTCTACAGGTTTTTCAACAACTTTTTCTCTTTGTTTTTCTGGTTCGTATAAAGTATTTGCTTTATCATTTTCTAGATTAGTTACACTATTGCTAGATGGCTTATAACCAAAAAAAATATTTAATAAAAAGAATATTCCGAAAAACAATAGTATTGAAACAATGATAATGCCTACTATAATAAGTATGCGATTTCTAAGTGTCTTGTTCATAATATGAATTATATCACATTATTAAAAATTATAAATGGTGATATTTTCCACCTTCTAAAATATTTTGGCAACGATAAATTTGCTCTATTATCATTAATCTTATTAACTGATGAGGGAATACCAACTTAGAAAAACTTAGAATGAAGTTTGCTCTTTTAAAAACAATTTCAGATACACCAAAAGCACCACCTATAACAATCACTATATTTTTACCTAAAACAAATTGATTGTTAAAAATTTCAGCAAGCATGGGGGAGGTAATATTAGAACCTTTTTCATCTAATAATATTACGAAATCCTCACTATTTATATTAGATATAATTTTATTAGACTCTTCATCTTTAACCTTATCTACTATAGATACATTAGAATTAGGTATTATTTTCCAATTAACATTGAAAGGCTTTTTTAGCCTTTTACTAAATTCTTCTACACCCTGGATAATCCACTTATCGTGTTTCTTGCCTATTGCAATAATTTTTATCATTATAAATCATTTATTTTACTAGCTATATCAGTAAAATTATCCTTTCTAACAGGGTAGCCATGATGTAGTTGTAAAACATCCTTATCATATAGCGGAACTAAATGAATATGAGCATGAGGAACTCCAAAGCCTTCAACAACCATTCCTACTCTTAAAGGATTTAATTTGTTCTGGATTTTTTCAGCAATTAATTTAGCTACATCCATTAAATGATTATAAACATCTTGGTCTAAATCCCATAATAGGTCAACTTGTTTTTTAGGAAAAACTAATACATGACCATCAGATAGTGGATCAATATCTAACATAGCAAACACAGTATCATCTTCATATACTTTATAACAAGGAATTTCACCCTTAATAATTTTTGTAAATATAGAATCTTTCATAATTTATATTCTATTAGAATTAATAAAATAAAAAAAGCCCTATAAAGAGCTGTTCTTGGCGGAGAAGGAGGGATTCGAACCCTCGATATAATTAAATTATATACACGATTTCGAGTCGTGCGCCTTCAACCACTCGGCCACTTCTCCAATACAATAATTATAACTAAAAAAATAATTAAAGAAAAGACACCATTATTAATGATGTCTTTTCTATGGTACACCTGGCAAGATTCGAACTTACGACCTTTGGCTCCGCAAGCCAACGCTCTATCCAGCTGAGCTACAGGTGCGTGTGCTACTTTCGTAGCATCTAAATTTTGAAGTTCTTCCAATTAGATGGACAAAATAGATTTTAACATATTTTTTTTATTTTTTCAACTATAACCTTGTTTTTCTAATAATACTATCAATTAAATCGTGTTTTATTTCTTCCATAGGTAATCTAGACCCAATTATATCTGTAATTTTTTCTCCTTCTTCTTTACTGAAGTATATCGAAACGCTAGGAGAGAAACGCTTTTTAGGTATAAAAACTATAGAATACACAGAAGTTTCTCTTATTATTCCAAATGATTTAAATTCACTATAAGCATAAAATTTATTACCTATATACACACCATGAGTACTTAGACTATAAGATATAACGTTAGCTTTATTTGGTGTTCTCATAGCTAAAATAGCTATATAGCAAACTATAACTAAGGCCATAAAAGTCCATATTTGGCTAATCGCCGCAAAAACAATAAGAATTAATACTATAATAGTAAAACCTATATACCAAATTTTATCTTTCTCGCCAATAATTAAATCTTGAGCTTGCCAATTGGCAATCTCCTGTTCATCATCCATATTTACAAAATTTTGTTCTTTATTTACTGCCGTATATTCAGGAGGGGTAAAGGGTGATACAGAATTTTGATATTCTTCTTGTTCTTGTTCGTAGATATCACTTGGAGCATCAGCAAAATATTCCGATTCAGCAGGAACATTAAACTGATTATTTTTATCAGGATTCATACTAGTTATTATAACATAAGCCCTATTAAAACTAAACAATAAGAAAAAATACTTTAACAACTAGTTAAAGTATTTTTATGGCGGAGGATGGGAGATTCGAACTCCCGCTCCAGGTCTCCCCAGACTAACGATTTAGCAAACCGTCCCCTTCAGCCACTTGGGTAATCCTCCAGATATATCCTATTTTAACAAAATAAAATATAAAAAACAAGCCAGTTGACAAAAAGCTTATTTTTTGATATAATATGTATTATGAATAAAACTAAGTCGTTTTTTAAAGTCTTTTATAGCATATTGGCTCTTTTTTTACCCTCCCTTATGCTATCTATAACAACTTATGCCGTTAATGTTAACGGAGGTTTGGAAACAGGAGTAGAACAGGGCAAGGGGCGAAATGTACCATCTACACTTTTTGGTAATGTAGGAATATTTAACCAAGTTATAAATATTATGCTATTCCTAGTTGGTATTTTAAGCATTATAATGCTTATTTTCGGAGGTCTACGTTATGTTATATCTGGTGGAAATTCTAAAACAGTAGAATCAGCAAAAAATACTATTCTATATGCAATAATTGGGTTAATAGTAGCTATATTAGCTTATGCAATCGTTAATTTTGTGATAAGTGTATTTATGTCTGAAACTGGTATTAATACTGGTGGGGGAACAAACGGTATAGCTCCAACCAATGTATAGCTAAAAAATAAATAAGAAAAAAAGACGATTTCATAATTGATTTCGTCTTTTTTTCTTGGCGGAGAAGGAGGGATTCGAACCCTCGAAGGCTTTGACACCTTGCCGGTTTTCAAGACCGGTGCCTTCAACCACTCGGCCACCTCTCCATGTGTAAAATATTTTAACATATCCAATTAATAAAATAAAGAGTTATTTTTCTTGATATAAGATATATAAAGCCCATACTCTAGATGCTTTATTGTCTTTAAGAATTTTAGCTATAGCTTCTAAAGTAGAGCCAGTGGTCTTTATATCATCTACAATAATATAAGTTTTATCTTTTAAAATATCTCCATCTAAATAATAAGACTTTAAAGCTTGTTCTTTTCTTTGTTTCTTACTAGCTCCAAGCTGTTTATAATTACCTTTTCTTTTTATAATCGTTTGATATTTTATATTTAAGGTTTTTGATAATACTTGTACTAGAAGTAAAATATGGTCAAACCCACGTTGTTTTATATGTTTTTTAGAAGTAGGGCAAGGTACTAAAATAAGATCGTTAGGATTGTCAGTAAAATGAGCTGTATTTTTTAAAAAATCAGCAATAATAACAGTTAAGGAATAGATATTGTTACGTTTAGGTAGAAATTTATAATCATCAACAAGCTTTATTATGTCACTTTCTTTTCTATTGTCAATATAAAATTCTTTATCTATATATGGCGAATTACTATCTATAATATTACCTATATTGTCAATTATATTCTTCATACATTCTGAACATATAGCTTCACCATTTTTAGTGCAAAAATAGCATTTATCTGGCGATAAATAATCCAATATTCTATCTATAGTTTTCTTATACATAAAAATAAGCTTTCTCTCTTGATTATACCTTAACAATAAGCTATAATAAAATAAATTAAGTCTATTTAGGAATTAAGTTGGAGGAAAAATGGCTAGAAGACAAGATGATGACAGCTTTTTAAAAGATGAACTTGAAGCTGCTTTCGATTTTGGTGATGATCTTATGAGCGATACTTCTGAACAAGTATTTAATAATGAAGGTAATCAAAACAATTTCGAGCAAGAAGAAGAAAATGAACTTCCTGGTCAATTAGCAGTTGATGTATACGAAACAGAAGATCGTTTATTCGTAAAAGCGAGAACTGCAGGCGTGAATAAGAATGATCTAGATGTATCACTATCAGACGGAACATTAACTATAAGTGGAACTTTAAGCGCTGGTGACCAAGAGGGAATTATAGCACACCATGCACAAGAGTGTTACTGGGGAGAATTTAGTAGAACTCTCAGTCTTCCTGTGCAAGTTGCTGAAGAAGGTGTAGAAGCAATGTTGAAGGATGGAATCTTAACTATTAGTTTCACAAAGATTAAGACACAAGCAACAAAAATACAAGTATTATAGAAATACTAAGAAATGTAAAATAATATCACTCTATAGAGTGATATTATTTTATCTCCTATAATTTTATTTATTAGTTAGTTAAAATTATACTACGTAAATAAAAAAGAGCTTTGTAAAGCTCTTTTTTATTTAATTTAGTTATTTAATTAGTGAGTTGCTGTTCCACTACCACTATCATCGCCAACACCTAGGGATGATAGTACGAAGTTAACGATTGCGTAAGCAAGAATTGCAACTACTAAACCAACAATAGCGTAAAGAATTGTATTTTTAGCGTTATTTACAGCACCAGCATCACCTTGAGACATTACGTAACGCATACCACCATAAATCAACATAATAACCGACAATACACCGATTAGGAACAATAGGATATTGATGATAGTTGTGAATATTCCGTCTTCACCAAATAGTTTCATTTTAGTATTTCCAGTAGCGCCACAGTTAGCACCTGAACTTAATGATAACTTAGATCCTTTACTTGTATCACAGTCAGCATGAGCTATATTAGTAGGAATAGCCATAGACATACCTGCTAAAGCTAATGTCATTACTGGAATAAATACTGCTTTTTGTTTAATTTTTGCAATAATTTCTTTCATTTATTACCTTTCTTATGTTTATTTAGCCTAATTATAGCATATACGAATTATTTTTCAATATTATAGCCTAATATATTGATAAAATATCAGCTATTTATCCTTGGCGAGTTCCTGAATTTTCAGAAGCCGGAGCTGATGAATTAGAGCCACTTCCTCCACCATTATCTCCTTGGAAGGTATTAACCACGAAGCCAACAATAGCATAAGCCATAATTGCTACCACTAAACCAACTACAGCGTAAACAATTGATGTTTTTGCCTTTTGAATAGTTTGAGGATTACCAGAGGCGACAATAAAGAGAAATCCTGAATAAATAATTACTATTACAGCTAACACTCCGATAATAAAGAACATTGTTTGTATTATACTAGCTATTATAGTCTCTAATTTAGGGCTACCTGAAGAACCAGCCCCTGTAGTACTTATACCCTTTTGAATTTGGTCTTTTGCATCAGCATGCACCACCGAATTAGACAACATTAAAGATGGAGCAATTAGAGAAACTATTACTCCTAGTAATAAAATTTTTTTCTTCACTTTTAAATTTTCCTTTCCTTATTTAACTATATTATAACTTATTTTTTATCTGTAGCATTAACAACAAAATTCACAATAGCATAAGACATTAAAGCCACTACTAGTCCTATACAGGCATAGATTAAACCTCTTTTAGCTGTAGCTATTTTTCCAGGATCTCCAGAAGCTAAAACAAACAAAATACCACTATATATTATTATTACCACAGCTGCTATACCTACTATATAAAAGAGGGTATTAATTACTTTGGCAGCTACAGTTGTAGCTTCTTTTCCATTATCGCTACATACACCACTTTTATCTGCTGTAACATATTTACATTTTTCACTTAGTAAATTTACGCTCTTTGATTCCTCGGCATAAGCCTTAAAAGGGACAAAACTAAACAGCATAGAAATAGTAGCAAGGAATAAAACAATTTTCTTTATATTCATTATATAACTCCTAACACAAAGTTTACTATTGCACTAGCTAAAATTACTACCACTAAACCTACTAACGCATAAATTAAGGAGTTTTTAGCTGTAGCTATTTTTCCAGGGTCGCCAGAAGCTAAAATATAATATAAACCTGAAATAATAATAACTGCTACACATACAATTCCCGCCCATAGAAAAGCTGCATTAGTTACAGTTGATAAATCGGTAGTTTTAGCACTTCCAGTAGGCTTAACACCATTTAAAGCTGTTGATTTATTAAAAGCTTGTGCTATTCTTTTGTTTTCTAAATTCATCCTAATTTCCTCCTACAGAAGTAACAACTAAACTAATAATCGTAGACGCTAAAACAGCAATGCATAAACCAATAATAGCATTTTTTAGTGTATTTTTAGCAGCTGCTAATTGTCCTGAATTTCCAGAAGCTAACATATACTGAAAGCCTGCCCAAATAATAAAACCAATAGCAACAATACCAGCAATACGAGATATAGCATCAATAATATTAGCTACAATAGTCCAAATAACCTTTGGTATATCTGTCTTGCTTTTTATACCTTCTTTATCTAAATTTAAACCTCTATACCATGTTGGTAAACCATAAAAACTATCACTAGCTGAGGCCTTTGGCTTATCTTCAGCAAATGTACTAGAAGATAAAAATAATGGTGATAATAGGGAACTAGCCAATAGCATTAAAGCTATAATAATATTTTTTTTCTTCATTAAAAAACTCCTCCTGGAATTAACCATTGTAAAAATGCCCACATTACAGTATAGGCTATAATACCTATAACGGTATTGCGAATCATTTCTTTAGCTTTTGCTACTTGCGAAGAATTAGCACCAGCAGAAGCATATAAAACACCTGCATAAATTAGCGATCCAATAGCAAGAAGACCTACGCCAGAAGACACTGTTACAAGAGCAATATTTAACAATTCTTCAATACTATTAACATCTTTTAATATAGCATTTTCATCTCCGCCACCACTTTTTGGTTTATCTTCAGCAAAAACTAATGGAGAAAAGGAGATTAAACTAGCCATTAAAAACATAATAATAGCTATAAATATATTTTTATGTATTTTTTTCTTCATATATGCTTATACTATAATTTTTTTACTCTAAAAAAGCAAGCTTTTAACCACTTAGAAATATTGACAAAATATAGTTTTTATGATAAAATTTACCCATATGCATTGTTTTGCGAGGTTTAAAAAAGAAAACTTCCTAAGTTTGTCAAAAATAAAAATTTTTATTTTTACAATAGCTTTGACAATAAGCTTAGGTTTTTTTAATTCTGGGCAAATTTTTGCTTTAGATGGCGCAAAATGGTTAAATGATTCTAAAGATACTATTGTTTATAACGGTAAAAATTATAAAAAAATAAGTAGTAGCGAAGCTAATAATTACCCAGATAATTTAAAGGGTAAAAATTTATTTGTATATTATGAAGCAAACTTAGAAAAACCTAAAAAAGAGGTTATAGCATTAGATGATAAGAACGACATAACTAAAGGTATTTTTCAAGATATAAGTGAAACTCCATTAGGAAGAAACGAAAATAATGGAAATTCTCAACCTGTAGAAGTTAATGGTACTCAACCTAAAAAAGACACTAACTGTAATATTGAAGGTGGTGGAGGGTGGATGGTTTGTTCTGTCGCGAATACTTTAGCCTGGGCAATGGATGGTATATACGATATTGTGCAAAACTTTCTAAAAGTTCAGCCGTTATATGTAAAATCTGACAACCCTTTATTTAAAGTTTGGGATTATATGCGAAATATAGCTAATATAATTTTTATAATAGCTTTCATTTTTGTTATATATTCCCAATTAACAAGTATGGGCATATCTAATTATGGAATAAAAAGAATGCTACCAAAAATTATAGTAGCAGCAATTTTAATTAATCTTTCCTATTATATTTGTGCCGTACTTGTTGACACTTCAAATATTATTGGTGCTCAACTTCAAAACCTTTTAGTAAATATTAGAAAAGAAATGATTAGTAGTGGCCCTGCAGTAAATATTAATCTTAGTTGGAAAGATTTAACTGCTGCCGTATTATCTAGCGCTGGGGTTTTTACCTATGGAGCAGTTGCTTATGTTATAGCTGGTGGATGGCAAGCCTTAGGGCTTATGATCATGGGTGCATTAGTAATGGTTATTTATTCTGCATTTGTAGCGTTAGTCATATTAGCAGGAAGACAAGCAATAATTATAGTTTTAGTGTTCCTATCGCCATTAGCTTTTGCAGCTAATATATTACCAAATACAGAAAAATGGTACGGAAAATGGAAAGATTTACTTTCTACTATGCTAATTATGTATCCTATAATATCCTTACTTTTTGGTGGTGCACAATTAGTAGGAACAGTAATAATAGCCAGTTCAAACGGCAATTTCTTAGTATTTCTATTAGGTGCAGTAACGCAAGTAGCACCTTTAGCATTAACCCCAACTATAATGAAGCTAAGTGGAAATCTTCTTGGAAAAATTGCCGGTATAGTTAATAACCCTAATAAAGGTCCTGTTGACGCAGCCAGGAGATTCTTTAGAGATGGGGCTGAAGAAATTCGTCATAAAAAAATCAGCGATGGCAATAATTTAACTGCAAAATTAAATCAATTAAGTTACGGTCGTTCAAGAAGACAAGGTAATATGAAAAGTATTGCCGAAAAATATCAACAAGCAAGATTTGACCAAAAAGAAAGTGAAGGGCTTAATGTTATAAACGACGAAACTGTTAGCGACTTTACTAGAGCTAGAATGATAGGTAGAAATACTGCATACCAACAAATGGTCGCAGACCAATATTCAATTAATCAAACAGAAGCAGTTAAAAATCAATTATCCGCTTATCAATCTAACTTATTGAACTCTCCTTTAGAAACTGATATTAAAGGAAATATAATTATTAACGAAGATAGTATTAAAAATCTAAATAAACGTTTTGGTCAAAAAGCCAATATTCTATATGATCTATTAAATGATAATAATGCCCTTAAACAAGCTAATAGAAATAATGCTATGGCTATAAATAGTGGTCTTCATAAAACATTGCGTAGTGATGACGGATTGCTAGAAATTGCTAAGGGTGTTAGGGGCAACGAAGGTAAAATTTCTGCTTTAGCAGATACATTCAGAGCTTCTTCTAAAGAAAAGAAAGAAGAAGTTGATTCAATTTCTACACTATTGAAAGGTTTAGATTTGAATGGTAATGACTATAAATCAATTTTTGATGATCCTAGTGCCAAAACATTTACTAAAAATGGAGTATCTTTTGACATTAACGAGAGTTTAAGGGCTGCAGCTTCAGAAGGTGTTATAAATTCCATGAGTATGGCTGAAGCTCAACAATTATTAGAAAACACGGCAAAAGGTGAATATCTACATGCTAACAGGGGTAGCCTTATGGATGCTTTCGCTAAATCAAAGAAACCAGATAACCCATTTATTGGTGGTGGATTCGTAGGATCAACTTATGTAGATGGAAAGACAAGTGGAGACTTCTTGAAAGAAATTGACGCTCAGTATATTAAAAAGGTTTCTGATGAAAATATTATAAAAGCTAATGACGAAGCCTTGAAAATGGTATTTAGGCAAGAAGCTATTCAAAAATGGGATGATCATACAGTTATTGCAACCCTTAAGAGCTTCCAAAGTATCAATGCCGATTCTTCTAAATATGGCCGAATTAATGCTGTTCAAGGTAATGAGATATTTGAAGCAGTTAAGAATATAAAAACTCACCATAATAGTATTTATAAAAAACTATTTAGTAGTGGCGATATTGATCTTAACAATATAAAAACTAAAAAGGCTTAGATAAATAACTAAGCCTTTTAATATCGATAATAATTGTGCTATAATTAGATGTAATAAAAGATTGGAGAAGTGGGCAATAGATGAGTGTATATAAAGTTCCTCAAGACGTTGAGGCCGAAGATAAAATGCTCGGTCCTTTTAACTTTAGGCAATTTATATATTTAATGGTTTTAGCAGGATTAATATTTTTAAGTATTGTGCTTTTTCAAGTTTACCCTGGTTTAGTAATTATTCCAGCTCCTTTTATAATGTTTTTTGGCGTTTTAGCAATGCCTTTAAAGAAAGATCAGCCAATGGAAATGTACTTAGCTGCAGTTGTTTCTTATCATATTAAGCCAAATAAACGCATGTGGCAACCGGATGGAGTAGAACATTTAATAGAAATATCTGCCCCTATAAAAAGTAATAAGCCTAATATTAAAGATATTGCACATGAAGAAGCTGCAAAACGCTTAAGCTACTTAGCTGATATTGTAGATACTGAAGGTTGGGCTATTAAGCATTCCGTAGCACCATCTGAGACAAAAATTAAAACAGAATTTATTAATGAATCTAACACTATGACAGATATGTTTGAGGGTAGTAGAATTGCTAACAATATTGATAATATGCTAGCCAACAAAACTACCGAGAGAAGACAACAAATTATGCAAAATATGAATATGGCTAGAAACCTTGCCGATTTTACAGATTACAGTTCTGAACAAATTCAAACTCAAACTTATTATGTTGACCCTAAAAATAAATATATAGGTAATGATTATGTAAAAGAGCAGGTTATAGAAACAAATAATCCTAATAATTATAACCAATTCAATAATGTTTCTAATTATTCAATGAATTTAACTCCTCAAAATAATAATATTCAGAATTATCCTTACCCACAAAATATAGAACCTAGCTATAGCGAAAATATACATTTACAGTACGACCCATACCCTAGTTCAATGAATCAATCAACTGTGCAGCCTATTACAAATACAGCGCTTAACCCTTTTGAATTAGCTGAATCATCTCCTAATTTACAACAAAAAATAACAAATAATTCTATAAATGAGGAGATGAAAAGGTTGGTTTCTGAAGGTAAAGATTTATCAATTGAAACATTAGCACGACAAGCTAATAAAATATCACCAAAAGATAGTGAAGTTGATTTAAATAATAATGAGGAAGTAGTTATATCTTTAAGGTAAAGTATGAATAATAATCAAAATAATAATATAAATAATGACCAACAGGGAAAAGTTCCTGAACTAAATTCTCACGCACCAGCTAATCCATCTTCTACCCAAAATACGCTAGAATTTGCAGAAATACGTGAAGGCATGGTAGTAATGAAAGATGGAAGTTTTAGATCTGTAATTGCTTGTAAATCTATTAACTACGACTTAATGAGCCAAAGAGAAAGAGAGGGTGTAGAGTATTCTTATCAAAGCTTTTTAAATGCTTTAACTTTTCCTATTCAAATTTTAGTACGCTCACAAAGAGTTGATATTGAACCATATTTAAATAAACTATCTGATATTCTAAGAGATCAAGATAATATGTTACTTAGCGATTTAATGGAAGATTATATTAATTTTATTGATAACTTAAGTAGATCAGCTAATATTATGGATAAATCTTTCTTTATTGTAGTACCATATTATCCTCAAGGAGATTTAGATACTGTTAAAAAACAAGCTAAGGGTTTCTTTGGTAGACTTTTCTCAAAACCTTCTGCTAAAATTTCAAAGATAGATCGTGAAACATGGGAAAAAGCCTTAGAAGAAATGAAAAAAAGAGTAGATGGTATAACAGGTGGACTATTTCAAATCGGTATAAAAAGCGTACAGCTTAATACTAAAGAATTAGGTGAATTATACTATAATGCTTACAACCCAGATACTGCAATTTACGAACCTTTAGGTGATTTTAAAGAAGTGGCAGGCTTAGTTGTACGAAAAGGTGATAATAATATGAAGGGTAATAATTAAAGTTATGGCAAAAAAAGATGCTAAAGATATAGCTGCTCAGCAAAGAGCTCAGGAGCAAGAAGAAGTAGAAAAAGCTTTTCTTACAGGTATTAATACTTTAAGAGATATTATTGCACCATCTAGCTTAGAGTTTCATTCTAGCTATTTCCGTTTAGGGACAAAATATGGCCAAACTCTTTATGTTTATGGCTACCCTAGGCAATTATATACAGGTTGGCTTTCGCCTCTACTTAATGCTGATGAGGTTTTAGATGTTTCTATGTTTATTTACCCTGTAGAAACTGAAATTGTTATGAAAAACTTACGCCGTAAGGTTACTGAGCTTGAAGCTAGCTTATCCTTAAATAATGAAAAGGGACTAACTCGTGATCCTGCTTTGGAAGCAGCCTTAAGCGACGCCGAAGAGCTTCGTGATCAATTACAATTGGGTGCTGAGAAATTCTTCCGTTTAGGCTTTTACATTACTTTATACGCTGAAAGTTTAGATGAAATGAACTTTGTACGCAGTAAAATTGAAACCATGCTTGGTCAACAAATGCTTTTTTCTAAAGTTGCTTCCTCACAGCAAGAACAAGGCTTAAATGCCACTATTCCACAAATGAGCGATTCACTGCAAATTAGGCGTAATATGAATACTGGTGCAATATCTACAAGTTTTCCATTTACTAGTGCAGATTTAACACAGGAAAATGGTGTTTTATATGGCGTAAATATGCACAATAATGGCCTTGTTATTTTCGACCGTTATACATTAGAAAATGCTAACATGGTAGTTTTTGCTAAATCTGGTGCTGGTAAATCTTTTACAGTGAAATTAGAAGCTTTACGAACTATGATGATGGGGGCAGAAGTTCTTATTATTGACCCTGAAAATGAATATCAAAAATTATGTGAAGCAGTAGGTGGTAGTTATATTAGGCTAAGTTTAAGTAGCGATACACGTATTAACCCTTTTGATTTACCTAAAGTAATTGATAGTGACGAAGCAGATAATGCCTTACGTGCAAATATTATTACTTTACATGGACTATTTAGGTTAATGCTTGGTGGAACTTCAGTTGGTGCACAAGTTGGTCTTTCACCAGCTGAAGAAGCTGATTTAGACCAAGCTTTAATAGATACTTACGCTAGAGCAGGAATTACAAGTGATCCACTAACTCATAACTCTGTTCCTCCAACAATAGCAAATTTATATGACACCTTAGTACATATGGGTGGTACAGGCCCACAATTAGCACAAAGGTTACGAAAATACACAACAGGTACTTTTGCTGGAATTTTTTCACAGCAAAGTAATATAGACATCAATAACCAAATGGTAGTTTTTAATATTCGTGACCTTGAAGATGAATTGCGTCCAGTAGCAATGTATATTGTGCTTTCACACGTATGGAATATTGTTCGTTCTAACCAAAAAAAGCGTATGCTAATAGTTGATGAGGCCTGGCAATTAATGAAATATGACGACTCTGCTAATTTCCTTTTCTCCTTAGCAAAAAGAGCACGTAAATATTATCTAGGGTTAACTACTATCTCTCAGGACGTAGAAGACTTTATGGGAAGTAAATTAGGAAGAGCTATTGTTTCTAACAGCTCAATGCAGCTACTATTAAAACAATCGTCTAGTGCTGTTGATGTTCTTAGTGATGTATTTAAACTTACAGAGGAAGAGAGAAAACGTTTAGCTAACTTCCCAGTAGGGCAAGGTTTATTCTTCGCAGGGCAAAACCACGTACATATTCAAATTATTGCTAGCGAAATTGAACATAGGCTAGTAACTACAAACCCTAACCAAACATCATCTAGTAGGCGAAAGGGTGATAATATGATGACTAATGGATATACTGATCCAAATGAATTATTCTAATATTGATTAAACTGCTTTCGCTGTGTTAAAATATTCTTATATATTATGGGAGAGGGCAAAGATTACGACAATCGCGATTTTAGCGATTTAAGCGATGTTAATCAAGAGCATCTTAATAGCACTAGCTCAAACTGGAATTCAGCTAGTGCTATTCGTGGCGACGACGGATATAACCCTCACTCCTTAGAAAATTCTGAAAACAGTGCTATTTCTAAAAGTAAAAATTTAACAGATAATCCTTTATCTCAAGAAAGTGTTCCTAGTTTTAAAAATAACGTAATGGGTGGAACACATAAATCTAGAAATATTGCTCAAGGTGGAAAGTTAAAAAGTTTCTTTAAATCTAAAGGAGCTATGTTTACTGCTGGAATAGTAGCTGTTGGTGGTAGCGGACTTGCTGGCCTTATTTCTTTTATGACTGTTGGGTTAATACCTATACATGTTCAAGAAATTATTACAGAAAAAAGGAATTCACCTGCTTCCAGCATGGAAATGCGTACAGATAAAGTTTTTAAAGCTAAAGTTAAAGGAATTAATTGTAAAACAGGTTTCTTCTGTCGATTATCTAAGGCAAGTGATCGTAATATTAAAAATCTGGAAAAAGCTGGCTTTAAAGTTGAAGTAAAAGAAGGTAGCAACCTTTTTGGTAAAAAAACTATTATTAGCTTAACCCATAAAGAAACTGGTGAAGTTATTAATAATAATACTAAAGATTTAAAACGTATAATGCGAACAAAGCCTGAACTTAGAGCCTCTATTAAACAAGGTTTTAGTGGTAGGTTCGCTTCTTTTTTGGACAAAATTTGGGATAAAATAAAAAATCTTTTTAATTTAACAAAAGTAAGAGCCGATAATAAAGGTAAGGATGAACAGCAGTTACAAGAAGAAGCTAACGAAACAGCAAATTCACAAAGTAAAGATACTCAGAAGAAACCAAGTTCAATAACGGAGACTGATACTGATGAAGTTGATGAAAACGGAAATAAAAAGAAAAATAAAACTGATAGAAGCCAAGCCGATCAAGGTTCGGAATTAGCAGAAAAAGAAATTAAAGATTTAGGAAAAGAACAAAAAGGTAAAAAAGCATCTAGCAAATTTAATAGTAAGGGATTTTCTAGTAAATTAAATAAAGCATTAAACGGGATAGGGGCTGCAGCAGTAGTGTGTGGACTTTACACATTTGGTAATATTATATATACTGCTTTAAAATCCACTAAATTACAGATATTAATTCAATTCAGTTTAACCTTTTTATCTTTCGCTTCTAAAATTAAAGCTGGTCACGCTACTCCACAAGAAGCATCAATGGTAGGAAACTCTTTAATGGACATAGCTTCAACTGGTGGAAATGGCTATGATAAAGATAAAGATAATAATAAAGAAGATAAAAAAGAAAGTACTTTATTTAGAGCTTTGAAATACTTAGCGGATAGCTCTACAAAGAAAGATTCCGTTGCGGCCACAGATTCTCAAGGTTATAAAGCAATGGCTTATGGTGATCAAATTCAAAGTTTAAATGAATCTGCAGAGCCTTTTTCTGTAGGGGTAATAAAAGATTTTATTAGTGGATTTTTAAATGTAATATATGGAGATGGTTTTATAATACCGATAATTAACAAACCCCTTTCTACAATATTAAAAAGTTTTTGCGCTATAGTTACATCTGTTGCCGTCGGTTTAGCTGTTACGGCTGCAACTATAGCTGCAACATGCATAGGTACAGCTGGCCTAGGCTGTGTAGTTACTGTTATTATAAAGGTCTTATTATCAGCTGCTTTAGGAATAGCAGCTGGGAAGATGGCTAGCTATTTTCTAGGTGATTTAATAGATAAATGGGTAGGGCAAGCAGCCACGGTTCTTGTTGGAGATTTAGTAAATAAAACAACTATAGGAGAAGACTACGGTAATGCTATAATGTCTGGTACAGGTGCGGTAATGGCTAAAAATACCTTAGCAGGTGGAGGTAATATCTTAAGCACTTCAGAAGCTACAGAATTCGCTATGGAAAATGAAAAAATCATTGCTGAACATGCTGAAGACGAAAGGAGGTTTAGAAGTCCTTTCGACCCAACTACTCGTCATACGTTCTTAGGCTCTATTGTAAGCTCTATAATTCCTTATAATAGGCAATTAGCTACAGTGGGTGGTTTTATTCCTGCTATTATGTCAACTGCCGGAAGATCAATAAATGATATAATTCCAACAGCACGAGCTGCTAGCGAATCAGCTAGTATCGCCGCCAATTCTAAAGTTTGTACCGATACAACAATAACCAAAACTGGTGCTACTGATATATTCTGTAATGTTTATACTGGTATTAATGTAGAATTGAAAGATAAAAATTCTGATGAAGTAATTAAATGGCTGGAAGATAATAATTATTTAGACTCCCAAAAAGAAGCAGACAAAGATGATTTCAATGCTTATATAGCAAATAATAAAAAAGGCGAAAAATTTAAAAAATACATTAAATGGTGTTATGACAGAAAAGTACCTATCGGTATGGATGCTGATGAAGATGAGCCTAAATATGAAGATGGTAAATGGGAAAAAGGTAGAGGATGTAATACCGAAGAAGAGGATAAAAAATATTTTGCCCTATTCCTAACTGACGTCAGAATTAACCAAGGAATGGAAGACGGCGTTTCGCCTAGTGGAAATAATGGAAGCAGCAGCGGAAGTGGTGGCGGAGTAGATCCGGACTTAGCTGCACTTTCCGGTGAATTCGTATGGCCACTTAAAGGTGTAAAAATGAACGGTAAATCTATAAATGGTGTAGGTGATGAACAAGATTTTGGACCTAGAGCTCTTGATGGAAAACACTATGGTATTGATTTTGGGTCTGCTGGTTTTGGCCATAGAGCAGCTGTTTATGCAGCTGGTGATGGTAAAGTAGTAGAGGATGGCTATAATAATGGCTATTGGGGTCAAGGTGGTGGTGGACCTCACGTAGTTGTAATAGAACATAAGGGAGGTATTTTCTCCTTATACTTCCATATGAGTGACCATATTGTTAAGACAGGAGATTCTGTTTCTAAAGGTCAAAGAATAGGTACTATGGGTGAAGAAGGAAATGCATTTGGAGAACATTTACATTTTCAAATGCACAAAAATAGTAAAGATTCTCAAGAAACTAATGCGTTCGATCCTACAGATTTAATAAAAGGTGATACATAATATGAATAAAAAAATACTAATATCTTACTTTTTCTTATTAATTCTAGCTTCTAGTATTTTTAGCGATACAGTTTCAGCTGCAGGAAAATTTGATTCTATTTATTTTAATAAAAATGATATTTTATATTATGAGGCAGGAGATGACTGTAGACCATCAAGTGGTGGGACTGCTAACTTACAGGGAAATGATAATGTTGAAAAAGTTTGGAATTTCCTTAAAGGTAAAGGATTATCTAACGAACAAGTTGCCGGTATTATAGGGGGTATGTGGGGAGAAACTGGCGGTACTTTTGATCCTGGTACTGTTGAAACTGGCAATAATATTGGTTACGGTATCGCGCAATGGTCTTTTGGGCGACGTACGGCTTTAGAGGATTACGCTAGAGAAAAAGGTAAACCATCTAATGATTTAGGACTACAATTAGATTTCTTATGGAAAGAATTAGAAGATAGAGGTGAGCTATCTCAAATTAAAGGTGCTAACGATATACGTACAGTAGCTGATATTTGGGTTAATCAATTTGAAAGACCGAGAGAAGACTTACGTGCTGGACGTATAGCTGAAGGTGTTGAAATTGGTAATGAACTTATAAAAAAATATGGTTCAAGTGGTGGAGGAAACCATAACGCATATTTAAGAAATAGTAATATTACAATAAATTTAGCTTCTCACTATATATCAAAGAAAAACACTATAAAACTAGCTAACTCTGAAAGTAGTGGAATTACATTTATAGGAGATTCCATAACTAAAGGTGCTCAATCGGAGTTAGAATCAGCCTTTTCTGGATCTAATGTATCTGCCGAAAATGGTTATTCTGTTAGACAAGCAATAGGAATTCTTCCTTCTACAATCAATAATACAGTAGTTATTAACTTAGGTGCTAACGATAATTTAAGTGATGAAGGAGCTATAAAAGAGCTATTATCAAAAATCGGTAAAGATAAAAAAATTTACTGGGTAAATAGCTATTCTAAGAATAGCAATGCTGATTATGAATTAATCAACTCCCGATTATCTAAAATTGCCGGAGAAAATAATATTAGCGTATTAGACTGGAAATCTTATGTAGATAGCCATGGAGGAAAAGATAAGTTATATCAAAGCGACGGAGTACACCCTAATAGTGAGGGCTATAAAGCTTATTTAGATTTCCTTAAAGAGAAAATTAATGGTGGTTCTTCTGGTAATTCTGGTAATTCTAATGGCTGCGGAAACGGAAAGAATGGTTCATGGGCACAAAATAGTGAAGCTACCGGACAAGCAGCTGACGGTTTCTCAATATTTATGCAAACAGATCCTAGATGGGCAGAAGAAGTATATGCACCTCAATATGATTATAAAATGGGGCCAGCTGGGTGTGGTCCTACATCATTAACTATGATACTTAATGCGCTTGGAGTTAAAGTCGATCCACTAACAGTAGCTAAAAAAGCTAATGAATTAGGGGGAGTTACTGAAGGCGGTGCTTTAGGTACACAAGCACAATTAATAGCTAAGGAATACGGCTTACAATCTCAAGTAATATCACATAATAGTGTAACAGATATAAATAGTCATTTAGATCAAGGCCATTTAATATGGTTAGGAGGAAGAGGTCCATATCCTTTTACATCAGGTGGACATATACTTGTTGTAAGAAAAAAAACTGCAAGTGGAAAATGGTTAATAGCTAATCCGTATAGTGAAGATGGTACATTAGCAGGAACACAGCCAGATAAAGAATGGGATCCAGACCAAATAGTTGCTATGGCTAATATGGGAACTGCTATTTGGAAATAAGTAAGAAAGGGGTAATAATATATGAAAGAAATTTTCAAAAATAAAAAAATTATTTTAACTGTAATATTTTTCATAATTATATCTATAATTATGATAGTATTGGCTGTTATTTCGTTATTAAATAGACCTAAACAAAGTAGTAACGCTCCTACTAAATCTTATGATCAAGCGTCACAAAAAGAAATAACAACATTTACTGGCTATACTCCGAATGTAAAAGAGCCTATGTATGCAGGATTTGAAAAATTTTATCATGGATATGAATGGAATGCATTTACTAAGTTTCAAGATATGATGAATGAATTTGCAAAAAAAGAAAGTGGAAATAAATACGATAGAATTAGTTTATATAAAGATAGCTTAAATCACCAAAAAAAAGAAGGTATAAATGTATGGATAACATTTAAGATTGCTATAAATAATGATCAAAAAGATTATTATGTTAAAATTGACAAAAAATCATATTTTAATTACGATATAATACTTTATAATGACAAAGATATGAAAGATGAAGTATATAAATATCATTATTGTGATCCTAGTGTATGTAAAGATAATAAAGCAAAAAATAATAAAGCTCAAAACTAGCTTAATAAGATATTTTTAACACCTTTCACCTCAATAGCTTCTGTTGAGGTGATTATTGTTTGATAAGAAGAAAAATGAGTAGTTAATAATTTCTGACGGTTTTTATCTAATTCCGAAAATACATCATCAAGTAAAACTATTGGTTTTTTGTCTACAATATCTGCTAAAAAATCAGTTTCAATAAATTTTAAAGCTAATATAAGACTACGGTTTTCACCACGACTAGCTATATCGCAGGCGTTTCTACCATTAAATTTAAAAATAAAATCGTGCCTATGTGGGCCAATAGTAGTATAACCTAAAATTTTATCACACTGATTATTTTTTATAAATTCTTGTAATAATTCTTGTTTCGTAATTTCTTTTCCATTGTAAATAATTTCAATATCATCATTAACACCAGATATTTGTTTATATATTTCTTTAATTTGTTTATTTATATTTTTTATAAGTTCTATTCTTCTACTAGTAATTTCATATGCATACTCTGATAATATTAAATTCCAAGGGAAAAGTTGATCTTCAGTAATATTATCTTGCTTTAATAGGGCATTTCTATGGCGAAGAGCTTTATTATAACGAGATAAACTTATAGAAAAGCTAGGGTAAGCTTGTACTAAAAATTTATCTAAAAAATTACGGCGACGATTGGGTGAGCCACTCAATAACTGTAAATCTTCTGGCTCAAATAAAATAACTGGTATTTTATAATTACTTGGTAATCTATTTTTTTTAATTCCGTCTATATCAAATGTTTTTCTACTTTGTTTTTTATTACTATCGAATTTAATTATTCTTTTATGATCATCTTCAAAGTTAATATCAATACGATACCAAGAATTACCATATTTAATAATTTCATCATCTGATGAGCGAAAACTACTACCTTGAATAGCGATATAGATAGCTTCTAATAGGGATGTTTTTCCACTACCATTTTCACCTGTAATTAAAGTTGATTTTTTATTTAATTCAATTGTAGCGTCGGTATGTGATCTAAAATTCTGAATCCTAATATTAGTTATATTCATTTAGCTTTTAAGTGGCATTATTATATGTATATAATTTTTATCTTTGAGTGGTTTAAAGACCGTAGGAGCAAGCCTACCAGAAAAACCGAATATTATATCATCTCCATTAATATTATTTAAACACTCCGTAATATAACGTGAATTTAGGGTTATTTTTCCACCCCCTGTAACGGTTACGCTAGCTTCTGAAGTATTTTCACCAAATTCACTAGCTATAGAATGAATTGAGATTTTAGATTCATCTTCATTAACCTCAATAGTAACACTTCCACCAGAATCCCTAGCAAATAATGAGGCTATTTTTACTATTCTCATGAAATCATTCTTTTTTATTTCTACAACTGTTTCAGTAGAACTTGGTATTAATCTTCTATAATCAACAAATTTTCCATCAATTAGTCTAGATACAATAATAATATCACCAACCTTAAATTCTACTTTATGATCATCAAAAATAGTTTCTATCTCATCTACACTTTCAGATACAGACCTTAAAACTTCTTGAAGAGCTGAAGATGGAATTATAGCAGATAAAGGTTTTTCTATTTTTTTAACTTTTCGTTCGCTAAGCCTATAGCCATCAGTAGAAGCTAGATATAAATATTCTTCGTAATCATGCCAATAAACACCTGTAAGTACAGGGCGAGCTGTATCGTTACTACAAGTAAATACTGTTTGAGAAACAATATTTTTAAATTCGTCAGTACTAAATGAAATTCTATTTGTTTCTTCTTCTATAGTTGGTAAATCAGGGAATTCTTCAGCTGATTCTCCATTAATTTTAGATTTATAATTACCACTTTCTATATATAAATGATTATTTTCTACTTTTAATAATACATCTCCTTTAGGTAAGGAAGCTATAAATTCTGTAATTAGTTTTGAAGGAATTGCTATTGAACCTGTAAGTTTTATTTTAGCACTAATATTTTGAGATACAGCTAACTCTAAATTATTAGCAGCTATTAAAAGCTGATTACCATTTGTTCTAAGTAATATAGTACCAAGTAATGATATAGAGGTTTTAGTATTTGCAACTTTACCAATAATATTGAGTGCTTTAGATAAATGCTCTTGTTTTACAATCAATTCCATAAAATTTTTCAATCTCTTCCTTTAGGAAGTAATAAATATAATAATAGTAGCTGTGGAAAGTGTGGAAAAACACACTTTTACTACTTAAAATTATAGCATTTTTATTGTGTAAAATCCAATTAAAAAACTGGGGTAAAAATGTTGATAAATAAATATTTTTCCACTAAGCATATTATTAAGGTAATTAGTACAAAGTAAGTTGTGGAATAATTTTGGAATTATTCATATTGTTTTTAGACGTTTTCTATAGGTATTTTCCACAGTTTTATCACAGTATTATTAAATAATTTAATATTATAGTCAAACGAAACAATAAAATAAATTTATATATTATGCAAGTTTTTAAATACAATTAAATAAAATATTTTTCAAAAAATGCAAATATAATTATGTAGGGCAGTGTTCTCTTTTTATAAAATAAAAATAATATATTGCAAATTTTAAAGTGTTATTTTGATGAAAAATAACAAGACACTGTTTTTTATATAGGTATTTTTTATAAATATAAAAATAAAAAACCTTAGATATTTAAACTAAGATTTTTTATTTAAATTAACAATAAGTTAGCTATTATTCGTGTAATAAATCCATTAAATCTTGAATTTGATTACGCATTTCTAAATCTAATTTAATGTATTTTTCAATTTTAGAAACGCCGTTCATAATAGTGCTATGGTCTCTAGAAAATATTTTACCAATTTGAGGAAAACTCATTTTTAACTCGTATTTCATTAAATAACAAGCAACCTGCCTAGCATGATTAATTTCTTTCATACGTGATTTACTTAGAATATCGTCTTTAGGTACATTATAGAATTTACAAGTTTTATCGATGATTTTTTTATAATTCAAGTGTTGTGGACGACTAATTCTACTATCGTGTTGAATCATACCTTTAGCTAATTCAATATCTGGTTTTTCACCCCTAAATTCAGCCATAGCTAATAATTGATTAACTGTGCCTTCAATTTCACGAATATTAGTTCTAATATTTTCAGCTAAAAACAATGACACATCAGGATCTAGCCTATTTCCACTAGCTTCACTTTTAAATTCTATAATAGCTTGTCGCATTTCCAAGTCTGGTAATTGGATATCTACAACCATTCCACTTTCAAAACGACTCTTAAGCCTATCTGTTAATTTAGGAATAATAGAAGGGGCACGGTCACTAGATATAATTATTTGTTTGCTAGCGTTATATAATTCATTAAAGGTGTGAAAAAATTCTTCTTGAGTTTTTTCTTTACCTGCTATAAATTGCATATCATCAATAATTAGAACATCTACATTGCGGTATTTTTCAGCATAACCTTGTTTTTTAGAGTAGACATTCTCAAGATAATCACGATAGAAATTTTCAATAGTGATATATAATACAGATAAATTAGGGTTATTTCGTTTTATTTCATTACCAATAGCTTGCATAAGGTGGGTTTTACCAAGACCAGAACCACCATAAAAATATAGGGGATTGTATTTTTCGCCTCCTGGATTTTTAGCTACGGCTTGTGCAGAAAAGAAAGCTAGATCATTACTAGAGCCAACAATAAAATTATCAAAAGTAAATTTGGGATTAAGATTACTATTAACTGAGATATTCTTTTTAGTTTTATTGTTTTTAGATATTAAATCTTGAGCAGATATTTTTTTTGTTTTTTTTGATAATTCACTAGTTTTTTTATTCTTAGAATTTGAAGATATTACAGGAAATTCCAATTTATTAATTGTAGCTCCATGATTAATTAAAGAATTTTTTATTTTATTATAAAAACGCTCTTTTTTTAATTGTGATGGTGCAAAACTTTTTCTTACAGATATATGAGCTACACCATTTTCAATAGAAGTTAATTCCGAGTCAGATAAAAACATTTTAAGAGTAGTAGCAAAACTTGGATCTAATTTTAATTCTTCTAAAACATTTCTCCACAACTCATCCATAGTTCTATTCTATAATAATCGTAAGTTTTCAACAACACGCTTTTTTTATATTATAATTAAGAAAGATAACAGTAGTTAGAGTTTTCCACAGTTTTTAGTTACATCTGTTATAATTGTGGAAAAATTATAACAGATTGTGGAAAATATGATATACTAGACAAGGAATTAATAATTATAACAATAGTAATAAAATAATATTTATTAGCTGTAAAACTCTTATCCTTGTAAAAAAGAGTAATACAGTATAAAATGGAGTGTATATGCCAAAAAGAACACATCAACCACATAAAAGGCATCGTGCAAAAACACACGGTTTTCGTAATAGAATGTCTTCAAAGGCTGGTATTAAAGTATTGAAACGTCGTCGAATTAAAGGACGAAAGAAGTTATCAGTCTAAAATAAAACGCTCAATTATCTGGGCGTTTTATTATTATGTTATAATATAAAAAATGCTTTCATATAAAAAACGATTTCACGGACATGGTAGTATGCGTTACCTCTATAGCAATGGTAGCTCTATTAGATCTCAAAAAATTGTTTTACGCTATATTGTAAATTCGAGAAGAAAACAAAGTAGATTTGCCGTTGTTGTAAGTAAAAAAGTTATGAAAACAGCCGTAGGAAGAAATAGAATTCGTAGGAGAATATATGAAATTATTCGTCAAGAATTTAATAGAATAGACGGAGTTTACGATGTTGCTATAATCGTATTTCATAAATCAGTGAAAGATATGCCTTATGATGAACTAAAAAATCAAGTAGTTGAGATGTTTAAAGAGGCTGATCTTTATTGTAATAAGTAATTATTATATAACTACTGTTTTAGATATGCTATAATTAAACATATGAATTTATTTGAGTTAGTTGTAACAAAACCAATTTTTAATTTACTATTATCTTTATATCAATTAATTGGTGATTTTGGTATAGCTATAATTATTTTTACCGTAATAGTAAAATTAATTCTATGGCCACTTTCTATTCATGCTATTGAGCAATCTAAAAAAATGCGTGAAATTCAACCAGAATTACAAAGGATTAGAAAAGAATCTAAAGGTAATAAAACTATCGAAGCTATGCGAACTATGGAAGTATATCGTAAAAACGATATAAAGATGTTTAGGTCTATGGTTATTATGATAGTTCAAGCAATAGTATTTATTACTTTATTTAGTGTTCTTAATATAATAGTATCCCATCCTCAAGAAGTATCTAAATATACATATACTCCAGTATCTCAATTTAGTAAGGTTGAAGAGCTTAAAAATAATAATTTTACTCCTAAATTATTTGGAACAGTAAACCTATCTGAGAGGGCAGCTACACTTACAAGTAAGTCAAGTTATTTTCTATTATTTGCAGCTATAATGGCAGCTTTAACACAATATTATACAATCAAAAAATCTACATCTATAAATAATAAAGATAAAAAAACAATAAAAGAAATATTCAAAGAAGCTGCTAGTGGTAAAGAACCTAATCAGTCAGAAATGAATATGGCCGTAGCTAGTAAAATGTCTTCTTTAATGCCAATAATAATGTTTTTTACCACTATTAACTTATATGGTGCTTTAACATTCTATTATTTTATTAATGGTGTGCTTACAGCAGTGCAACAAAAATATATATTTGATATTAGAAAAAATAATAATAAAGAAAAGAAAATTCAAGAAGCTCAAATTATTAATAAACCTAAAAATAAAAAATCAAGCTCAACTAATATTCGTAGAATAAAGGCTAATGATAAAAAAAGGAGTAAATAATATGAATAGGGAAGAATCAATTATTTTTGCCGAAAAATTAGTAGAGGATATAATTAGTTTTTATGGTTTTAATTTAGAAGTTAAAGCTACAGCTGATGATGAGATAATACAATTAAGTATACCTTCTAGTGAGCTAAATTCTATCTTGATAGGGCGTAAATTTGACAATTTAAGATCTTTGCAACATATTGTTTCTATGGCTCTTCTGATAAGAAATGCAGAAATAAATAGGGTTAATATTGATGTTGCTGATACTAAGAAACAAAGAGCTTTACAGATTAGCGAAAAAGCAGAAAGATGGATAAAAAGAGTAAGGGAAACAGGTGAACCATTTAAAGTAGGTTTAAATCCAGCAGATAGAAGAATTGTACATAAAACTGCCCAAGATTATTCTGATATAGAAACTCACTCTGAAGGTGAAGGACGAGAAAGAATTTTAATTATATCTAAAAAATAGATTAATAAAAAAAGTAGCTAAAATATAGCTACTTTTTAAATACTACTTTTTTATAAAGCACAAAATTCCAAATAAGGCTAAAAATGGTAGCTATAATTTTAGCTATAAATAAGGTAATATTTGAAATTAAAATATTAGATAAAATAGAAGTTATAATGTAAATAACTAAAGTTTGAATTACCCATAATCCAAATAAAGTTATTATTGTAAATGAAAGAAATTCCTTTATGTTTTCTTGTTTTGTTTTGTTAGTACTATTAAATGTTATCTTTTTATTAAGAATAAAAGAAAGAATAAAAGTTACACCTGTTGATACTATATTAGAAAATGCGACATTTATACCTAAAGCTTTAAGACTAAAAAGTATAGCAAAATCTAAGGCAGTATTAAAAGCTCCAATAGTAGCAAACTTAATTTTTTGATTTTTAAAAAATGACTGTAATTTTTTCATTATTTTTTTGATTTATATTTTTTATAATCTTGAATTAAATATGTAGGCCTATTTTTTGTTTCAATGAAAATTCTACCTATATATTCACCAATAATACCTATAGAGAGTAATTGAACTCCACCAAGGAATAAAATAGTTGCCATAATTGAGGTATAACCATCTCCAGTTGGAACACCAAATAAAGGTCTTATTAATAAATAACTAATCCATACAAAAGAGGCTGTAGATATAATAAAACCTAAATAAGTTGAAATTCTTAGTGGAGCAGTAGTAAAGCTAGTAATTCCTTCAATAGCTAAATTAAATAATTTACGATAGTTCCATTTTGTTTCACCAGCTGCTCGAGGGTCTCTTTTGTAAGTTATTTCTTTTTTATTAAAGCCAACCCAAGAAAACATCCCTTTAGTGTATCTGTTTGATTCACGCAATTCTTTTAAAGCTTCTATAGCTTTACGATCTAGAAGTCTAAAATCACCAGTATCTCGTTGAATTTCAATATTTGAAATTTTATCAAGTATTGAATAAAACCAGCGAGAAGTTGATTTTTTAAGCCATGTTTCACCATCCCTAGATTCTCTTTTGGCATAAACATCATCGTAGCCTTCTTCCCAATATTTTATCATTTGAGGTATAAGTTCAGGTGGATCTTGCAGGTCGGCATCAATAATAACTAGTGCATCACCAGTAGCATAGTCAAAACCTGCTAACATAGCATTTTCTTTGCCAAAATTACGGCTTAAATTAACATAAGAAATTTGATTATTCCTTTTAGATTCTTCTACAATTAGATCCATAGTATTATCTTTAGAACCATCATTAATAAACAGGAATTCAAAGGAATATTTTGGGTTATTTACTGATAATGTATTAAGTCTTTTAAAAAGTTTAGGTAACACCTTAGATTCATTATAAGCTGGTACCATAATTGTGATTGTTTTCTTCATAATTAATATTATTATACAACAGAAAGATATATAAGAATATATCCCTATAAGCGTGGTATAATATAGGTATGAAAATTATGGAGTTTTTTAATAAAAAAAATCGTATTTTATTATATGAATTAGTAAAAACAGATTTTAAATTAAGATATCAAGGTTCTGCTTTAGGTGTATTATGGTCCGTTTTAAAACCATTAATGCTATTTGCAGTAATGTATGTTGTTTTTGTTAAATTTCTTAAATTTACTGATGGGACTCCAACTTATCCGATAGTCTTACTTCTAGGTATATCATTATGGAGCTTTTTTACAGAGGCTACTACTGTTGGTATGCAATCTATTGTAGGACGTGGCGATATACTTAGAAAAATTAATTTTCCTAAGTATATAATAATATTGTCTTCAATGTTTAGCGCTTTAATTAGTCTATTTATTAATATTATTGTAGTATTAATATTTGCTATATTTACAGGTGTTAAATTAAGCTGGCTAGTATTATGGCTACCTATGAATTTTTTACAATTATTCGTTTTAGCTTTAGGTATTTCTTTATTCCTTTCTACTTTATATGTAAAATTTAGAGATATAGGACATATATATGAAGTTATTCTTCAAATAGTATTTTATTCTGTACCAATAATCTATCCTTTATCACAAGTAGCTAACTTTAAGGTTTTTGGTATTTCAGCACAAAATATAATAATGTTAAATCCTGTAGCTCAAATTATTCAAGATATCAGGCATAACTTAATTGCTCCAGTTACTACACCAACTACATGGGGAATGGGTGGAGTATTGTATTCATTAGTGCCAATAATTATAACAATAATTATATTAATAATTGGTGTATTATACTTTAATAAAAATAGTAAAAAATTTGCAGAAATGATTTAGTGTTATGAGTAAAAAAATAGATATATCATTAATAATTACAGCCCATAATGAAGGGCTGTTAGCGCATAAAACAATGCTATCAGCTTTTAAGGCTATAGAAGAACTTGAAAAAGAAAAAATTAGTTATGAAATTATTGTTCATATAGATAATGGTGATGAATATACTAAAGAATATTTTAAGCGTTATGAAAATGATAAAAATATAAGAATTTTTAATAATAATTTTGGTGATTTATCTTCTTCTAGATTTTTTTCTGTAAAAAAAGCTAAAGGTGAATATATAGCCTTTGCTGATGCTGATGACCTTTATTCATCTAATTGGCTTATTAGTTTTTATAATCAAGTAAAAGGTAAAAAGGATACAATAGTACATTTTAATTACATTCTAACTTTTGGTGGTTGGAATACTATACTTGAAGATCTAACAGATTTAAATGAAAAAGATGAATTTTTATATGCTTTTGATAGTAATGTTTATGGATCTCCTTGTATGCTCCATAAAGACATTTTTTCAGATATTAAACAAAGAGCAAACATCCCTCCATTTGGCTATGAAGATTGGCAGTGGTATGTAGATACTATGGCTAAAGGATATAAACATAAAATTGCTAAAGGTACAGTTTTGTTTTATAGAAGAGATCCTATAGCCAAACCATCATTACTTAGTGGACAAGTTAATAATAGAGCTGTTTTATCTAAGAGCGATTTTTTTGATTTTGATATTTTAAAGAAAAAACTTTCAGAGTGGAGCTTTAAAGATATTGAAGAATACGTTAGAGATCATCATGATGTAGAAGGTAATAATTCTGAAAATAAAATTAAATATCTTACCTATAAAACATTAGTATTTGCAAATAAATTTTCAATTTATAAAAAAATTAGAAATACAATAAAAGAACCTAGAGAAGAAAATACTGAACAATTGCCAGTTTTACCAGATGATCTTATTAAGGGATGGAAGGATATTAATAAAATAGAAAAATTATTATATCCTGATCATTATATTCTAAAGAACCATTTTATTTATTATTTGCCCAATAAAAAAACAGCTAAAATGTATCTAGGTTTAGTGAATGGAATGAAAAAATGTCCAGATACGCTAGTATTTTTACCATGGCTTAATCATGGTGGGGCAGATAAATTATTTATTAACACTTTTAATGAGTTAGCAAAACAGAATAAAGATTGGCATATATCATTAGTTCAAACTGAACGGAGTAATTCTCCTTGGCAAAATAAATTAAGTACTGATATTGATTTCGTAAAACTTAGTGATATATCTGAAGATATAGGGTACGAAAAACAAATAGATATTTTTGCTTCATTTATTGTGCAAAATAATATTAAAAGACTTATTATTGCTAATTCTATGTTTGGTTATAATTTTATCCTTAGGTATAAAAAATTATTAGAATATTTAGATATTAAAATATATGTATATGCCTTTAATGAAAATATAAGTGAGTATGGTAGAATTGGTGGCTATATTCATGAGCAAATTCCGTTGATATATAATTCTATATATAAAGTTATAACAGATAACTCATTGATGCCAGAAAAAATGATTAAAGAGCATGGCTATACTGTAAATAAACACCAAACACATTATCAATATGTAGAAGAAAAAGTTATCGCCCCAGTAAAAAAAGATAAAGAAAAACTTAAAATATTATGGGCAAGTAGAATTTGCTATCAAAAAATGCCAGAAATTTTAGCAGAAATTAATAAGAGAATTTCTAGTGATTTTACCATTGATGTTTATGGAACGCTAGAAGATTTTTACGATTTAGACTTTATAAAAGAAAATAATTTAAATTATAAAGGTGTATTTAATGGTATAAATTCTATACCTACTAACGAATATGATTTATATTTATATACTTCAAATTCTGATGGTATGCCAAATATTTTGCTAGAAATAGCTACAAAAGGTTTACCGATTATAGCGCCTAATGTTGGAGGTGTGGGCGATTTTATAATTAATAATGAAACAGGTATTTTAATAGATGATTATAAAGATGTAGATACTTATTTAAAAGCTATAGAAAAAATGAAAGATAGTAATTTTAGGTATAAGCTAGCTAAAAATTCTCAAGAATTATTAAAAGACAAATATTCCAAAAATAAGTGGAAAGCTAGAATTAAGGAGATTTTTGATAGGTAAGAAATATGAGTAAATATGCATTAGAAGTTAAAAATGTTGTAAAAAGTTTTAAATTACCCACAGAACAATCAAATGGGATTAAGCAAGCCTTTGTTAATTGGACTAAGGGTATAAAAGGATATAAAAAGCTAGAAATTTTAAAAGATATTTCCTTTAAAGTAGAAAAAGGTGAATTTTTTGGAATTGTAGGTAGGAATGGATCAGGAAAATCTACACTTCTAAAAATAATTTCACAAATATATACGCCAGATTCTGGAAAAGTTAAAGTAAATGGAAAGTTAGTCCCTTTTATTGAATTAGGTGTAGGGTTTAATCCAGAACTTACAGGTAGAGAAAATATTTATTTAAATGGTGCACTTTTAGGTTTTTCTCATGAAGAAGTAGCTAAAATGTATGATGATATTGTAGATTTTGCAGAGCTACATGAATTTATGGATCAAAAACTTAAAAACTATTCAAGTGGTATGCAAGTTAGGTTAGCTTTTTCTATTGCTATTAAAGCACAAGGTGATATTTTAGTGCTTGATGAAGTTTTGGCTGTTGGTGATGAAGCTTTTCAACGTAAGTGTAATGATTTCTTTATAAAAATCAAAAAAGATAAAAGTAAAACTGTTATTTTAGTAACACACGATATGGGAAGTGTGAAGAAATATTGCGATAAAGCTATTTTTATTAGAGATGGTGAAGTAGTTATATCTGGTAATAAAGATGATGTAGCTAATTCTTATATTGAAGAAAACTTTAAAATTAAAGAAACTAATTCTACTAAAAAAATAGGTTCTAGTGAATATGTACCTTTGCTTAAAATTAATCCTATAAGTAAGCAAATTTTGAAAGCCAATGATAAATTTGAATTTGAAATTCAATACGACTATACAGGTAATGGAAAACCTTATCTAGCTTTTTCTATTCAAGATGAAAGCAGAAATAGTACTATTTATGATAGTGGTCAATTTCAAATTAAAAAAGGAAAACACACAATTCGCAAAAGAATGCCATTAAGTATATTTAATAATACTGATTTTAAAATAGTTGCTGCAGTGAGGGTAGATGGTAAAATAGAAGCATTTACGAACGAAGCAAATTCTTGCTTATTCTCTATCAAGGATAAGAAAAATGAAGATTATGCCTTATTGAAAGATATTATGATAGAAGATATGAAAGACTAGAAGGGGTAAAATAATGAGAAAAAAGGTATTATCAGTAGTAATTACAGCACATAAAGAAGGATTATTCTTAAATAAGACACTTCTTAGTATTAGTAATGGTTTAAATAAAATTAAAGATGAATATGAAATTATTATAAACCTAGATAATAGTGATAAAGAAACTAATAGAATTGCTAAAATATGGGAAGATAAAGATAAAAATATTAAGGCTTATAAAGTTTCTTTTGGTAATCCAGCAGATAATCGTAATGATGGTATAAATAAAGCAAAAGGAACCTATATTTGCGTTATTGATGGTGACGATTTACTGTCAGGAAATTGGTTCAAAAAAGGATTAGAAGAAATTAAAAAACATAAAAAAGATGTTATTTTAAGGCCTGAATTACATTTACAATTTGGCTATAATGAATATAAATATACTATTTGGAAAATGCGTAGCTCTTCAGATAAAGCAACCGATGCCATTCAATTAGCTTATTGGAATTTATGGACAGCATGTTTAATAGCGAAAAAAGACACTCTTAAAAAAGTACCATATAAACCTGCTTTAAATGGTTTTGGTTATGAAGATTATTTATTCTGTGCTGATACTAGAGCTTTAGATATAGAACATATAATAGTGCCGGAAACTGTTGTATACTATCGACGTAGGAGTGATTCTGTAAGTACAGAGCATATTAATACTATTTTAGAATATTCTGATCTTTTTGATATAGATTATTTTAAATCATTACCATTTAATAATATTGAAATAAAAAATAATATTAGCAAAAAGTTTAAAGTAAAACTTCAGCGCAATTTTAAGAGGGGCTATCGTTTTGCTTTTGATACTGCTAAAAAAGTTCATACTATTAATAATCTTATAGCTCCAAGCGTTAGGGAGATATTATATAATAAAAACCTAAATAAAATAGGTAAATGGGTTGTAGATGATCTTAAGGAAATTAATAAAATAGAGAATCAACTATATCCAACTAAAGGAAATATATCATTATTAGGATTTCATCCATTAAGTTTTAACCCTTATGAGAATTCTTATGGAGTGATGTATCAAAAACTTTGTAGACAGTTAACAGGTAATAAAATAGATTATCTCTTTCTAGCTCCAGCTATGAGTGGTAGAGGAGGAACTGAAAAATTAATAGCTAATTATATAAAAGCTATTAAGAAAAATTACCCTAACTGGAATATCGCAATATTATCAACTAAACCTTACAATGAATTAACTTTAGATTATTTTAAAAATTTAGATGTAGATATGCTAGATTTTGGTAGAATTACTTTAGGTGTAGGTAGTTATGAAAAAGATATAATTTGGTCAAGGTTATTAGTACAATCTAAAGTTAAAAGACTACATATAGTTAATGATGAATATTGGTATAGGTGGATATCAAGACATAAAAAATTAATTATAAATAATAATTATAAAGTCTTTGTATCTTTATTCATGAGAGAATTTACACATGAAAAAGATAGAATTTTAACTTTCGCTGATCCGCACATTTCAGAAAATTGGGAAGCAATAAATAAAGTATTTACAGATAACCGAAAAGTTATTGATGAAGCTTTAGAGAACAATGCTTTTAATAAAGAAAAGATGATTGTTCATTACCAACCACAGGATTTTAGTGAAATGAAAAAACCTAAAATTATTGATAATAGCAAACCAATAAGGATACTTTGGGCGAGTAGAATATCTTACCAGAAAAGGCCCGATTTACTTAAAAAAATAACAGCTAAACTAGGCGATGATTATATAGTAGATGCTTATGGAATTTTTGATGAATCGCAAATTGATAAAAAATTCTTTAACGGATCAAAAGTTAATTATAAAGGAAAATTTAATGGTATTTCTTCTATAGATACTAGCCAATATGATATTTATTTATATACATCTCAAACAGATGGTGTACCAAATATTTTAATGGAAGTTATTAGTGAAGGTCTGCCAATTGTGGCATCTAATATTGGTGGAATTAGTGAAGTAGTAAAAGAGGTCGAAACTGGTAAATTAGTAGATCTAGAAGACTTAAAAGGGTATGTTAACGCTATAGAAGAGCTAAGAAATAATCCTGAATTAGCTAAAAAATATGCAACTAATGCACAGAGTTTAGTGAAAGAACAACATTCTTGGGATGAATTTTATAAAGTTATAAAACAAGATATAGCTTAAAAAACTTATAATAAAAATAGTGGATAAATTCCACTATTTTTTATTTATTACTGTTTTCTTTCCACTAACCATTTCTGTACATCACCACTATGACTATCCCATACAACAGGCTTTATACCATTTTGATTAATAGGGTTTAAATCTATAGCTTTATTACTA
>QWCC01000049.1_pt1 | contig 49258 bp, 62 predicted proteins | sample 1972491 | NCBI WGS metagenome assembly QWCC01 (sample SAMN09866718, study PRJNA288562) | Human oral metagenome isolate term5_saliva, whole genome shotgun sequencing... | isolation source: mouth | host: Homo sapiens | place: USA: California
AACCAAAACCAAACCCCCGCGGTCAACCCCTATTCGGTCCTGGTGAAGGCCTGCCACGAGTACCCGCTGGGCACAACCCCTGCCCAGCTGGAGAACGACATCGTGCCGGCTAACAGGAACTCCGAAGAGGGGAACAAGGCCCGCCTCGCACCGTCCAGAAACGTGTTCCACATTTTCGTGGAATCCGCCCTCCTGACCACGGTTACCGACGAAGAGAAACCACTACCCCCGCACATTCCGGCGTTCTATGCTGAGGATGCCCGTGTGCGCTTCACGTCGATGTGGCACGCCACCCCGCGCCGCCCGCACCTGCGCACCCAACCCGCCGACTACGACCCCCTGTCCCTGCACGCGACGGGCTACCCGCCGCAAGGGGTGGTATGGTTCTAAGCATGGAAGAGAGCTATCACGACAGAACCGTTGACTTCACGTACGCAGCCCGAGACGCCTACACGGCATACGAAAAGCGGGAGCCGGGGAAGATGCCGCTGGACAACAGGGCGGCCCGGACATTCGAAGAGTACTACCGGCCGGCCTGCCGAGCGCTGTGCGGCTTCAACCCGCCGTACCCCACGAGCGACGGGGCGGCGATATCGAGGGGTGAGGCGAACGACGAAATCGAGGAGTTCAATGCGCAGTCGGACGCGCTGCAGTCTCTGATCGACGCGGCCTGGCGCACCATACCCGGCAACGACGACGCGCTTCTGCGCGGCTACCCGTATGCTGTGCGCCACTTGGACGAAGGGTGGGTGGAGTTCCGCCTCCCCCGCCGCGACTCTCCCGCTGTGCGACTGCAGCAGGGCGAGGGCTACGACTTCCTCCGCCGCAGGAAGATCCCGGCGCACAGTCCGAGACCCGACAGGGCCGCTTTCGTGCCGTATACTGAGGTGAAGGCTCTTCTAGCGAAAAGGAAGGAGACGGATGACGCAGGCTGACGTGCAGCGCAACGCCATTGTGGCGTGGATGGCGAAGCACGACGGTGACTTCGGCTACACGAACGACTACCGCAGGAAAGACCCCGAGCGCTACGGCTGGGGGGATTGCAGCTCCACGATAGCGCAGGCCTACAGGCAGTGTGCGAATATAACTATCGGCGAGCGGAGTTTCAATATAGCGTCGGACCCCGACGCGTATACGGTGGCGTCGGCGACTAGTTGGCGGGACCTGCCCTTAAGCGACATGAAGCCGGCGGACATTATATGCATGGGCTGGCACTCCGGCGCTTTCGCGGGGCGGATCTCCCACGTGGAGCTCTACGCCGGGGGCATGTACACGTGGGGGCACGGGGGTCCGGGCAGGGGCCCGAGACTGCACGCGCTGTCGGACCGGTCCTTGACGGGCTCGGCGACGATCATCATCGTCAAGCGCTATATCGGAGACACACCAGACGACCAAGGCAACACCAACCAAACCCAAGGAGACGATTTGACACCCGACGAGCACAACATGCTCAGCTGGCTGTACGAGAACATCAAGGTGCCGAGCCAGGGCTTCGGCTACCCGCAGGCCACCCAAAACTCCATCGCGGAGCTGAAGGAAGTGGCGACCAACCTGACGCAGGCCGTGGAGTCGATGACCGCGACCGTGAACAGGATCGCGACCGACCTGACGGTGCCGGGCTACGGCTTCGGCTACCCGGCGGCCTCCCACGCGGCCCTTGAGGAGACGATCAACAAGCTGAACGATATTCAGAACACGCTTGCACAGAAGAAGGGGGACAAGTGACCGAATCAACTCCAACCACACCCACCCCTGCAGGACCCAAGCACCTGGACACGCCGACGCTGACGGACGAGCAGAAGGCAGCGGCATTCGCGGCCGCCGCACACACCGTGGAGACGGGCGGACTACCGCAGGGGGACGGCGGCCTGGCGGACCCGAACCGGAAGAACGCCTACCACTTCGACGAACTCGTGCCGACGCAGATCCAGCACAAGGCTCGGTCGATCATTCGGACGTTCGTGGTAAGCCTTGTTGGCGTGCTGGCTGCGTGGTGCGCGAAGGTCGGCCTGACCTTGCCGGCGGATCTGGCGGACACGATCACAGCGGCTGTGTGGGGGCTCGTTACTGTGTGCGCACAGTGGCTGCTCAACACGAAGCCCGTGGACCGCTTCCTCCACAAGGTGGTGCCGTTCCTGGCGACCACGCCGAACAAGTGACATAGCGCACAATAAGACAAAGAGAACCCCGCTGCCCGAAGGCAGCGGGGTTCTTCCCTAACCTTTATACGCGACCGACTAGCAGATCCAGGTACTGCCCCACCTACGGCAAGTGGGGAACCACCCTGCGAAGAACCGGCCGATCAGATTCCAAGAAAACCTGTTTTTCTCCTCTCTGTTGAGTAGCTGTGCGAACCCAGCGTCTACCCTCGACGGAACGACTGTCAAGCGGCGATGAGGTTGAGCTGGTGTTGGGTCCAGGCGAATGCGGCGAGGGCGGACATGGCGCCGAGGGACGTGAAGGCGAGGGAGACCCAGAAGACGATGGAGCCGGCCTTGGGGAAGCCGCACCACACGGCGATGTAGGCGACGAGGGTCCAGAACCCCTGTGCGATGAGGAACGCGATGAAGTAGACGAGCATGTGAAGTCCTTTCTCTAGCGGTCTTGCTACACGGCAACTGTACCGGCCGCCTCGGTGGAGGTCAAGTTTGCTCCGGCCTCGGAATCCTGCTAGAGTCCTTCTCGTAAGCCAATACACCGCACACGAGAGGAGAATCGCAGTGTTCCATGTGCATTTCATCTGGGCGCAGTCCACGTCCGGGATCATAGGGGTCAACGGGAAGCTGCCGTGGCACGACCGAGGGGACTTGCAGCATTTCAAAGACTTGACGACCGGCAAGGTCGTGGTAATGGGGCGGAAGACCCGACAATCCCTGCCCCAACGCAACAAGAAGCTGCCGAACAGGACGAACATCGTGCTGAGTCGGACGATGAAGTCGACCAAATCCATCAAGGCGGTGGCGAGTCCCTACGCGGCGATAGAGCAAACCCTCGCAGAGGGCCGGGACGAAGCGTGGGTGATCGGGGGGCACGAGACGTTCCAGGCATTCATTAAAGCTCACGACCTGGATAGGCTGCCGTTCAGGCTGGACGCTTACGTCTCTATCTTAAATGTGGACGACGAGATCCAGCCCATCACGGCTCAGGACGAGATTACGTGGGCGCCCTCATTGGATGACCGCTGGGTGATGTTGTACGACCACATGGCGGGGCCTAGACGCCGCCTGCAGAAGTATGTTAAGGTGTTCAGGTAAGCTCCTTTCTCTCAGGACCCCGCCGGGTGAGTGCTATACCCCGGCGGGGTCTGCTGTGTGCGTGGTAACATTCCTCTTAAGCCTGACTAGAGAGGGAGTTTCATGAGAATCGACGTTCAAACGAGCCGCTTAGCCACCGCTAACGGGTCAATTGCCACGCTCAGCGGCACGCTGCCCAGTCTCGACCTGGACGTAGTGCTGGCTAAGGGCGTGAAAGCCGTGTACCTAACGGTGTTCACCGGGTGTGAAGAGACGAAGGTCACGTCGCTGAACACGGAAGGCGGAACGTTCTGCGTGACGCTGACGACGCAAGCCGAGCGGCCTACAGTGAAGGTGTGCGATCCGCTTGAGGCGCCGGTGGTGATCCGGTACAGGGGGCTGTGATGGCGGCGCCGAAGAAGACCACGAAAAAGAAGCAGAACACAACCCAGACGAAAACTGCGGCCAAGGGGCTGGTGAAAAACGACCGGGATCGGTTCGCGATTCAGAGGTCGACCGGTGAGCTGGCGATGGACGACAGGAGGCTGCTCACCCTCGCACAGGCAGGGGCCAGCCCCGCTGAGATGTCCGAGGAGCTCGGTCTGCCTGCCGAGACGTGCCTTGCCCGTGTGCGCTCCCTGTTGAAACGCAACGACGTGTGGACGAACCTGGAGCGTCAGCAAATGCTGATCGCCGACATGTACGACTTGAAGACTCGGGCTTTCAACTTCCTGGAGAAGTGCTTCGAGTCGGACGAGATAGCCGCGAGGCACATCGAGGCGGTCAACAGCGTGCTCAAGCAGCTCGGCGACCGCCTGGACAAGGTGAAGGAATACAACGACGAGGAGGAGGCCAGGGTGACGAAGCAGCAGACCCGGCTGATCCTCGACTTGGTGGAGGACGCCTGGGAGCGTGTGCGCATTCACATCTCCAACGCCTACGCCAACGACCAATTACTCGACCCGGAGGCGATGGACGAGGTGTTCTACCAGGCGCTGAAGGAGGCCCATGCTGATCAAAGCTAGTGCGATCGACAGCGCTATAGCGACGGTCAAGGCGCACAGGAGACAGGATAGCTTCAAGTCGGACCCCGTTGGCTGGGCGCAGTACATGCTGGGCACGGACGAGGGAACCCTGTGGAGCAAGCAGAGGGAGATCGCCCGGGCCGTGGTGGAGAACAACTCGACGGCTGTGAAGGCTGGCCACGGGGTGGGCAAGTCCCGGCTGATGGCTGTGCTCATATGCTGGTGGGTGGACACCCGCTACCCGCACTGCTACGTGATCTCTACGGCGCCGTCGATGGCGCAGGTGCAGGATGTGCTGTGGCGCGAGGTGATGCAGCTGAAGGATATCGTGGAGCGGCGCTTCGAGGAGGGGCTGGTCGACCACAAGCTCCCGGGGCGAATCACGATGGACGTGCAGTGGAAGGACGACGTGACGAAGCTGCCGCTGGGGCGTGGCAGGAAGCCGCCGGATAACCTGGGCGGTAATTCGTTCCAGGGCATCCACGGCGACGTGCTGGCGATCGGGGATGAGGCCTGCGGGCTCTCGGGCGAGTTGATCGACGCCCTGGCGAACATCACGACGAACGAAGCGTCTCGGCGTGTGCTGATCGCCAACCCCACGGACCCGATGAGCTACCTGGGGAAGATCTTCAAAGAGGAGATGGAGAACTGGAAGCGCATGTCCATCTCCGTCCTGGAGAGCCCGAACTTCACAGGCGAGCCGATGCCCCCTAATGTGCTGCAGAAGCTGACCGGGCCGTCCTACGTCGAGCAGAAGAAGCAGGAGTACGGCGAGGACAGCGCGAGGTTCAAGGCCCGCGTGCTGGGCGAGTTCGCGTTCGACATCGAGGACTCGCTGATCCTACCGGGCGATGTTGAGACAGCGTGTCTCACGGAGCGCGAGCGGATCGGGCGGCCCGTGCTGGGCGTGGACGTGGCGCGCTTCGGCGCAGACCGCTCCGTGGTGTACCTGTGCGTCAACGGGGTTGTGCGCTTCGTGGATTCGTGGGCGAAGACGGACCTGGTGCACAGCGCACAGCGGGTGCACGACCTGGCGCTGCGGGAGGGCGCACACGCCGTGGCGATCGACTGCGACGGAATCGGCGGCGGGATGTTCGACATCCTCAACTCATACGCCAACCGTACATACGACATTTTGGCTGTGCGAGGGTCCATGTCGAGCCCCGACAGGGGTCGGTGGCACAACTACCGCTCCTACATGTGGGATTCGTTCAGGTACCGGTGTCGCACAGGGGAGCTGGATCTGGACCCGCTGGACATCGACCTGCACGATGAGCTTCTGTCCGTCGGCTATTCGTATAATACGATGTCGGGCGGGCTCGTCCTCGACTCGAAGGACAAGCTGAAGAAGGACGTCGGCAAGTCACCTGACTTGGCCGACGCTGCGGTGTACGCCGCTATAACTGACCAGAATATACGCGACGCCATCCAACAGGAAACCGTGTTCTCCGACGCGGGGGACATGATGGACGGCGACGAAGATGACTACCTACACGAAATGGGGGAGACTTTTGGATTCCAACGCATACTCGTTTAGCGACGAGAACATCGCTTTCATCAACGAGGCGCAGAGGTCCTACCTCCTGGACGAAGGCGCCAACTGGGTGAGCTACGCAGACGACAAGGGCCTGACGCTGGCTTTCATCCACGAGGTTGTGCGGGGCCTGCGGGATATGGCCCGCGACCACCCGCTGCACAAGCGCGGCGCGCAATTGAGGACGAGCTACATTTTCGGGGACGACTTGGTGTTCAGCGACACCTCGGCGAAGCTGGACAAGTTCATCAAGTCGGAGTCTGCACAGAGGACGCTGTTCTCTGCGTCGGCGATGGAGAGTCTGAACCTGGAGCGGTTCTGTGCGGGGAACGTGTTCCTGTTCCGCGAGGTGCACACGGATAAGCTGACGTTGGTGCCCGTGGAGGAGATCGAGGAGATCGTCCGCGATTCGTTCGATTCGTCCGTTGTGAAGTACGTGCGTCGCACATGGACCCCGGACGGGCAGAACACGATCAGTCAGTGGTTTCCGACAGCCGAGTATAGGCGGAGCGTGCAGCGACTGAGGAAACCGCCGAACACGGCCTACGAGGTGAACGGCAACTATGTCGTGTACATCCTGTCGTCCGGTAGGCATGCGGGGCACGCATTCGGTGCTCCAGACTCCCTAGCGGCCGCGCTGTGGAGCGTCGCCTATTCGGGCTACCTGCGGGACTCTGCCCGGCTGTCGAAGGCTTTGTCGAAGATCGCCTGGGCTATCGTCAACAGCAACAACCAGGGGAAGCGGCAGTCCGCCGTGGAGATCTCGAACCGCGGCGACGTGGTCGGGGCCACCGCCAGCTTGGGGCCGAACCAGTCTCTGGCCGGCGTGGGGGTCCCGAGCGCACAGGTGAACTACGGGAACGGCCAGCCGCTGGCGGCCCTCGTGGCGGCGAGCTTCGGCATCCCGGTCATCGCGCTCCTGTCGTCGCCCGGTGCGACGGGCGGATCCTACGGGGCCGCGACGACGCTGGATCGGCCGACGATCAACGGCTTCAAGCTGGAGCAGCGCAAATGGCGCGACTTCTTCAAGCAGGTGATGATGGACGTGGACCCGTCGGTGAAGGACGTGGACATCAAGTTCCCGTCGATCGAGCAGGATCCCACGTACCGCGCTTTGCAGTCGCTTGCTACGTCCATGTCCACGGGGGCCATCCATCAGGACGAGTATCGCCAGGCTGTGCTCAACCTTCTGGCTGTGCCCGATATCCACGGGGACGAGCTTCCCGAGCCGAACGATTTTCTGAAGAGTGGTAATGTGTCGGGTGGGGATGACGGCGATGCTGTGCGCGACCCTGTGGCACGTCAAGGCAACCAGGGCGCTGTCCCCGGCGGTTTCAACCAAGGAGACACCGAAGATGAAGATCAGTGAGAGCACGAACGCCAGCGTTCTCAAGCCCGTTAAGGGTACACGCAAGTGGCTTGTGCGACTCATAGCCGAAGGCCAGGGCTCGACCGGCGTCTACACGAAGGAAGCGCTGCAGGGCAGCTTCGCCGATGCCTTCCCGGTTGGTACGCACATGTACATAGACCACGCCACCGAGGCTGAGGCAGACGAGCGCCCCGAGGGCACGCTGACGAAGCTGGCGGCCGTGATCGCCGAGACGCCGCACTGGCAGGACGCTCCGGAGCCCGGGATGTACGCGACGATCGAGGTGGTCGAGCAGTGGGCGCCCTTCATCGAGCAGGTGTCGGATATCATCGGTGTGTCGATTCATTGCGGTGCGACGCTGGTGCAGGACGACGATCTTGTGACGGCGGGTGAGCCCGCTCCGCCTGTGATAGAGTCGTTCATACCGTCGCCCGTTAATTCCGTGGATTTCGTCACAGTTCCGGGCGCTGGCGGGCGCCTCGTCGAGGCCCTGGAATCGTTCAAAAAGAGTAATGCTATTATGGACGGTAGCAACAAACACAATTCCGAAAGGAAGAGAATGGACAAGGAGTTCAAGGAGGCCCTGGAGGCCCTGGACACGAAACTCTCCGCTCTCGTCGAAGCCCTCGCCGACAAGGCCAAGAAGAAGGACGAAGAGGACGAAGAGGACGCCAAGAAGGCCAAGGAGGAAGAAGAGGACAAGGCCAAGAAGGCCAAGGAGGCCATCCTTGCTCTCGCCGACTCCGACCTTCCCGAGGTTTCCCGTGTGCGGGTCGCCGAGGCCATCGCCCGCGGCTACGACGCGAAGTCGATCCTAGACCGCGAGACCAAGCTCGTCGAATCCATCCGCGAGAGCCTGTCGGGCGGTTTCGCCCCCGAGCACGTGCCCTCCGGTAAGAGCGCCGACGACTTCGAAGCCGAATTCGCTAAGCTGACCTGGTAAGGAGACTACCGCATGGCACAGAATCACGTCAAGGGCGGGGACACCTACGAAGTCCAGGTGGACGCCGCCGTCAAGTCGGGCGACGTCGTCGCCGTCGGCAAGGTCGGCGCCGTGGCGCTCACCTCGGCTGCGCCGAAGGACGACAACAACTTCTACTCGACGCTCGCTTTCGAGGGCATCGCACACCTCGGGCTGGACGGCTCCGTCAAGGTCGGGGATATCGTGACGATCGACGGGGCCACCGAGTCCGGCAAGGCGGCCAAGCCCGAAATCGCGGCCGACCCGAAGGGCAAGATCGTCGTCGGCTTCGTGCTCAACCCGCTGTCGAGCGCATCTACCAAGTACGCCGTCAAGCTCACCCAGGCTTGGCTCTAAGGAGGATATCTACATGGCGATCAACAAGAGGGAAGCCTACAAAGCGGGTATCCTTCTGCACAGGGCTCTCCACGCGGACGACATCCGTGTGCGCAACTCGGCCCGCAAGGACCTGAGCGAGGCCATCACCACGTCGGATCTGCCGGTCAACCTCGGCCCCACCATGAACAAGATCATGCAGGGCGAGTACGAGCAGGTTCCGTCCAACTGGCGCGAGTGGGCCGACACCCTCGAAACCCCCGACTTCGAGACCGTGCCCTACTTCAGCTTCGACTTCACCGACGACAACGTTCCGGTCCGCAAGGACGGCAAGGGCTACGTCGCACAGGGGCTGCCCGCAGTCGGCGAGCTCGGCGAGTACCCGATCCTCGGCCTGAAGGCAGAGCAGTTCAAGCTGAAGCTCGCCAAGGCCGGCGTTCAGATCCCGCTCTCCTGGGAGACCCTGAAGCGCTACGGGGCCGACTGGCAGCTGATTCCCCGGATCATGAAGGAGCTCGGCCGCCGCGCAGCCAACCAGGAGTCCATCGAAGCGGCTCTCCAGCTCGTCCAGCCCGCTGGCCTCAATACGACTAACTTCAAGGCGGCTAACAAGAACGTCCTGGCCGGCAACCCCGAGCTGAGCATCGAGGCGCTGGAGAAGGCGTTCGCACAGCTGGCCGTCACCAAGTACAACGGCAAGCGGATCATCATGCCGACGAAGTTCAACCTGATCGTCCCCCCGGCTCTGGCGAGCCGCGCCGAGCAGATCATGAAGGTCGTCGAGATCCGCCGCCAGAACGGAACCGAGACCCAGGTGATGGGCAACACGGTGTCCGGGAAGGTCGCGAACGTCTACGAGGTCCCCGAGCTCGCGCTCATCGCCGGCGATTACGCCGACAAGTGCTGGTTCCTCCTGCCCCCGAAGGGCACGATGCCCCGCAAGAACATCGCCAACGTGTTCTTGGAGGGCGAGACCGAGCCGAAGATCTTCGTCGAGAAGACGACGAACAGCTCCGAGCTGGACGGCTCGTTCGAGAACGACGCCTACAGGACGAAGATCCGCCACCTCGTCAAGTCCGCTTTCATCGCTCCGGAGGGCACCCTGGCCTCCAGCGGTGCGGGCGCCTGATAACGATACCCGACAAGGATGGAAACCCCGCCCTCACAAGGGGCGGGGTTTCCTGCAGTGGAAAGGAGCTGCCGTGCCCGATAAAGCGAAGATCACCGTGGACGAGCTGAAGCTGTTCCTCCCCGGCATCGACCTGGACCCCAAGCTGCTCGAACGGCTGTGCGCACTGTACACGAACGTGTTCAAGGCTGCGGCTGCCGCTCTGCGCGCCTACGCGGCGAAGCTCGTCTCGGAGGGCGGGGTCGAGAACGTCAAGGCGGACGACTTCACGCTGTCCGGCGGTGACAAGAACATCGAAGCGCTGCTCGCCCTGGCCGATAAATACGACGCACAGGGGGATGCGCTGGAGAACGGCGAGGGGCTCGTTCTCGTCCCGATGAAGGGGGACGACGTGTTCGAGAGAGCGAGGGAGTTCCTTGGCCGGTATCTCTGAAGGCCGCCTGGCCATGGCGGCTAAACGCGTCGAACGCTACATGGTTGATGAGGTGACGATCTACGATGGTAAGAACATCAAATACGACGCTAAGACTGACAGCTATGATTATGGCGCGGTCGTATATTCTGGGAAAGCGCGTATACAGCCGATACGCCAACCTGAGGTAGCGAACGATCAGATAGCGCCCCAGACGACTAATCGTGTGCGACTTCAGCTTCCTCGCTCGACGATGTCGCTGAACATCCCGATGGCGGCTCGCATCAAGGTGACGAAAGCCCAGGATACCCCGCACATGGTTGGCTATTTGATGACTGTAGCGGCTGTCATCGACGCCTCGCAGTCGTTCGAGCGGACGATCATCTGCAACACACCGATGAACAAAGCCGAGGTGTAGGCATGAAAATCCGCACAAAGATCGGCGCCAACAAGTTCACGAAGTATGCTAAGCGCATCGAGGACTTCCGCGAGTACGACCTGTTCGCTAACGTCATCGACAAGATCTCCGAGGAGATCCCGCTGGCGATGCAGGAGACGATCGAGAAGACTCCGTCCGCTCTGGTGCCGGGGAAGATCGGCCGTATCTGGACGAGCCACATGCACGACAGCGTGAGCGTCGTCGTGCCGGACAACGTGACGGTCGAATACGGCTGGATCGAGGGGTCCAACAAATTCGACGGCGGTTGGGACCACGACTATATCCTCGGCCAGGAGTACGGCGATGATAGGGTGTGGGGTATGAAGGCGCTCGACAAGGTGGCGAAGCAGGTGAAGCTCGACGAGAAGACCCGCAAGGAGGTCTACACGGAGACTCGCCGCATATGGAAGTGGGGCAGGTAACACATGGCTAAGTACATCGACGACGTCATGGCGAAGATCCGCGAGCTCTCCGAGGTGCCGGCGAGCCGCGTGGTCGAAGAGGTGGCGCTGCCCGACTTCGACGAAGGCCAGAAGATGCCGTACATCGCAGTCGTGTTCGGCACACCAGGGCATATCAGCCAGGCGACGAGCATCGTCTCCCAGCTCAACGACGGCTACCGTGTCTTCTTCCTGTGCCATGTGCGAGCCCTCACCGCACAGCACGCCCGCGAGATCGGGGAGCGCATCTTGTGGGGGCTCGTGGGCTTCGAGCCGGACAACAGCGGTGGGATTACGGTCCACGGCGGCCAGGGCTTGAACTACGCCGGAACCAACCACAAGGTGGTGCAGTGCGGTTACGAACTCTACTGCTCCTTTATCACGAACCTCAAAAACCGTATTTGATAGGATGGTGCATATGGGCCTCTACAAAGACATGAACACCGGTGACGTAGGCACGTACCCGGATGACTTCGCTCAGTTCTTCGGGACGTTGGTGCCGATAACCGAGGAAGAGCCTTGTAGCGACTGTTTCATTGACAACGACAACGAGAAAAGGGGGAAGCACAGTGGCTAACGAAGTTCGCATGCTTCGCGGCAACGTGACTATTCTCTTCGCCGCTCCTGAGGCATTCGCTGATTGGCAGCATCCTACGGCGGCGGAACTCAACGCACAGTTCAGTGCGACCGACAACCCGCGCAACCTGGTGTTCAATGTGTCGTGTGCGATCCTGGACGGCTATTCGCTCGGCGAGACCGACCCCGACACGGACAATACTCGAACGATCTGCGACATCTCCGAAGTGGAGAACCCGACCCTCGCAAAGTACGAGGGCAAGTTCACTGCGCTCCGGGACGAGAGCGTGGACGACCAGGGCGTGTTCAACATGATCCGCGACATCACGATGAAGCCGGACATCACGCTGTTCATCGTGGAGCGCATCGGCAAGCGCCCGAACAAGCCGTTCGAAGCCGGCGATGTGTTCAGCATCTACCGCTTCCAGACCGACTACCCCGTCGACGGGTACGAGTCGAACGGCTTCATCAAGTACGAGCCGAACTTCCTTCAGAACGGCGCGTTCGTCCTCAATGAGAAGGTGGCCGCATAATGGATAAGAAAGTACTCTCCAACGAACACGTCAACGTCTGGGTTCTCCCCAAGGCGTCCGTGAAGGACATCAACGCTATCACCGTGGAGGAAATGAACTCCGCGGTCGCCATCGGCGACGCTATCAACTGGGACGACACGACGATCCCCGCCGCTAAGGCGTCGAAGGAGCAGTCGTCCCTGTCTCTGCTCGATGCCGCGGGTTCTTCTTCCCGTGGCGCCGCACAGTACGAGGGTTCCCTCACCATGTACTACCCGACGAACCCGGACGACGCGAACTCGATCTACGCGAAGGCGTGGAACATGTTCAAGAAGACCCGCGTCGACCTGATCCTGGTTGTGCGAGGTGTCCTGAAGGGCCGCGACCCCATCGCAGCCGGCCAGTGGTACTGTGCGTTCCTCATGATCGAGTCCACGTACAAGAACACGCTGGAGGGCGACAACCCGACCCGCTACACGGTGTCGTTCCTGCAGCAGGGCCAGCTGGCCGTCAACGGCGTTTTCAAGGACAGCACGACGGCGATCACCGACACGGAGAATCTGACGGTGTCCATCAACGAGCACCGTCCGATCCTGCCGAAGATCCACGGCCATGTGGCGCGTTCCGTGTGCTCCTACCTGTCGAAGGACACCTCTACGGTCTCGGTCAGCCCGCTCGGCGTGGTGACCGGCCTGAAGGCAGGCAGCGCGGACGTTATCGTCAGCCATCCCGCTTGTGCGAATGTGACGGTCAAGGTGACTGTGGCATAACGCACACCTCAGCGAATAGCACAGGGCGTCTCCTCTCCGCCCTGTGCTATTCTTGTTTACGACGTTACCCTGACGCCTAACAGAGAGGATTTCAACTATGGACATTTTCGAGGTTCTGTCTCGATCGAACGCGCCGAAGGCGAAGAAGGTCGTGTACCTCGACGCCGAGGCAGTGCAGGATGTCGAGCGGCTCATCAAAGAGCAGGCCGACGCCGATGTAATCAAGGAAGCGGTGAAGAGGCGGGACGCCTCTAAGCTGACGTTCCACCTCCAGTCTGTGACAGCCGATGTGCGTGAAGAGCTGATGATCGGCATCGAGAGCGCGGACAAGACGAAGAACAAGACGAAGCGCGTGTCGGAGGCCTACCTGGCGCTCCTGTCGAAGACGCTGTACAAGATCGAGGACGCCGAGGGGAATGCGGACGAGCGGAGGTTCAACTCGGAGGAGATCCGCAAGATCCTGAACGCTCTTCCCGGCGAGCAGTACCTCGGGTTGCTTGTGTGTGCGATGAATCTGCTCGGTGCGTCTGCGGATTACGACAACGCGGTGACGGTGGATTTCTGATAGACGCCCTCCAAGACAAAGGGGGGAGCGGCGCTCTATCGATGGTTAGGACGGCGGTGGACCTGCACATGAGGCCCACCGCCGTCATCTATAACCAGCCCGACCCTTTCGGGCGTTGGACGGAGTTGGACTATAAGCTTGTGTTGGCTTACAAGACAGTTAAAGATGAAACGTGCCAAAAGTGTGGTAACCCTATCTGGCTGTGCCATTCGAATGACCCTGATATAGCATGGCGCGCAGAAGATAGAACATGCTATGCTACTAAAGCAAGGATGATGCATGATTGGGTCAGCACACACCGCGCCACCGATCCGCCTCCTTATGAGGACAAGCAGAAGTGGGGCAAGGACACCGTGATGACACCGTACATGCCGGACTACGCGGAGCGAGACCTGCCCACGAGGATGGACTACTACAACAGGAGTGAGTAATGCCTGATATTAAGCAGACTATCGAGTTCAACGTACAGGGTACGTCTGAACTCCACGAGGCTGCGGAATCCATCAACACTATCGCACAAGCCCTCGACAATATCAAGGGCAAGGTCGTCGGCGCCGACATCGGCAAGGGTCTGGACGGCGCAGGCCGAGGCGGCAGGGAAGCCGGGGAGGGCTTCGACCGAGCTGGCCGAGCTGCGGAAGAGGCGAAGTCCCGCATATCCAACATGCGCTACGCCCTCTACGACGTGGCCGCCGTTATGCAGAATATCTCGAAGGCGACGATCGGCGCATTCACCACCGTCGTCAAAGAGTCGATGGACTACGAGTCGGCTTTCGCACAGGTGAAGCGGACTAATGACATCGCCGGGAAGTCCGCCGACGAACTGCGCGGCAAACTCGAACAGATGGCCGCCTCCGTCACGACGACGAACTTCAAGGACCTGTCGAACATCGCCGCCCTCGGAGGCCAGCTCGGCGTCGCCAAAGAGTCCATCACCGACTTCACCGAGACCGTCGCCAAGCTGTCGGCTACAACCGACCTCTCGCTCGACAAGTCCGGTGAGACGATCGCGCGCTTCCAGACGATCATGGGCACGACCGGCCAGAACTTCGACAACATTGCGTCGTCGATTCTGAAGGTCGGCGTCAACTCGGCGGCTACGGAGTCCCAGATCGCCAACACCTCGACGCAGATCTCCGCTATGGGCAAGTTCGCCGGCATGACCGAATACCAGGTGGTGGGCCTGTCCGGCGCCCTGGCGTCCATCGGCGTTGCGCCCGAGCTCTCCCGAGGCGTCATCACGCGTATGTTCACCCAGATGCAGAAAGCCATTCGAGGCGGCGGGGACGAGCTCAACCTGTTCGCACGCGTGGCCGGCGTATCCGCACAGGAGGTCCAGTCCGCGTGGGGGACGTCTAAGTTCTCCGATATCTTCGTCAAGTTCATCGCCGGACTCAAGAACCAGGGCCAGGGCGCCATCGGCGTGCTCAAAGACCTCGGCATCAAGGCATCCCGCGATGTCCCGACGATCCTCCGTCTCGCCGAAGCGCACAAGACACTCGAACAGACGATGAAGGACGCCGAGGCAGGCTACAACGACTCGAAGACGCTCAACGACCAGTACCAGCAGATCGCCTCCACTACGGCCGGCAAGCTGGAGATGCTGAAGAACGCCTGGGCGAACCTGAAGGCGGAGATCGGTCGCTCGACGAACTCAGGGATCGGCGACATGCTCGGCTCCCTTACGGGCCTGGTCCAGGTGCTGTCGAACCTTGTGCAGAATCCCGCGGCCCAGTGGGTGGCCAAGCTGGCCGGCGCCTTCCTGACGGCCGGCGGCATCATGGCCGGCTACTATGCCAAGCAGGCCCTTGTGCTCGGCGGCGCCTATGCGTTGACGACCGCGCAGAGGTCGATGGGGATCGCGATGCAGCACCCCGTCACCTCGATCCGCTCCCTTCTGTCAGCCCTCGCCGAGACGGTCAAACTCTACAAGCTGTCGACGGTCTCCGTCAACGAACAGACCGGTGCCCTCTACAAGAACGCTGGGGCGGCGCGGAGTGCAGCCGGCGCACAGAGGGCAGCCGGCCAGGCAGCGGCCTCGCAGTCCGCGGCCGGTGCAGCGGCAGGTGCAGGTCAGGCAGCCGGGTCGATGGGGACGGCCGCTAAAGCCACCTCGGGGCTCATGGGCGCCCTCAAAGGCCTCGCCGGGGGCGTGGGCATCTCCCTGTTCTTCACCGGGCTGGCGAAGGTCACGGAGGGCTGGACGAAGCGCTCCGAGGCCGCCAGAGCAGAGGCCAAGGCGCTCCAGCAGGCCCAGGCCGACTTAGCGCAGTCTGTGATGCAGGACACGAAGGCCTTCGAGGAGGGTGGCAGCGCAGCCTATGTGTTCGCGAAGGCCACTAACAAGGCCGGCGAGTCTATGTCCTCGCAGTTGTTCTCCACATCAGACGCTAACGCTCAGACGAAGGCCCTCGCACAGGCACAGGAGCTCCTCGCACAGAAGACCGGCCAGTCGACTGATGAGATATCGAAGCAGACGTACGCTATCGGCGAGAACTCGCTGAAGAAGATGGCCGAGCAGATCGCCGGAAACACAGGCTTCAAGCAGTTCGGCGACGAGCAGCTGGCCACGCTGCGCCAGATGGGCTTCTCCGTGCAGGAGTATTCGAAGCTCGTCACGCAGGGCAACTCGGAGATGACGGATTCGCAAAAGAAACTCGCCGAGCTCTACCGTCAGAACGGCTTCGGTTCTATAGCCGACGACATCGAACGCAGCACCCAGAAGTCCAGCCAGTACATCGACTCGTTCAAGAACAAGATCCAGGAGATGGTGGCATCCGGCAAGATCTCCTGGTTCGACGGCGAGAAGATCCTCGACACACTGAAGAAGATCGACGACAACGCACACCAGACCTTCGACGGTGTGCGCAATGAGTCCGATCTCGCCGCGCAGACCATGAAGGGCCTGAAGGGCGACACCGCCGACGCCGCGGACGAGATGGACAACATGGGCGAGAAGGCCGACAAAGCGGCCAAGGAGCTCAAGAAGGTCGTCGACTCTGCGCTGTCCGGGGACGAGGCGTTCGTCAACCTCGAAGACGCCGTAGCCAACCTGGGTGAAAGCCTGTACAAGAACGGCATGAACTTCGACGAGTTCTCCGAGGCCGGCAGGTCCAACCTGAAGGCGCTCTATGCTGTTGTGCGCCAAGCGGCCGAAGCCTCCGGTGGAGACGCTGAGGTGATGAACGCCTATATCCAGCAGATTATGCAGCTGCTGCGCAGCCACGGCGTCGGCTCCGTCCAGGTTCTGGAGCGGGTCGAGCAGCGCCTGCACGCCGTGGCCAACAAGGCGACGCAGTCGGCGAACCAGATTTCGAAGGCCGCTGTGCTCGCACAGAAGGCGGGCAATGCGATCGGCATGATCGCGGCGAGCATCGCCACCGGCAAGGATTTCTCTAAGGAGGCCTCGGCTTCGCTGCAGGGCCTCGGCAAGTCGTCCACCGCCGCGCTGCCGTCCATCAAGGACCTCGGCAAAGCCCTCGACCAGGGTTTCGCTAGGGGCGCCAGGAACGCCGCGAAGCACGCCAAGAAAGCTCGGCACAGAACGAGGAAGCTCGGGGACCGCGCAAAGAAGGCCGGCAAGAAGATCAAGGAGGCGGCGAAGGAGATCAAGACATTCACCGACTACATCAGTGAGCTGTCTTCCGTGGCGAACGCGGCCTTCAATTTCAGGTGGGAGTTCCCGAAGTCGTTGGACGAGACGGCGAAGTCGTTCAAGACGATCAAATCCTACTTCGAGAACGCTGCGAAGGACGCGCAGTCGGCGAACAAGGAGATCGGCGACGCCAACAAGTCGATCGAGGATACGCGCAACAAGATCGCCGAACTGGACGCCGAGCTGTCGAAGCTGCAGTCGGATCGCAACAAGTTGACCTTCCAATTGAAGGTAGCGGTCGACTATGGGGATACGCTGCGAGCCGACGACATCCGCGCCGAGCTGCAGAAGAACGCCGCCGCGCAGCAGAAGAACCGCACAGATCGGAAGAACGCCGAGGGCGATCAGGCCGGCAACTACCAGAAGCTGTACGAGGCGATGCAGAAGCTCTCGGACGCACAGCAGAAGGCACGGCGCGACTTGACGGGCTTCTCGGACGCCGCCAGGGAACAGCGCGGTAACGTGCTGTCCCTCGTCGAGGCCTACCAGAAGCAGGTCCTCGCATACGCCAATACGGGCGCCAGCCAACAGCAGGTGCTCGCCTATGCCTCGGCCCTCCGTGCGGAGTTCATCAACAACATGACCTCGATGGGCTATTCTCGTGCGGAGACCGAGAGGTATGCGGCCACCTTCACAGACCTCTCGAAGGTCATCAACGGGGTTCCGAGGAACTTCACGGTGGGCGTGAACGCGGACCCGGCTCTGCGCGCCCTCTCGGACCTGGAGGCGAAGAACCGCAAGTCGCAGCACTCGATGGACGACAACAGGGACGCCGCCGACAAGCTCGGCAACTCGCTGAACAACACGGGCGGAGATGCGGCGGGCCTCGGCGGCGCCCTCGGGGGTGGCGGCGTCGGTGGCGCCGCAGAACAGGCGGCCGTAACGTTCCAGCAGCTGGGGCAGATCACGGGAAACATCGGAGCGGAGATGTGGAAGGCCGCCGGCTCGGCCAACACCGCCGCACACGGGCTGGGCAACATGGGCAACCAGGCCCACGGCTCCGCCTACTCGATGGACGTGGCTGGGAACAAGGCCGGCTGGATGTCCTATGCGATCAACGGCATCCGAGAGGCCGGCTACGGGGCGTTCAGTAACATCATCAGCAGCGCACAGCAGGCTGGGTTCTCGTTCAACCAGGCTGCGACCGACGCCATCAATTTGTGTAATCGTGTGCGGGATCTCCGAAGCCTGTCGGTGGGCCAGTTCATGTTCGGTTTCAACCAGGCGTGGGGTTTCTCCACGGGTGGAAAGGTCGGCGGGTCCTCGTACAGCGGCGGCAAGCAATCCACGGACACGGTGCCGGCTATGCTGACCCCCGGCGAGTTCGTCATCAACAGGCAAGCTGCGCAGACCGTCGGCTACGGCTTCCTCGAAGCCGTCAACTCCGGCAGGGCTGCCGCCTCGGGCGCCTCGGCTGCTTCCTCGGGTAGTGCAGGCGGTGGGTTTGGCGGGGGTCCGATCCTGGTCGAGCTGTCCGGCACGGACAGGCATATCCTGGTGAGCGCGGTCAACAAGCCGACGGTGATAGACGGCAATGCTATAGTGGGGATGGTCAACGGCTCTAACGCCATGGCATCGAGGAGAGGAGCATAGGAATGCCTAAACGACCCAAAGTGTGGTTCGGCACACTGAACGACATGCGTTGGATAGACGCACCCGTGGCGAACTTTCAAAGTAACAGTACAGGATTCAACTACAGCGCTACGACGCTGAGAGGCGATGGCTTCGCCAAACGGTCCGCGTTGACGCACAGAGAGTTCACGCTCACGTGGGCGGCAAACACGGTTGCCGAACACGCGGCTTTGCTGTACCTGCTGTCCACCAATGAGTTGCTGTACTATGTGGATCCACTGGCTATGAAGACGAACCTTCTGCCGGGGTTCATGTCGCACTACATCCCGAACGCCACGGTTTTCACGGACGACATCCCGCACGTGGCGACGCCCGGGACCTACAACGGCGCTCCGGCGTGGTCGTGGAATCCAGCGTGGATCTGGCAGATCGGCCAGAAGATCCACTGGCCTGAGGGCTACAAGCTGTGGGCGGGGTGCCGCGGAGACGGAACGATCCAGATAAACGAGACGGCAGTCACCGCGGTCAGCGAGTTCGACGGGCGCTACGTGACGACGCAGATCCCTACGAACAACGTCAGCAATCCGTGGGGCGAGATCCAGATGTGGGCGAGCTCCCGGATCTCCAGCATCTGCTTGAGGGCCTACCCTGAGATGCAGGTGAAGACGATCAACGACGTGCCGAACAACTACGGGCCGTTCCTGCCTGGCATGGGTTACGGCGCGCTCCAGCAGAAAGAGCCGTACTCGATACAGGAGTACAGTGCTGCCATCGACGGCTATGAGGTGGCCGTCACTGCGACCTTCGTTGAGAAGGTGCTGCTGTGAGCATCGCACCCGAGCCCTTCGAGTATAGGACAGACCGCTCGCTGGAGTCGTTCTCCGCGCAGTGGGACCGCATGTCGTACAGCGTACCGGGCGGCACCAAGGGCTACCCGGTGATGACGCTGACGGACCGGTTCTTCAAGCCGGCGGACGTGTCGACGACGTGGACGAACAAGCACCCGGTTTCCTCGGTGTACGAGTTCCGAGGTGATGTGAGAACGTTCACGTCCAACTACTCGACGAACACCGTGACCGTCGACGACTTGTGCTATAAGCTCAAGCAGGTAAAAGCCATCCCCACCCAGTACAACAACTTCCGAAACGTGGTAGTCGAGCTGTTCAAGCTGTGCGACTACGACAAGGTGTATGTGGATAGCTTCATCAAGGCCGACCAGTACAATCCGGTCATCATGGCGCCCGGCGGTCAATTCAACGTGTGGGATTACTTGAACACCCTGTGCGCCGTGCACAACGTATACATGCTCCGTCAAAACTCCAACTTGCTGTTCCTTCGCGACAATAACTTCCTGAAGGAGCACATGAACAACGTGACGGGTATGAGCTACAGCGTGGACCTCGCACAGTCCACTAAGACGGTGAAAACCACGTATAGACCCATGCGGTACGTGTACAACGATTACCTTCCGTTGAGCAAGGAGTCGAAGGACACGATCATTCAAGTGGACGCCCGGAAGACCGTCGAGCAGACGATCACGCTCGACGCCTACGTGATCGAGGCCATGACCCCGTGGGTGACCCAGTGCAAAGACTACATCCCGGCTAAGGACACGTCGGGGCTGGAGTACACGGCGTACTGCGTGGCAGGCAACGACGGGCTTCCGATCACGGCGTCGCAGTGGCTGGGGCAGGGCGGAAGCTTGTCCGTGCGACTCGACCCGAAGAACCACAACCAGATCATAGTGACTGTGCGCGGCATGGTTACGTCCGACTATTCGCCGTTCCGCATCGCCGCTTCCTCGGGTCCGTCCAACTACTACAACTCTCTGCGCTTCCGTGGCACGGGCCTAGTGATGGACGCAGAAGACGTGTACACGGTTCACACGGGATCGTCCACGCTGGGCAGCGACGAGGAACAGATAAACACCCCGTTGATCAACACTCCAGCGTTGGCGATAGACAACAGCCTCAGGGCGGTGTGGGAGAAGTCGGGGTCGATCCCGACGATCACACTCACGTCGCCCAACCTTGAGAGCCGTACACCGTCGATGACGGGGAACGACCTGTTCCTCACCTCTGGGTCCGCTTTCGACTACGGCGGGGATCGATTCATGACGACGCACGTCGACATGAACAACCAGGAGATCACTGTAACCGCTACGTCGCGTATCACCTGCGACGAATTCTCCAATACCGTAGCTACGGGTGCTTCGTTGGCAGACTACGAAGCTAAGATACCCAAGACGATCTACAACGTCTTCCAGTTCAACCAACCGCACAAGGAGTACAAGCCGGAATGATACCAAACAAGAACCTCGGTGCTGGTGATACGTGGGGCACATGGGTGCAGGACGAGATATATTCTATCAACAGAGGCCTCAACAATCTGGGGATCGGGGGTGTGCGCAACTCACTGAACGGTTTGATGTCGAACTTGGACAATACCAATAATAAGCTGTCTTTCCGGACTCTTACAGGTGATTTTCGTATGCTCGGCCCCAACTCTGATAACGTAATGATGGCTGAAAGTGTAATGAACTACCCAGAAAATGGGCGGGGTTATTTGAATTTCCTCTTTTTCGGCAGTGGGCGTTACGTGAACAAGGGCGCTACCGATGCTTTTCGGTCGAAGATGCAGCTGGTGCTCCAGACAGCTTGGACACCACCGGGTGGAACGCAGACGAAGTACGAAGATTACTACATCTCTCAGATGCCCGGGATGTTCAACGGCGAGATAAACCCGGGGTACTACGACCTTTATGCGTTCTATAACTTGACAGTGCCACGTGTCACCCAGGTGGTTTTCCGACTTATAGGACAGAACAGGTTGACTCACAACCCGGAAAAAGAGGAGTACAACTATTTCAACGGCACTATACTAGTGATGGAATCCAACCAGCCTAACACGTAAAGAGAGGAAACATGGCTACAACCGACAGCAACGGGATCGCGCACATCGAGGGCACGGATCCCGTCAAACCCCTGCAAGGTTTGTTCAACACGATCTCGTCGTCCGTGTCCAACGTCGTCGGCAAGCTGCGCAAGCAGGTCATCTACCCGGTGAAGACCCGGTGGGACGCACAGAACAAAGTGGACGAACTGAAGCGACAGGGTGTGGAGGGGACGGCCGACGAGCCGATCGTCTTCAACATTCTGAACGACCGTATCCAGCTTCAGCATGACGGTTCGGGGTTCACCTACTTCAGCGCGCAGATGGCAGTTCTAGCCGCGGGTGTGTTCGAGACCGGATATCAACGGTGGGAGCTATACAACATAAAGTCGTTCACTGTGCCCTTCCCTGAAGAGCTCGACCGTATACCTCGTTCACTACTGTGCCAGGTCACGGACGCCATCACACACAGTATCATCGGATTCCCCGTGGACAAGAAGCAGTTCGGTGTTGCCACCGCATGTAACTGGAAATGGGCCGTTGACTCGAACGTCCACGTCAGCTGGGTAGCGCTCGGCTAACGTGTAGAAGAAGCCCCCGCACAAGCGGGGGCTTCTTCCTACTCACCTGCCTTATAGCGTCTCCACCACCGGTGGATGTCTGTGTTCGGCGTATACAGCCAACTCGGTCCGATTATGTTGAACAGCACGTCGAAGAACCTGTGCGATCCGTTGCCTTGGCCGTTCCAGGGGTGGGACGAGAACGGGTCGTCTGCGTCCCACTCGAAGACGGGGCCGATGCCCGCCTTCCCGAGGCGCACAGCCAACTCGAAGCAGTCTTCGACGTGCAGCGCTTCGTTGTCATAGCAGTACTTCCTGATCCACCGCGCGGTGTTCCATTTCTTGATCATCAATTAGTCCTTTCTCTTGTCATTTGCAGAAGCCCGTAGTAGAAGGCCTCGGACGCCTGTTGGGGTGCGCACGCGTTCCCGAGGGCGGCGAGTTTGGCTGTACGCGACACGTCGTCAGCGTCAGTCACCCAACCCTTAGGGAAGCCCTCACTTCGTCTTCGCTCCACTGCTTGAGGTCGTAGAACGAAGGCCGCTTGGAGTAGCCCGTGCTTTTCCTACCATCCATGCGGGACCTATTGGGAGTCGGCAAGCAGCGTAGCCGTGTGTCATGCCTCACTTTGACTAGCTGGTCGTTGAAGGGGATCGCCCATTCCTCCGTCCGTTCGGCGAAGACGAAGAGCCTGGCTCTCTTGTGCGGCATGCCGAGATTGCTCGCATGGAGGATCACAGAGCTTGTCGAGTAGTCAGCTTCGTTCAACGCGTCCAAGAGCACATCATATGCGTTCTTCGTGAGAGCCCCTGCGACATTCTCCCACAGGACGTAATCCGGCTTCTTCGCCTTCACGGCTTCGATGAACGTGAAGAGCAGAGAACTCTTCTCGCCTTCCAGTCCCTTACGATCCCCGAGGTGGGAGAAGTTCTGACAGGGTGCCCCTCCGGTAATGCAGTCTACGTCGGTCTCTGCTATCCACCCGACTTCGTTGCCGTACGGAGCGATGGACGTCACCGTGTCGAATACCCCGAGTTCCAATCCGCCTATACCTGTGAAAAGCGACCCTATCTTCATTTCCACCCTCTCTCGTATGTGGGTTTGTGGTGCGCGCGCTCGACCAGATATGCTATGGCGTGCCGTGCGGCCTCCCGCCTGTCGTGGTGGTGGTCCTCGACCTTCTCAAATAGTAGTCCGAGCTTGCAGAGGTTCTCGTCGCGGACGAACAGCCGCTGTTGCGGTGTGCGCCACACAATCTCTTTCCCAAGGAATCGGCCGAAGACGTGGACGGCGCCCTCAACGCGAACCGGATTGATGTCGGCTCCGGGGATATTGCGATTGACGTATTTCTCGCACACCACAACATCCGGGCGTACCATGCGATCGAACATTCGCTTGTAGAACCAGTCGTAGGTCTCCTCGGTTCCGGGGTTCCACGAGTTGAGGAGCCTGGCCGGCTTGTCCTCTTCGTACCCGAGGAGGACTATGCCGGTCGTCCCCCCGACCCCGCAGGGGTCGATAGCCAATAGCGTCGTCATCGGTCAACCTCAGAGCCCGTGGTACTGCTGTGCGTAGCCCCAGTACCCGCCGTCGACGAATGACCTACTGGCCGGGTGGTAATAGTAATGCGCCTCGCTTCCTGTATCGCCTCGTTCAGCTTCTTCGCCGATTTGCGGAGCTGCCAATCCAGCAGCGCTATAGCCACCGCCCATGCTAGAAGCATAATAACGACCCAGATATTCATAGTATCTCCTTTCCTTCGCTTTGTTACCCCACAGGTAGTCGATCAACAGGCAGGCGAACACGCCGTAGTGGAAGGGCCATGCCCAGACGGTCCACATGAAGGGCCTGATGCGTGTGTCGTAGTTCTCAATCCCTCGGTCGCCTCTCGTGGCCCACACCTGGTAGGCGACGAGGTGTGCTATGGCGCCGATGAAGAGGACGCAGATAATGAGTTGTGTCTCGTTGAGGTTCGTTGTTGTGTTCGACATGGGGTCGGCTCCTTTCTTCTTTCATGTTTCCATGGTACCGAGAGGAGCCGACCCCGTCAAGCCGTCCGACTGTGTCGTTCATCACTTATGCGAGCCGGAGAATGTAGCGGTCGAAGCCGGCGGCCTGCACGCATTCGACGATTTCTCGTCGGCGTTTATCCCAGCGCTTCCTGTCCCACGAGGCGGCCATCAGCTGGAACGCGACCGGCGTGCCCTCCGTCCGGGCCTCCTGCAAGGCGAAGGTGCGCACACCGGCCAGCTTCAACTGGGAGACGAGGTCCTCGAAGTGGTAGTCGATGAGCGACTCGGGGTAGACGGTTGTGCGCACCTCGTAGTCGACCCCGGACTCCAGAACGAGGTCGAGGGTCTTCCAGACCTTGTCTCCTCGCACACCGACGGCTTTCTTGTAGTCCTCGGGCCTGGCCTTCACATCGAGCCCGACCCAGTCGACGACGTGCATCATGCGCTCCAGCCTGTCGGTGAACAGGCCGGACGTGTGGACACCCACGCCGAAACCGAGCTCGGCGACGGACTCCGCCGCGGGGATCACAGCCTCCTGGCGCAGTGCCTCTCCACCTGTGAAGACGACGCCGTCGAGCAGCCCGACGCGTCGCTTGAGGAAGCCCTCGACTTCGCTCCACTGGACGACGCCCGGTGTGCGATTGTCGAGGATGGCCGAGTTCTGACAGTACGGGCACCTAAGCGGGCAGCCCTGGCAGAACACGGTGGCTACGAGCCGGCCGGGCCAGTCCACCGACGAGAGGGGGACCAACCCGGCCACTTGGAGGTCGTGACTATCGCTCACGGCTTCACGGACTCCTTCTCCGTGAAGCACGTCCGTTCTGCGTACTCGCCCTTCTTGCCGATGTTGAAGGACTGCACAGGCCTGAAATAGCCCATAACCCGCGTCCACACCTCGCATGCCTCGCCGCACTTCTCACACACGAAATGCTCACCGGCGAGATAGCCGTGGTTGGGGCAAATCGAGAACGTGGGGGTAATGGTGATGTAGGGGAGGTGGAAGTTGGTTAGCGCTCTCTTAACGAGCTTGGCGCACACGGTACCGGACGAGATCTTCTCATTCATGTACAGGTGGAGTACGGTGCCTCCGGTGTACATCGACTGAAGATCTGCTTGTTCTTCCAAAGCCTGGAAGGCGTCCTGCGTGTGCGACACGGGCAGCTGAGATGAGTTCGTGTAGTAGGGGTTCTTGTCCGTTCCCGCTTGGATGATGTTGGAGAACCGCTTCCTGTCCTCCTTGGCGAACCTGTACGTCGTGCCCTCCGCGGGGGTGGCTTCCAGGTTATAGAGGTTACCCGTCTTCTCCTGATACTGCACGAGGCGCTCTCTCATGTGCGCGAGGAGCCTCTTGGCGAAATCGTGGCCCCACTCGGTAGTGATGTCTTCCTTGTCGTGTGTGAAGTTGCGAATGGCTTCGTTGACGCCGTTGACGCCGATCGTGGAGAAGTGGTTGCCGAGCCCTCCGAGGTAGCGCTTGCTGTAGGGGAAGAGGCCTCGCTCCATGAGCTCGGCGATCTTGATCCTCTTCTTCTCCAAGGTGGATGAGGCGAGATCCATAAGGTGGTCAAGCCTCTCGTAAAGCGCTTCTTCGTCTCCGGCCCACATGTACCCGAGCCTCGCGGCGTTCACGGTGACGACGCCTATGGAGCCCGTGAGCTCGGCCGAGCCGAACAAACCGTTGCCCCGCTTCAGGAGCTCGCGCAGGTCGAGCTGGAGGCGGCAGCACATCGAGCGGATCATGCCCGGGTCGAGCTCGGAGTTGATGAAGTTCTGGAAGTAGGGCAGGCCGTACTTCGCGGTCATATCGAACAGGGCGCGGGCGTTGTCCGACTCCCAGTCGAAGTCCTTCGTCATGTTGTAGGTCGGGATAGGGAAGGTGAAGACGCGGCCGTCGGCGTCGCCTTCCATCATGACCTCGATGTAGGCGCGGTTGATCGTGTCCATCTCGGCCTGGAGGTCCCCGTACGTGAAGTCGCACAGTTCGCCTCCGATAAGCGGATGGTTGTCCCTGATATCATCAGGGCACGTCCAGTCGAACGTCAAGTTCGTGAATGGGCATTGACTGCCCCAACGGCTTGGGACGTTGAGGTTGAAGATGAGCTCCTGCATCGACTGCTTGACTTCCGCATAGTCCAGCTCGTCGAGCCGGATGAACGGCGCCATGTACGTGTCGAAGGACGAGAAGGCCTGGGCCCCCGCCCACTCGTTCTGCAGCGTGCCGAGGAAGTTGACGATCTGACCGCAGGCCGACCTGAAGTGACGCGGCGGATCGGAGGCGATGGCACCCGCGATGCCGTTGAACCCTTCCTCCAAGAGTCTCCTGAGCGACCAGCCCGCACAATAGCCCGCGAGCATGTCGAGGTCGTGGATATGGTAGTCGCCGTTTCTGTGTGCGGCTCCTTCTTCTTCGCTGTACACCTTCGACAGCCAATAGTTCGCGATCGTCTTGCCGGCGGCGTTGAGAATGAGGCCGCCGACGGAGTAGCCCTGGTTCGCGTTCGCGTTGACGCGCCAATCCGCCTGCTCCACGTATTCTTCCACAGTGGAGATCGGGTCGATGTTAACAGTCAAAATCTCGTCCTTTCTACGATGGGTCTTCGATTATACAGCCACTGGCGCCTTGATGGCGGGGTGGTGCTTGTACCCTGCTGATGCGTAAATGTCGCTCATCTGATACTCGAATATCGATGGAGCCTTCTTGAGGCTGAGCTCGGGGAACGGGTAGGGGTTGCGGGCAATTTGTTCTCGCACAGCTACCACGTGGTTTTTGTATATGTGACAGTCTCCACCCGTCCAGATGAACTCGCCTACGTCGTAGCCTGTTTGCTGTGCGATCATGTGCGTTAACAGGGAATACGAAGCGATATTTGTAGGCACGCCTAAAAACAGGTCTGCGCTGCGCTGGTACATGGAGCAAGAAAGCCGCCCCTCTTCGACATAGAACTGGATAACCACCCCGTGACATGGCGGTAACGCCTGAAAGGGGATTGCAGCCGGTGACCACAGCGTAATCACATGGCGGCGTGAATCCGGGTCATGCTTAAGGGACGCAATTACGTATGCCAATTGGTCTATTTGGTTGTACCTTAAAACCAAGCCAGAGGGTACTTCCATAAAATGAAACCTACTCCAACCGTGATGTGTCCCCAGCTGGCCATGCACACAACGATGAACAGCGGATATGTTCAAACCCTCATGTCTTTCAAACGACCCGATGGATGTTCTCATTACCTCCTCGCCCCCAGGCGTTGTCGCCAAAATCGGGTTTGATGTTGTTACGTTTGCGTGCTGTACGTCACGACTAGCCCACATGCACGTATCAGGTCCATACCTGTTCGACGCGTGTAGTACGTCTTTATCCAGCGAAAAATGATCCGGATACTCCTTCTTCATAACCCAGTTAGGGATGTTCTTGACATCTCGTTGGAAATTAGCAAAGGAATGCCACTCGTCCGTCACATGGACGCCTTTAGCGCCATAATGCTTATAGGGCTTACAAGACGCATCGTAGCACCGCCTGATCATCTGACGCCAAATGCCAACAAGCCAATTATAGTCGGGGTCTTTGAAATCTGCGGTCCCATAGTAACCGACGCCATAAACACTACGAATGTTCACATCTTTACCACGATGTAACACACCAGCTAAAGGTATCTCTCTAACCGGCGGTGCATCGAACAGCCACGGCTTAACAGCAGCCGTGTACGCAACCATTCGTAGTTGCCTGCCATATACAGGACCTAACTCACCGTCCCGATCAGCCCATGGTTCCCACCAACCAGCACCCAACTCCTTCAGGCGCGGTTCTGATGTAGAACCCTCGATCTGCCAGAGAAGCTCCGCTTTCACGGCTTTCATCGGCACGAACTTCGTCGTGATGCGAGGAAAGCCGTTGTTCAAGTCGTAGCGAAGCTGCCGTCCGAAGACGGACAGCGTCCCAACCCCTGTGCGATCTTTCTTCTCCACGCCGTTCTTAAGAACATCTGCGAGAAGGTCTTCGTACTGTCTGTCAACCGTGTTCATCAAACGAACTTCCTGACCATGTCCGGACGGAACCCGCTCCAATGCGTCTGGCCGATCACCACGACAGGCGCCTGCTTGTAACCGAGACCCAAGACGAACTGCAGTGCGTCGTGGTCCTCCGTGATATCGATCTCCTCGAAAGGAACCCCTTTCTTCGTCAGGTCCTTCTTCGTCATCTTGCATTGCACACACCCTGGTTTCGTGTACAGTGTGGCTTTCGTCATACATTCTCCTTTCATCAATGAGAGGCGTGCTCCCAGTCGTCTGCCGGCTGTCCGTGTGCGGCTGTGAACTCGACTCCGTTCCACGTCGTCGACATCAGCTCGGCGATTTTCGGTACCGCCCATTCTAGCTCCGATTCGGGGATCGAGAAAATCAGCTCGTCGTGGATTTGCGCGCGAAGCCAATGGATGAGACGAAGGTCACAGTTCAACATGCGGATGAGGGCATCCGTCATGATCTCCCTCGTCCCGGACTGCCCCATGAGCGCCGACGACTGGGTGTACGACCGCTCTATGTTGACGCTCATGCGCCTGCCCCATGCGTTGTAGATGTAACCGTTCTCCCCCTGATCCGCACAGTCCTGACGCCATCGCACAACCAAAGGGTAGGCCTCCGCCATCTTCTCGACGAAGTGCTCAGCTACGTCGAGCGGCTGGCCCGACGCCTTGGAGATCGTCTTCGCCCCGCCGCCGTAGTTCCAGGCATGCGAGAGCGCCTTCGCCTTCTGCCGGTAGGGGTTGCGCTTGCGCGCTTCCTTGTCGGTCTCCCAACCCTCGGGCATGTGCGCCTCGTACTCGTCGTCACCCCAGACGGCGCGGCCCGTGATCTCGTGCGGGTCGGCGCCGGGCAGGAAGTTCTTCAGGTATGCGGGATCCTGTGCGTAGCCGGCGACGATCCTCGCATCCGCATTCGAGTAGTCGAACGACACCAGCTTGCAGCCGGGGTCCGGGATGAAATAGGACTTCTCCACGGCGTTGTCCCCGCGGGCCGTCCACACAGTCAATCCGGGCTTCGTCGTAGACGAGCGCCCGGAGCGCTGAAGGTCGTCGACCTCGGGGTGCACACGGCCGTCAGGCTGCAGACAATCGATTGTGAGCTGCGCAAGTGAGCGCTGGCCCAGTAGTTCGCCCAGTACCTTTCCGAAGGCCTCAGCGTGGCTTCCGTGGCCTCTGAGGAGGCCCTGTACGACGCTGCCGGACAGCTGCAGAGCACCCGTCGGTGTGCGGGGCCACTCGGGGTGTGTGAACTCGTCCACGCCGAACGCGGCCAGCGCGTCGAGGACGCACTGCTTGCCGACGTTCGTCCTCCACGGCTGCTTCGAATCGAGCGGCATACCGACCGACCTGTGCAGATAGTCGAGCAGCTTCTCCTTCCTATCAGCCAGGTCGTAGAGCCTGTCGTACGCTTTGTCGGCGTCGATGAGGAAGCCGTTCCTCGACATCTGCGCGTTGACGGCGGCCTTCAACTGTTCACGCCAGTCGTACTCGTCGACTTCGTGGCGAAGCAGGAGCTCCTTGAAGATGCCCCTGAGTACCACAACATCCCGCTCGGAGTACTCGCGGAACGTCGAGTCGTCGAGCGGGATCAAGCCGAAGTCGAGATCGGCGACTTTGGTGCCAGGTGGGTTGAACCGCTTGGCGAGGTCCTTCAGGTCCATGACCTTACCTTCCAGCCCTAGCTGGTATGCGAGGTTGTCAAGGGACAGCCATCTGCGCACATTCGAAGGGCTGAGGTCGGTGACGACCCGGCGCCCCGCCCTGTCCAGGTAGACGGATGGGGCGGGGTAGGCGATGTTCGCCAGCACCATGGTGTCGATGACTTTACGATCCATCGTCATTAGGAGCGGCTCGTCGCTATCCTTGCCGAACAGAACGGACAGATCGAAGTTGTGGCCGTTGTGGATGACCACGCCTTCCGCTTTACGAAGGGCGTCGATGACTTCGTCGTAGTCCTCGGTCAACACTACGGGGCCTTCACCCCACGCATACTGGCCGAGGCGGAAGAACTCGCGCGGCGGCATGGACCAGCGCTTCTCGACGCCGTGGGACTCGATGTCGAGGAAGAGGATCTTCGACCACTCTCCGCCGAATGGCGACGACCATGCGCCGTTGTCCAGGAGGTAGCGTCGCACAACACCGGCGAAATACTGGGCCGCTGTGTCGATACCGCAGTCGTCCCACGGTTCGAGGTCGAAGACAGCTGCGCCATCCTCGATGTCGGACTGCTCGTAGTCGAGGGGCCCGAGTTCCGGACTGGCAGCCACAGCCACCTCCTTGAACATCTCGATGTCGCCGGAGGCTAGATAAAATCGCACAGTCCTCACTCGTCCACCACCATCGTGTAGAACCAGCCCTTGGATTTCTTACTCTTACCCTTGCCGCGAATGTATTCGAGCTCGACCGGGCCGGAGATGAGGCCTCTGCCTCGCAGCGAAGAGATGATGTTCTTGTACGTCCACTCGTCCAACTCGGGGAATTTGTCCCGGACTTTCGTGCACAGGATGGCGTGGTTCGCCTTGTCGCAGTGCGTGCGAATGAACGTCATGACCGACTCCTGTTGCTTGACGTAGTGGCTCGCCGTCACGTCGTTGAGCGCCTTGAGCAGGCACCGCACCCAATGATTGGCGTAGTAGAGGGCGTTCAGCATGTGCGTCTTGGTGATCACGCCATCCTCCCTGTCCATGAGGCTGAACAAGCCCGCGACCTGAGGGACGGTGATGCACAGACGCCGGAAAGCGGATTCGAAGATCGACGACTTGTCTTCGACGATGTCGAAGCGCTGGACGTTCTTGCACCACGTCTCATAGCGGTCGAGCGCTTCGTCGTCCACGTCGAGGAGGATGCGGTTCACATCGATGTCCCGGCTCTGCAGCCTCTGCTCTACGTCGGGCACGTCGTCGGTCTTGTAGCACACACGACACAGCTGGTTAACCCGGCTAGCCAACGTGTGTGCGAGCTTCTGAGCTTTCCTGTCGCGGTCTTTGCTGTTGCCGAACTTTCGGCGACTGTTGAACATGGCGGCGATCTTCGGCTTATCATCACTCTTGCCCTCGTTGTCTTCTTCGATGTACGTCACCCATGTGAAACGCGTGAGGAATCCGTTCTTGAAGTTGCGCATCTCAAGAATGTCGATCGACTCATCGTATATACCCGTAAGAATGACGTTGAGGTGTGCGTTGGCACGGTCAACGCCTTCCGTCGTAATACGGCGGGTCATCTCTACTTCGCCGCTGAACAGCTTGCACAAGCCGGCGTCGAACCCGTTCCACGAACCCCGGTTGTCCATGATGTCCCTGAACTTATCCTGGATCTCGTCGAGCGCCATATACGTAGGTGTGTTATGGAATGGGGCGATGTCTCGCTTCATAGCTTGGATAGTGGAATCACTCGCCACTTTGATGCTGTTGACACGCCCGATCAACGTACTGCACGAATCGATGACGGTCTGGGCCCCGTTAACCGCGGTTGTCTTGTGCGCAGTGCCCGAGGGGCCAAGGATGAGCGGCCAGAAGCGAAGCCCCTGCTCGTCGTCGCCCGTCGTGTTGATCGATCCGAAGGCGCCGATCGTGGTGGCCATCGTCACAATACCCAGTGCAGCGTGATATGCGTCAGCGGTATCCGTCACTGTACGACCGTAGTCTATGTAATCTTTGACGAACGTCGGGTTGTCGTCGCTTTCGACGAACGCCACCTCGTCGTCTGTGAGAAGCTGTATCTCACCTGTCTGATACTCCCGGATGGCGTTGGCGAAGCTCTCGTCACCGAGGGCGATCCCGTTCTCATCGAGGTGCGTGAAGCTGTCTTTGTACTCCTTACTGAACTTCTCGACCTCTCTCCACGTGCATAGCTCCCAGTTGTCGCGCTTCGGGATAGCGTGGCCTTCCTTGGTTTTCCGGCCGGCGTAGACAGGGTTGTACTTGTTGCAGTGTGCGCGAAGCATCAACTGGTACACCTCGTTGTCGCTGAACGTGGCCCGGAAGAGTTCCATCTGGAACCTCTTCGCCGTCTGAGACCAGCTCTGGCGGCCGTCGTCTATCTCGTCGCTGTACATCGACCGTAGCGACGGGGTTTCGAGTTTGTCTTCGATGATTCGCAGCTGCTCGTCGTTGCACTTCGGCGGGGCTTCGCCAACCTTCTTCGCCTCTTCGAGGCGCACAACGGGGTAGGCATCCTTGATGTCGTCGAGTGTGTAGACAGCGCCGGTGTTCTCCACTACGCGCACAGGGTAATCAGCGCCGTACTTGGTGTTGACAGAGCCCGGTACGCGAAGCAGCTTGGACGCCTGCCAGCCGCTGTCACAACCCTTCTCACGGTGCCGCTGGTATATAGACCGCGCCACCTCCGAGCACTCGGCTAGCGGGTGGGGCATGTCGAGAACCCACCAGCAATGCGTGCGGTTCCTCGATGTGCGCACAACCAGGCTCGGCTCGACGGCGAACTCGCTCGGGGGGCAGGTGTCGGCTTCCGCCCACACAACTCTGCACATCGCACCGGCATCGTCGCCCGTACGGCTCTTGCCGGTGAACACACCCACCGAGCAGTACACGTTCTCGTCTTCGCGCATCGACAGGTAGCGCTGTGCGAAGTCTCGCTTCGCCGGCCATTCGACGAACTTGCTTTTGACAGTCTCTTCCTCGTCGAGGGGGTCCATCGTCACAATATTGACGTACCCTTCGCTGTCGCCGTAGATCGCGTCCAGGAATTCAATCGCTTCCATTCATTAAGTCCTTTCACTCCATATAATGTGGGCTATGTAACGCCTTAGAGAGCAGGAACGGCCCCGATGGGGCCGTTCCGTACTCCTCTCTTCTATCCGATGCTGAACTTCCTCGTCGTGTCCCTCGCCGGCTGGACTTTAGCTGCGGGTGCGTCCTGGACGACCTTGGGCTTCAGCGGCTCGCCGAGCTGCTCCAGCTCGCGTTTGCCGTCGTCCACATAGTAGGACTCGACCGTAGCGTTGACGTAGCCCCTGTCGTTATGTCGGTTCCCGATTTTGACGAGGACCGTCTGGTCGGGGTCGACCAATTCGGTTTCATCCTCGGGGATCAGGAACCCCTCGTCGGGGTCGTAGGCTCCGACGGCCTCCCAGAAGTTCGGGAAGCTGTAGTTGAGCTTGCCGTTCTTCCAATGCGGCTGGAGCGGGACGTTGAAGTCCTTGACGATGGCTCCGTCGTAGTCGTCGGTCGGGCCCTCGATGATTTTCAGATCGACGACGAGGCGGGGCAGCCCGGCGTTCGCCGCGGACTTGTATTCGCCCTTCTCCACATCGCAGATGATCGCTCGGTAGACTCCGGGCGCCGGGACCTTGACCGCTCCGCCGCGACCCCCGAAGTGGCCGTCGGCTCCGAGAGCGGACTTGAGTTCCTTGTCGTCGAGTTTGAATGCCTTATAAGCGGGTTTGCGTACCATAATGTTCTCCTCTCTCAGTGGTTGTCGCAAAGCTTCCAGAGCTTTTCGATGGTCAGGTCCTCCACGAACGGAGGAAGGTTGAAGCGGTTCTTCGCCCCGATCGTACGGGACGCGAACATCTGCGCTTCCGTGTGCGACTCCCCGGTCTTCCGGTCGGTGTCCAGTGACAAATGTACCACCACGTCGGGCGTCTGTCCAACCTTGGCTCGCGAACCGGATCCGCGCCAGGCGAAGTCGGCCACCCCGTTGTCGTCGGTCTTCTGGTGGACGACGAGGATGGACAAGACCCCAGCGTCCTTCAGAAGCGGAAAGATCCCGTTCGAACCGGTCGTCTTCTTCGCGGCCTCAGTCCAGATGGCGAACTTGTTGGGGTTCTGCTTAGCCATCTCGACGGCTTCGAAATGATCCGCACACCAGTCGTTGTACACATTGAGCGGATCGATGACGATCGTCTTGTATTCGCGGGACATCTCGCCTGTGAGGAAAGCCACGAGGATGCGGTCCGTATTGTGGATCCAGCCTTCCTCCTTGGTCATACCTTCTGGTATCGGCATGTTCTTAGGCCTGACGATGTCGATGTTCTCCGGCGGAACATCGCGGGTGACGCCCGTCGTGCTGCCTTCGAGATCGAGGTACAGCACAGGCGAGGTGGGTGCGAACTTAGCTGCTGAGGCGGCGAACGTCGTCTTCCCCTGGCCGTAGTCGGAGTAGACGAGAATCTGCTCGGGTTTGCTGAGTTCGTCGGGTTTGATGATGAATGATTCGATATCGAAATCTGTCATTCGTCTTCTCCTTTCTCTTGGCGGATGTAAAGCTGCTCTGTGCTTTTAAGGCACTGAAGGTATTCCTCTGCCGAAGCCAGCGCTTTCACTCTCTTCGGATCCAACTTTTGAACATAGCAACGTCGAAGCGTATCTCCAGGTAGAGCCTTTTCAGCCTTCGATATATCGAAACGGTGAACCTCCCTTCGTGTCACTATGTACGGCCCGGCTACACCGGACTCGCCAACTTGAAGCCGCTGCTTGATTGCTGCGGCGAGTTCCTTCTTCCTCTCTTCGAGGCTGTCGATGAGCCCGGATATGTAACCGTACTCCAGGATATCGTCTTGTTCTTTCACGTCGCACACCCCTGTTATTTGTCTTTCTTAACGGCCAGCACGTTGCAACGGTAGCAACCGGGGTACGACGGGAAGTCTGTGAATCCGTCGCACAAGGCATCGATGATGTGCTGCCCACGCTGCCACACCCGCTCGGCCTTCTCGCGGTCGTAGTCGAGGGTGAAGATCTCCACGTCGGACACCTGCGAGGCGTCCCTCGGAATGAACACCACCTTGATCTTGTGCACGGTCCCCTCGCCGTCGCGGCGCTCCTTCCCGAGCGCGTAGAGGTGGGTCTGTGCGACGTAGGCGATGTACTTGGCCTTGGCGCTGTCGCCCGCCACGTCGGGCACGTCGCCGTGCATCGAGAACACCGCGCTGAGAGCCTTCAACTTGGATCGAGTAGTCGTCTTGTAGTCGACGATCGTCCCGTCCTCCGGGTCGTAGGCGTCGGCAGTAGAGCGGATCAGCCCGTAGTTCTCATAGAGACCGAGCTCGAAGCGCTGCTCCAGCTCCCACTTCGGGAAGAGCCGCTTCGCCCAGTACTCCAGGCCGCGGTGGATGTCGGTTCCGATCCTCGCCCCCATGACGAAGTTGGACTCCCTCATATCGCGGGGCACGAGCTCCACGCCGCTCTTATCCTTAACGCCCGGAAGGATGTCTTCGGCCAAGCACAGCGCACACGGGTTGGAGAGATTGGAGGCGCCCACTCGGATCTGCTTGTCCCGCCGCGTCTGGGGCGTGAACAGTGACAGTAGTTCGTCGTTCCTCATACCAGTTGAAGCTCCCAGCCTTTGTTGATCGCAAAATTGACGATGTGCTTGCACTCGATAATAGCGGGTGTATCGCCCGTATTGTGCAAGATAATCGGCCCGTCCTTGTATTTCAGTGTGGTGTGCGGTTCCAGTGCGGCGCGTTGAGTATCGCGCTGGTTCCACACATATTGGATGAACGGTACAGGTGCGAAGTAGAGCAGCTTATTCCCCATGAGGTTGCGCATATCCGCTAGCCCTAGACAATAATCTGCACCGTTGACGTCCAACCACTTCTCAAGAGCTAGAACGAATGCGTACTGCTTGTCCATGTTGTCGAACAGTACAGGCGCTCCCTTCAATCGCTCGTCGATGTATTCGTCCATCTTCTACCTCCTTTCTCTACTACCCGAGAACGACTGCCTCTTCGGCGCCGAATCCCGCGTTGTTGGACTCGAAGAACTCATCGTAGTGCTCGTTGTACCCCACCCGGCAGTCGAACAGGTCGAGCGACTCCACCGGGTACAGTTGGTAACCACGCGCCACGTACAGCTTCAGGTCGCCGTACTTCGCGCGGGCCTTCTCAAGGTCCTCGATGAACTCCGAAATCGTCATGGTGTTATCCTTTCTCTCGGTCGGCTTGTACCTCTACGGTACGCGCGCAGCTCCAGCCATTGCAAGCTGGGGTTGTGTGAGATGCATCACTTATTCAGAGTGGCCCTGTTAGCCTCCGCTTGGCCGACGAGCCGCTGGAACGTGCCGTCGTCCATCGTGTCCCTCGCCTGGAAATAGTAGCGGGTGATCCGCTCGGCCGGCTGGCCCATGCGGTTCAGGCGACCCTTCGCTTGCTCGCACAGCATTCCGTTCAGGTCCTCGTCCAACCACACCTCGACATGGCACACACGCTGCAGGCCGTCCAGCCCCTCAGCTGCAGCGCCGATCGTGCACAGGAGGACCTGCACATCCCCTTCCGTGAAGCCTGCAAACGCCTCACTGCGGGCCTTGGCGGTCTGCGCCCCCGTATACAGAGCAGTCTTCGCACACACCCTGTGCGCCACGGCATTCGCAAAGCGCTGGCTCGACGTGAACACCAACACCTTGTCATGTGCGTGGTGCTTCTCGATCAGCGCGTTCAGCATATCCAGCTTTCTCGATGGACAATCCGGGTCGAACGTAACAGAATCCATATCGGTTTCAGGGTCGTACACCATACACGGCTCGCCCAGCGTCACCTGCCTCAAGCGCAACAGCTTCACCAGCGGGATCGATGCCACCAGCAAACCGCCCTCCACTTCGGAGATCAGCTCGTATTGCAATTTGTCATATATGTCGCGCTGCTTATGCGTCAGCTCGCACTCGACGATACGCGTGTCCACCGGCTTCCGCTCCGCAGGCAACCCCACCACGCACGGAAGGGACCGGAGGAAAGCCCCCGGATCCTTCTCGGCCACGATCGTCTCTATTTCCTGCAACCTACCGTATCTATCATGTATCCAACTGTTCTGAACGATACACCACCTCGCTTTCCAGCGATGGAATGAGCCCTCCACATACAGCCAGTCCCTCTTGTCGTGGGATAGCGGCACCCTGTGCGGATCCTCTACGTTCCACCACAACCAGCGGCAAATGGACCACAGCCCCTCGAAGCGATTGCCTTGCGGTGTGGCAGACATCGCCAGCTTGAAGCCGGCATTCCGCAGGCTCCACATGGCCTTCGCCCGGCCCGACTTGCGGTTGGACGCCGACTGCACCTCGTCGTACACAACGAAGTCCGGCTTCGCCTTAGACCACGGCAGGAGGTTCTCTTTACCCTTCTCGACGTTCTTTGCATTGTAGTCGGACAAACCTAAATACTCTCTGCCGACGTAGTAAATACCCGGTGCCTTTGTTCGAAGATCGTCGAAATAATCGAGGTGCTTCGACTCGATGCGCTTGAACGGCAGGGTCACGCCCTGACGGGCGAACGTCGCCTTCCAGGCGTTAACGATCTGCGGCTTCGCCGGGCCGACGATCAACGTCGTCACCGGGTCGAGCCGCTTCATGACCTCCACCGCGCACAGGGTCTTTCCCGTCCCCGTATCCGACACGTCCAACGCGGCATGGAGGCCGTCCCGCTGTGCGACGACGGCCTCCACCTTCTCCAACTGCGCCGGGGTGAGCTCCAACGGCTGGTTCACGCCCGCACCACCTCGAACTTCGCACAGTTCACATCGATCGACCTCACCAGGATGTCCATGTTCAGCCCGATCGAGAACGCTTTGATGTAGTACTTGTCGGCATCCGCCTTGCCTTCCTTGTCCTTCGTCAGGAAGAACTCGACGCCGTCGTAGAGCCGGCGGCACCACACGTAGCCCTGGCTCTTCAACAGGCCCGTCACCGAGTCGGGCGCACAGTCCTCACCCTTCGCATGGAACGGCGGGTCGTAGAAACGGTCCACCGTGTGCCTCGATGCGTCGTAGTAATAGCCCGACGGGGCCTTATCCGGTGCTTGTGGAGGCCCATCGGGCTTCACAAGCACTAAACGGATCCCATTGCAGGTGTAGAACACCTTTCGCTCCGACGCATAGCCGATGCTTATCGCGCGGAACGGCTTGCCCTCCGAGTCGGCTATCAGCTCCTTGTGCGAGCTGTGCATGGCCTCACGCGACGTGGGCACGTACTCGATCGTGTCGTCCGCATTCACTGCGAACCACCCTTGAAGCTTGCCCTTCTTACCGTACAGCAATTGCCTCACAACTTGCCCTCCTGTTCTCTCCTGGCCCGGCGCTCGAACGAATCCTCCCCGCCTATCACGCCGAATAGCCTCTTCTGTCCTTTCTCCACACGGTCCGCATAGTCTCTGCATTCGAGTCGCACAGGGCAGATCGAGCATACCCACTTGGCCCGCGCATAGTAGGGGTCGTCCTCCACGTCGGCCCCCTCGCGGGGGGCGAAGAACAAGTGCATGCCGATGTCGCTCTTCTTGCAGCGCGCTTGCTTGACCCATTCTTCGCCCCTCCAGATGTCGGCGATATCCATTACTGCGTTTTCTTCTCCCCCACGAACTTGTACAGTTTCGACGGCGTGGGGCCCACCTGGTTCCAGTAATGGCCCCGCACATCGTAGGGCCTGCCGCATCGTTGTTCGAGATTCATGAAACAAACCTGTGCGATCGGCTCGATGCCGTTGCCCGCCGCTTTCCGCCCACTCGTGATAGGAAGATTCAACGTACAGTCGGTGACGTTATAGAGCTCCAGTGTTATCGTCCCTCGGAAGCCCGGATCGATGAAGCCCGCCGTGAGATGAGTCAACAGACCGAGGCGCCCCCAACTCGACCGGCCCTCCACACGGGCGGCCAGACCGACAGGGACGTCGAACCATTCCGACGTCTCACCCAGCCACAACTCGCCAGGAGGGAGCTCGAAGTATGCTTTGCCCGTCCTGTCTACGGGGTGGGCCCTATCGAAGGGGTTTACGAAGTAAGGGCTCAAATGCACGTCATAACTAGCGGGCTGCAAGCACTCTTCATCGAACGGCTCCAAGAGATATCCGGTTCCATGGCCCATAACCGCCAGTTCTCTAATGTCCTTGTCAGATAACATTGAACGACAGCTCCTTCCTGTCCAATACGTCCCGGTCGATTTTGAACGCCACGACCGGTCTATTAGCGTTATCGTCTTCAGCGGCTGTTTGTGCGCACAGGCACAGCGTGGGGTCGTTCCCGCTGCGGTTGACGAACACGTCACCCACAGTGAACGGCACACGTTCAGGGTGGATGCGCACACACCCCACTCCGTTCGTCACGGCGTCGTAGTCATCGTCCAAATGCAGGCACAACCCGCCATCCGTCGCCGACACGCTCTGCACACGAGACCCGACGAGGGCTTCCTTCAATGCTGCGACGTACACCGGCAGCGGGTTGGTCGGCTGTGCGAGCGCGATCGTGACGACCTTGCGGCCCTCCGCATCGAACAGCCGCCACGCATCGGTGCCGTCCGGGCGCTGCACACGCCTCATAGATCTCAGCGGGGCAGGGTCGCTGTACTCGCAATAATCGGAGATGCGGTACTCCGAGTTCTTAAACGTCGCCGCCGCCCCGTTGTCGAAGAACAAACCGACACCGTCGAACATAAAGACAGCGCATTCCAATGTCCACCCGGCCCTCACAAACGGGTCGAGCAGTTCAAATGCACTATTCGCCAGCGTAATGTCAGTCTTAGTCATCGATGTCTTCTTCCTTAAAAAGCAGTTCGATCGCGCTGCCCTTCTCCGTCATAATGTAGATGTGGTCACCCTTGTCTATGATGTGACACACCGGCGAGTCCATCGCCAGCCAATTCACGAAGACACCAGTCAAGCCGTCGGCCTCCGCCGTGAACGCCACGCCTTCGTCGAGAAGCGCGTACATCTTGTACTGGTCGACGTTCATCGAGCTGTGCAGGTTCATACCGTACAGCTCGCCGATAAGCCATTCCTTCCTAGTAAGGTGCCGTAGGGTAATGTGTGCGATGACGTTGCTGTCCTCGTCGAAGAGCATAACCTGCTTGAAGTGGTCATGGTAGTTCACGTGGTCTACCTCGACGTCGAGCTTGTTCAAGCCGTAGTCGACGATGCCATAGCCATACCCCTTTTGTCTATACATCGGAAGCGCCACGCGGCTGGACAGGCTGTTGAAGAACAAGTAGCCGTCTTTGATCTCCATACCCATCAATGGGAGCCCCTCAAGCTGTTTCAGCGCGTCCACGTGGTTCTGTACGGATGTGAAGTCCATGTTGTGCTTTCCTTTCTCTCGTTTGCCGTGTGCGTCCAGCCTATACGGAAAGGGCGGGGGCCGTCAAGCCCCCGCCCTGTGAAACACATCACTATCCGTTACAGCGTGGTGCGTTTACGAACAGACGTCAAACGCCACGAACCCGTCGAACAGTTGTTCTCCTCCCACGCGTCGCAGATCGCAGTGCTCCGAGCCGGCTTCAACGTCAAAGAGCCGTCTACCTCCCTCCACAGCCTGCCGAGAACCCGGGTCAGTGTGCTGCCCGGGCCGGGGTCGACGCCCTCGTCCACAGGGGAGAAATCGCACAGCCACACAGCGCCGATGTCATCCGACCGGGACAGCGTCCGCCACGGGTTCGTCTCCCGACCTTCTACAACAGGTGGAAACAACACCGCATTGTACAAAGACACGCGCATGCGCTCCATGTACGCCTGAGGGCTGTCGAACTCCAACACGTGCATATCGCCGACCGTCACATAGAAACGGTCGAAGAAACACAGCACCATACGGAAACTCGACGAATCGAACACCCGCACACCACACAGCTTGTATGGGTTCAACGGTTCTACGAACACCGGAATGTTATCGAGCCGATTGAGAGGAACCAGACTTACAGTGTGCGCGGTGTTGTCCACATGCAACACACCGTACATCGAACCCTCGAAACGGATGTAGTATTCCTTCTCACTCCGGCCTTGACCGGGCGGGATCAACTTCAAAGCCATTTCGTTTCGTCTCCTTTCATTCATTGTAGCTTGTTCTACCCCAAATAGAACAAACCGATCGTCTCGTGATGAGGGTAGAGCATCACCCTCAACCGCTTCGTCAGCGGGTTGTAGCGGGACATGTACTGCGCCTCGCCCTCCTTAACGGCCGTTGTGCCGTCCGCCCTGTAATAGCGCACAAGGGGGGCGTTGGGGTTGCCCTCAGTGGGCGGGTCGTAAGCGTTCGCAATCGCCCTGGCGATGTCCTTGTGCGTCATACGTCGAGGCACCTCGCTTCGAAGGTGTGGATGAACTCGTCCTTCTTCATTGCGAAAAGACAAGTAAGCGCATCGCCACCCCTTTCCGTGTGAACGTGAACACTCTTGCCTTTCGGGTCATAGGACAACCACACGTCACGATAGAGCGTCCTCCGCTCGACGCCCAGTACAGGCTGAACCAGGTCCGCATTCACTTCGCCGAACAGCATCTCCGTATACGGGTTCCGCTCACCGTCCTCCACAGCGAACATGTTATGCCAATCCTCCGGCACCAGCTCCTGCAACACAGTGTTGTAGCACATGTCGCACGGCAGGCGGTAATGTGACAGCAGAACGTCACCATAAGGGTTCGTGTACGGCGCTGCCTCGTCACACGTCGTCAAGTCCTCGCCGGGTTCCAGTATCTCGTCGAAACGCGAACTCGACGTGTCCGCGCACACGAAACCACGATTCCGGATATATGCGCACACGAAACCATCATGGTCGTAAAACAGCATATTCTATCCTCCCTCCCGTCGTTCTCAAGCGGGCTCGCAGATGCGCAGCCACGGGTCGTCCGATGTCGCGTTCTCGTAGAACGATATAAACACGTTCGACTTCGTATGCAGCCACTCGACCGCCGAATCAGCAGGTAGAACGACGGTCTCCTCATACGTCGCCAGCTCTCTGTCCTCGGCGTCGAACACAGTCGTCGCACAGCTACCGCCGTCCGCATACCGATGCGAATAGAAAGCGATTTCGCGCCCGTCCGGCGCAACCTTCACGTCCATTCGGCATAGACGAGGCGATTCGGCGAAAGCCGCCAGCATCTCCGACGTGTACTTCGTTCCAATCATGCTCTTTCTCTCCTTTCTCTGCGCGGGGCTCCGGGTCGTTGTCTTCATTAGAGCAGCCAGTCGGCTTCGCTCGTGGAGTAAGCCCGGGTCGCCGTTACGAGCTCTGCGAACGGCGCCACCAAGCTCACCGTCACATCGGCCGGCCCGTACTCCACGGCAACTGCCGTGATGCGGCGCCCGAACTTGCAGTTAGGGCCCACCTGCACGTCGGCGAACGGGAAGAGGCCCACGGGCTCCTCACGTGTGCGGTCGCCGTCTTTCAGAATCGCGTAGAGCCGGCCGTCTTCTGCGTGGCGCGTACCGACCAGTCTCTCGTCGAAGAGAGATTCGAACCGCTTACTCACGTCATCTGACCTCAGCGTCATGAACTCGTACCCGTTTGCGTTGTAGAACCGCACGGTCGAGCCCTCGGCAGTAAGAGTGTTGACGATCGAAGCCGCCACACGATCGACGACGTCGAGGTGGTGGGTAACGGTGCGCGCGCCGAACCAGACGACGGCCTTATCGACAACAGGTGTAGTCTCCATAGTAAGTTCCTTTCTCTTGTTCGCGGCTGTTCCCTCATCCGCTGTAGTCGCAGTCTACGAGCACCGGGGTGGTCGGCGCAAGCCGACGGGCCATGGCGTACATCACAGCGCCCCCATTATGGTCAGCCGCTCGATGATCGTCTGCGCGATGGACCCAGGCGTGTCATCCCCCCGGTCCACGACGATCGGCGTGAACTGCGAGAAACAGCCGGAGACGAACGCGTTCGTCAGGAAGCTCCGGTACGCCTCCGTCACAGCCTTCGGGTCGTAGCCGTCGGGGTCCGGGTAGTCCGGGTCCGTCAAGGTCTCCGGGTTTTTCGGCATCAGCACGAACGTCGTCAGCGGAACGCGATTGAGCCAGTTCAACGTGAGCGCTACGTTCTCCGGTATCGTTTCATCGCGCAACGAGGCGTACACCGCGGTGCTGAGCACCCACCTGTCCAGGATGTACAGGGTGTCGGGCTGTACGGCGTGCATCGGGGCGTCCGGGAAGTATACGGGCTCGGGCCTGAAGGCCAGCCAGTTCTCCATGTCGCGCATGTAGTCCTCCGCCGTCAGCGCTCGGCCGTCCTCTTTCGCGCACCGCGTCAGCGCATCCGTCGGGAAGTGCCGTATGCGCACAGCGAGGCGGTCGCGGCGCAGCAGAAGAGCCTTCAGCTCTTCTGCCACGGTCGACTTCCCCACGCCGTCGGGGCCCTCCAACGCTATGTACGCCGCCGCCGTCATCCTCTTCCCCCCTCCGCTCGTCGCAGGCCCGCGCAGCCCATGTGCGGCGGCGTGCAGGCTATCCCCGTCGCACAGCCGTTGTCTGCGAACGCCTCGAACCACGTGTAGTCTTCTACGAACGTAGTGATCGTGTTCGTCGTCGGTTTACCGGGCCACAGCGCGTGGTAGTCGGGTATAGGGAGGGGCGAGAGTGCGTCGATTACGGCGTGGGGCGCTATCCCGTAGCCCAAGTCGCACACGACATCGCCTCGCAGCCCCTCGTCTATAACCGCGTCCACCTCTATTAAAGGGTTAGACAGCCGGTCCATAAGCGTCAGCGTCGCCTCGTGCGAGCTGGTTTCGAGTCGCACAATCCCCACCGTGAACGGGGCGCGCTTCTCCACGTGCGGCTGCACGCATATCGAGCGCGCGAAGGGGCTGCGGTCGGGGGCGTACAGCGTCAGAGGGCCGGAGCGCACAGCACCACGGCGGTCCATCGCAGCGGGTTCGATTCGACGCCCCGGAAGCGTCGCCAGGAGGGCGCGGTCGAAAAGGTTCACAAGCGTCATTCCGTCGTCCCCGTCCTTCTCTTCAGTTCCTCGCGATTCGCTCGGACGATCTCCTTCGCTCTCTTGACAGCCCTCCTGTATTCGGGCCACTGCTTCTCGTAGGGGCGACGGTCCGCGTCCCAATAGTCCTTGTAGGGGATCGAGGGGTGGTCGGCGATGAACTCGGCCAGGCTCTCGTAGAAACCCTCCTTGAAGCGCCGTGCGCGATCCTTCCTGGCCGCTTTCTCGGGGTCGGCCGGCTCCTTTCCGCGGAGGTCCACACGGGACAGCGGATTCGATTTGAACTCGCGGAACATGAGTCTTAAGCGCTTCCTCGCCGACACGTTCTCTTTCTCCTGTCCCGACATAAGGGCTTCGTCCATGTTGCGGGAGGTCGCCACAGCCACCCCGAGGTTTCGGAGCGCGGTCTTCAGGGTGTCCATGCGCACAGGGGGGAGGTACTCTTCTCCGCCTATGTCCATCGGTTCGGGCACAGCCAACACCAGCTTGTCGGCGTAGACGGAGTTGAGAACGATTCCCACTCCATATTCCTCCGCCGCCTGTGCACGCAGCGCTTGTGCATCCAGGTTTTCGTCGGCGACTTCGATCGCCACGTCGATCCGTTTCATTCCGATTTTCTCCTCTCTCGAAAATACATTTTCGATTGATTTCGACTCTTATACCGAGTTCGATTTCAACTCGACTTCTACCCTAGGTTCGGATCGATTTCAAGTCAAATCGTGGAATGTGAATTTGGTCACACCAGTGTTGTGAGGGGTTGTGTTATAATCACGCGCCCGCGCGCACCCGACCCGTCGCACACCACACAGATCGGCGGGTTCATGCGGAAAGGGTCTAAGGCTGCTTGGCTGGGGCGGAGAAATTCTGACAGTGACTCTCAATTGACAGTGACTGTCAGAATTTCGATACACTTTTGAATTGAGAATCGTTCTCACTAAGAAAATCTCTCCTCATACACCACCCCTACACATACTACTAACACATTATATAACCTTGTATGTATATTCCTTGTATTTCCTTGGATTTCCCTCCTTTGAAATTACAAATCCTCTTAAATCAGGGCAATGTGTCTGATCATTATGGGCGGAAACCACCCCGCCGAATCTCGACTTCTTACCGTTTGGTGCTGTTTGAGAACAACGTGTTTTGCGTCTGTTCAGTTTTGTCACATCCTTCACACGCCTCCGCCGCGGGGGCTGTGCGCAGTGGGGTGTGCGCCTTCCGCAGGGCCCAGTTGCGCCTCAGGATCACGAGGTTGCTCTCTGAGGGCCTTTCAGGGGCGCCCCGGTAGGGTCGCTTGGGTCGGGGGCTGAAATCGCCTCAGAATCGAACCTCGTGATTCTGAGGGGGTGCCGCTCGACCGCCCGGCGCTGTGTGGTGTGCGCCTCGGACGGATGTCCACCGCCGACCGCCGTTCTAATTTCCTTTATCTTCGAGCCCCGAAATTCGAAAATGGCCCTCTTTGTACCCGAAAACTGCCCCCGAAAGTCGAAAAGGGCCCTCTTTGTAACGTTTAATGACAACCTTTACCTACGTAACCGTAAGTTACTACTACGTAGGTGTAGGTTACCCCGTGGTAGGTTACGGTGGGGTAAGTTACTACCAAGTAAGTTACCCCGTAGTAGGTTACGGCTTCGTAGGTGTAAGTTACCCCGTGGTAGCTTACGGTGTGGTAACCCACCCCGACGTCGCCGTAAGTTCCGCCCGGGTAAGTTACGTCGACGTAGGCGGAGGGGCGGGCGCCAACTCTACGGGTGGGTAACCTACGGTGCCGTATGGCGCCTGGAAATGTGACTGAGAACACACCGCCAGGGCTTGACAGGGGGCCCCGACCCGGGTAGAATTGTTGGTGTCAAAGGGAAAAAGAGAGAAAGGAACCCCGATGACGAAGATCGAAGCCCTCAAGTGGACCGCCGAGCTCGACCTCCCCACTGCCGTCGGAGAAGTCCAGTGGTTCGCCCAGTGCGGCTGGGACGAAGCCCGGGACGCCCTCCTGGAAGTCGCCGGCAGAGGCCGCCTGGGGCGGTACAGCGCCGCAGACGTCAGCTGCGCGTGGGCGAAGATCCGCCCCAGCGCCCCCTCCGTGAACTGATCCCGAAGGCCCCCGCTCCGGCGGGGGCCTTCCCCTGCCCGGAGACGGCCCTGAGAAGCCCCAGAATGGCCCCTGAGGCGCCTTCGGGGCCGGGGTGGGGCCACCCTACCGGCGAAGGCCCGCGAGGCCCTCAGAGGGCCGTCTGCGGCCTCTGAGGGGCGCCCCCGAAGGCCGGGGGCGCCCCAGGCTGGGGTGTGCGCCTTCGGAGAAGGCCCCGAGCAATTACGCAACACCCATGTTGCGAAAATCCCGGAAAGCGGTAGGTGTGAAGTTGCTCACACTTTCGCGAAATCGGGACTAAGGTCCCAGCTCGAGCAGCTATGTGAGCAATCTCACACTCGGAGGGGCTCTCGAGCAGCTATGTGATAAACGTCACAATGTGAAGTACATCACACTCGAGGGCCCTCGAGCAACCCTGGAAAATACAATTTGTGAGCTGAGACACACTTGCTCGGGCGCGTCTCCGACGGCGGCGTCGAGCCCCGTGTGCGCAGTCGAGCCCGGAGCCCGCCTTCGGAGGCGCCCCGAGCAACCCCGGAAATGTGACGAAGAACACGCCCCAGCGGCTTGACAGCGCCTTCGGACTGTGCGAAGATGGATACATCGGAACGAGAGAGAAAGGAAATCCGATGACGACGAAGCACCCCTACAGCCAGGCCCTGGCGAAGTCCCTCACCGAGAAGCTCGGAGGCCTCGCCTTCGTCCTCCCGGGCGGAGACGTCCAGTGCGACACCCCCGACGGCACGCTGACCGTCTACGCCGACGGCGCCGTGAGAGTCCGCGAGTGCGGCTCGACCGAAGCCTGGCCCACCCTCCGGAGCGCCGTCGCCGACTGGGGCGTGGAGATGTGACACAGCCCCTCCCGGAGGCCGCTAGAATGAAGACATCGGAACGAGAGAGAAAGGAAATCCGATGAACGCCTGGAAAACCGCCGACGTCGAGCTCCGTGTGCGCACTCGCGAAGGCGGGTGGGACCGGTGAGGCGCTTCTGGACCGCCGTCTGCGTCGCCGTCGGCGCCCTGGCGGGCTGGGGCGCCGGCGAAGACATGGGTCGCTGGGACGCCTACGCCGGAGTCCGCGAGGAGCCGACCGTCCTCGGCCTCACAGTGATCCAAATCACGAACCTCGGGCTTGACATCCCCGCCGACGCCCGCTAGACTGGAACTATCAGGAAGACAGAGAGAAAGGAAACCCTGATGCACACCACCACCTTCATCCCCGAGATCGAAGTCCCGGACTTCGTCGCCAGCCTCCGAGCGGACCGCGAGCGCCAGCGAGCTCGACGCCGGAGCCGCCGTCAGAACCGCGGATGGGAGGCCTGAGGACCATGACCTGGCTCGACTTCGCACAAGCCCTCTGGGACGCCTTCTACGGACTCATGTCCACCTCCGAAGAGCTCGTGGAGCACCTCCCGACGCCGCTGCAGTGCTTCTTCGATTGGTGTTAGCCATCTCACACCGGAGGCCGCTTGACAGCGGCCTCCGGACCGACTAGACTAGAGATATCGGGAAACAAGAGAGAAAGGAAACCTGATGATCAACCGCTACCTCGAAGCCGACCTTCTGGACGCCGTCTCCGACGCCCTCGTAGTCGCGGGGTGGAGCTTGGACGAAGATCGCCGACTGCCTTTCGAGGCGGACTACTGTTACGATCCGGAGGCCGCCTTCGAAATCGAAGCCGAGTGGAGAGCGCTCCAGGCCGACGCCGTCGGCAGGCTCTGGGACCGGCTCTCAGACGAAGAGCGGGTCGAGCTCTGGCTGCGCGACTGCGCGGGGCAGGACCCTGACGATCCCATCGACGCCGAGACCATCTGGGAGCGGATGGAGGCCGCCGTGGTGGAGCGGCTCGGGGGCTTCTACGAAGACACGAGCGCCCCTGTGACGGAGGCCTGTGTGAGGATGCTGAGGCTGACTTCGGCCGAGGCCCTGGCCCGGGTGCTGGGCTGGTACGAAGCCGTTCGAGCGGACGCACAGGCACACTGGGGCAGGCCTTCGACGGTGCGGACCTTCGAGGTCGAGCACGGCACCGTGGTGGTCCGAGGCGAAGACGGCGCAGTGGAGGCTCGACTGAGGCCGGCCTTCGCAGAAGGCGACGACGAAGGCGCCGCGCTAGTGGAGCACCTCGGGGACGCCCTCCGCGAAGTCGAGCTCGGATGAGGTTTCACGTGAAACGGACTGGGGCCGCCGCCGAAGGCGGCGGCCCGGAGGGAGGGAGCTATTGAGAATCACTATCACTAAGGTCTGGGTTGGAATAGTTGGACTCATGTATGCTGCGTGGTTCGTCTGCGTCGTCGTCGACGCGATAAGTTACCCTACGGTAGGGTAGGTAACACAAGTTGGAATGGTAAGAGAAGTGGCACCTAGGACTAACGTCCTAGGTGCCACTTGTGTTTTTGGTGGGAAAAGTTGGAATTTTTGGAGGGGTGGGTCGCATTTCATGGGGGGACCCAACCGCATACATTAACCCGGATTTTCCGTCACTGGAAAATACGACTACAGTATGATCGCTATAATAATCCCCGTGCACGACATAGTACTCATCGCCGACCACCTCTTAGGGGCGCCAGCCGTAGGCTTAGGCGCCCTTATAACCGCTATAGCGACGCTTTACACGTCGCTTAAGACCAATAAGAAGGTCCTTAGCGTAAAACAAGACATGGAAAACAACCATGGAAGCTCTCTAAGGGACGCCGTAGACCGAATAGAGTCGAATACTCAGACGCTGACGGACCTAGTGCATGCGCACACCCGCCAGCTGGACGATATCCAGTGTGCTGTGCGCAGACACGACGACGAGCTAAAATCGAGGCATGCCCGCACAGCCGAAACGCCCGATCAGTCAAACAGCGCACCCCCTTGTGCGCATAAAGAAGGTCTATAACGAGGCCCTCGTAACGCCTAACCCGACGCCGCCCTACGACTCGCAATTACTCCTGACGCCGCCCCCTCCGCCACCCCCTAATAAGGACCAGCCGCTGGGGGCCACGGCAGCTTCCTTAGCCCGACCCATCGAAGCCCTAACCCCGCTGCTGAAGATAGAGCGGGTGCCTGTCCCCTCCTCCGACCCAGACACAACACGCCATAATCGCCTCCAAGTCGTGTACTCGTTCTCGGCGAACATCGTCACCACAGCGCAGCTGCGCAACAAGGACAACACCCCTCCGACCAAAGACAACCCCGACTCCAAGCCGAACCCGTGGGAGGTGGGCTGGCTGCTGTGGTGTTTCAGCCCGGACCCGACTCACCCCTATGACCCGAGCCCGACGTCGAATAGCAATTTCCGCTTCTACGCCTTGTGCTTGAAGGTGAACGGCTGGGAGGTGTCGAAGCAAGACCCGAGTTACAAGGGCGGCCAGCGCTTCCTGAAGTCGAACACGGACGTAGACCCCCGAAAGTTCCCGCCACACAATACGGAACAGAACCAAAACCAAAACCAAACCCCCGCGGTCAACCCCTATTCGGTCCTGGTGAAGGCCTGCCACGAGTACCCGCTGGGCACAACCCCTGCCCAGCTGGAGAACGAC
>QWCC01000059.1_pt1 | contig 46769 bp, 61 predicted proteins | sample 1972491 | NCBI WGS metagenome assembly QWCC01 (sample SAMN09866718, study PRJNA288562) | Human oral metagenome isolate term5_saliva, whole genome shotgun sequencing... | isolation source: mouth | host: Homo sapiens | place: USA: California
AGAGTGGATATGATACTTAAAAAATAATATAGTGTTGTTTGTGCCACGCTCACGATATATGGGCGTGGTCTTTGTATTTGAATTATTGAAATAACGATAAAAGCACTATGAAATTATCGTTAAAAGCAGAAACAGAGGTGCATATAATGAAAATTGGTACATATTTCGATGATTACGAATTCGCATGCAAATGCGGCCGTCATGGATACGATAGCGACGGACACCCTATTTTAGACCACATCATTGATAAGCGTTTGGTCGACGTATTGGATGCTATTCGTGAACGTATTGGGCAACCAATCGAAGTATTAAGCGGTTATCGTTGCCCTGAACATAACGCAGAAGTTGGCGGTGTTCCAAACTCTCAACACGTTGAAGGTACAGCGGCCGACATCACATATGACGGCATTGATATCGACTACCTCGCACAAGTTGCCGAGGAATGTGGTGCCGACGGCATTGGCTGTTACTATCATCAAGACTTTGTGCATGTTGATGTACGAGGGTATGCAGCACGTTGGAACGATCTTGATTAAATAGGGGGCTAGATATGTATGAGAAAATCACGAACTACATCAATGCGGTTAAATCTCAAATTACTGTTAAGCGGTTTATTGTGCTTGCTTGTGCTTTGTTGCTCATCGTTGGTGCATGCCAGCTCATCGATGGCTACCTCACCGCAAGAGGAAACTATCAGCGTGCCATTGAGCGATTGGAACAAACTCAAAACGAACTTAATCGAAGCCGACGCCTCAATCAAGAACTCAAACTTGTCATTGAACGAAGCACAAGCCTTAACAGTCAAGCAGGCGACCGAATTGCAAGAATTGAAGATTATCAACGAAGAGAGGGCGAAGGACTTAATCGCCTTGAAGGATATCAACAAGAAACAGGGCGAAGAGTTAGCGAAGGCATCGGAAGTAATAACAGAGCAAGCGAGCTCATTGGAGAAAGCCTCGACATCATTAGACGAATTGAAGGTGGAACTAAAGAACAACCGAAGAACTGAACAAAGGCTGCGTCGACAACGGGATACATGGGCGATTAGTAATGCTGCACTTTTCTTGGCTAGTGCATTACGCAGATAACATGGAGGTGATCCCATTTCTCCTTACTGCATAAAGGTGGATATGCAGACAACTTTTGATTATTAAACAAGGGCACTTACTATAAAAGTAGGTGCCCTATTTTTTTGCAGTTTTGACATCAATTTGACATCAATTTATATTAAAATATGCTAAAATATATAATTATATATGTTATATAAAAGCTTATAAATACTGTATTCCTTGAGTTTATAAATATTTATTAAATGCCACGCCATCTTGAGGGGGTGGTGAGCGTACGCTCGTGAGGGTTCAAGTCCCTCCAACCGCACCAAGCTGATTAAATAAGGGCTTACAGGTAATTCTGTAAGCCCTTATTTTTGTTTGACATCATAAAGTCTTGCGTGGTTTGACATCATTTTGACATCAGAATATTTTAGAAATTCGTTCTACGATGTCATCTTCCATTTTAGGTGTCACATGTGAGTAGGTATCCATTGTTTCTTGGAATGAAGCGTGCCCTAGACGTTCCTGTATGGCTTTCATATTTGCCCCATTTTCAATGAGAAGGGTGGCGTGGGTATGTCTAGTACCGTGCATGGTAAAAGAAGGCTTACCGATTAAATTGGCGTATTTCTTACATAGTTTGCTGACTTCATCGGGACAACGAGGAGCGCCTTTTATACCAGGGAATACAAGGTTATTATTAATCCAGTTCAAGGTTTTAATTCTGCGTTTGTCTATGACTGTTTTATGCTTCATGAGTTCCTGGAGTGTTTCCGTATCAATGGCAATTATCCGTTTTGAGGATGTGGTCTTGGTTGTATGGGATATAACTGCAGTAGATCCGATTTTGAGGGCAGTTTGTGAAATGGATATAGTTGATTTCTTGAAATCGATATCCGACCATCGTAAGCCTAATAATTCAGACCGACGCATACCTGTTGCAAATGCTAATTTAAATAGAGCATGATGTTCTGTATTTGATATATTAGATAAGAAATCTTTTACTTCATCTGCAGATAACGTTACCATATGACGGACTTTAACCTGTTTTGGTCGGGCTATGTTTTTCATATAGTTCTTAGGGATGATGTCATCTTTTACCGCCTGCTCTAATATGGAGCCTAGAATTGTCATGGTGTAGGATATAGTCCTTGATGATAATCCATCCATTGATTCAAAAACATACCGTAATGTATTAGGTTTAATGTCAGCTAACTTTACGCCACCGATTTTATCTCTAATATAGCGATTGATAATGCCTGTATAGCTTTGATAGGTGGCTGGTGTTACAGTCTTTTCCTTTAGTTGTAACCATATATTAATCCAGGTGTTTAATGAAATAGTATCATTAAAATTAGCACATGATTGATTAGTATTTATGTATTTCTCCATGGCTTCTACGGCAGCCTTCTTGGTAGTGCCGTAAAAGTATTTGCGCTTACCGTTTATCATCTTTGATACCTGGTAGCGACCATCGGATCGTTTTTTTGGCATAGCTCATCTCCTCGTTACTCGACTGATGTGTAACTATCGAATATAAAATCAATAGTCGCTCTAATTGAAGGGTTGGCTCCTTTTATTTTGATTAATTTAAACGCTTTTATGCCTACACTTCTTATTGGTGTAACCAGTAACGCCGCAAGAAAACTGTGAGTGGCGGTTTTAACATTAGAAAAATCTAATACGACAGTTTGGCCTTTTGCTAAAGCCGGTAGAATCTGTTTGTCTCGCCTATTAATAGCTTCATATTTGACTTCGCAATTTTCTCCACAATAGTTATTCATATCTATCGTTATTTCTACTTCTGTAGGCTTATTATTGCGAGCCTCTACTTCTTGTTTGGCTTTAGCTCGTAAGTCTTCTAGTTCTTTACTAAAATTAAACGATCTAAATTTATCAAAACCTATTGTCATGTAGACGAATGTACCCGGCCACGCACGTCGTAAAGTATCCGAAGTGATGTCCGTTGGAGAGATGTGCAAAAGCCCTGTGCCAGAAACTATATAGGTATCGGCTTCCAGTTTTTTACCTAAATTTGATGACAAGAATAGCCCCATGCCAGCGTTATTTTGTGCGCTATAAGGGCCCTTTGGAGCACCAAATGTTCCCGATATTTCCGGTTTTATAGCTTCTTCTAAAGCTGTTGTATCGGAAGAAAATGGAGGATATGTTTGTTCTAAGTGGCGTTTAATACCCACGCCTAAATCCGCTACGATAAACGATAATTGGTTTTTATCACGGTACCAGTTGAATTGTAGTAAAGAAGGAATTTGTGGATTATATCCGTGTTCTAAAGTGTTATATAATAGCTCGGAAACAATATACCGTAAAGTATCTTCGTGTCCGGATATGAGATCCATATCAATTTGTGAAGTATATTGTAGTATTTTGCCAATAGCCGAAGATACGTCTGTTGTTTGATTTCTAATGGCAAACATGGGTTTGTCGTAAACGGTGTTGAAGTTTTCATTACTATTTTCTAATACTTTATAGCAACCACTTCCGCCGATACGCTGCCACATTTTTCGTAATGCTGTATTCCCATCAATGTTAAAGTATATATAGGTTCCTTTGCTTTTTAAAAACCATAGATACTGAATGAGTAGGGATAGCGCTTGATAATTGGCACTGATACACGCGCGGCCGTCAATGATTATAGAAGGTCCTTCGAAATTCCAGTCAAAGATGGATAGATAGGCATTGAAGTCAACAATATTATTATTTTTAAAAGATAAAGTTCTAGGTAATTTTATAATTGGTACGCCTTTTCTAGTTGTTCTCAATCTTGATTCCTCCTATTTCCGTTGACACGGATGACAAGTATTTGGTATACTCGACTTGTAAACATAATAAATGCGTAGAGACATAATCGTGAACGGAATGTTCGTCTCTCAGAAAAGAATTAAAGGAAATTATATTTTCCCCCTACATAGACCCTCACTTATAAGTGAGGGTCTTTTCCTTTATCACAAAGCCTCCTATCCCATAGTAGGGTAGGAGGCCTTTTTATATCCCAAAAATCCCTCTAATGATGCTACGATTACGTTCATGTTTAGCTTTTCGCTCTGCTTCTTTTTGTTGTGCAATTCTGGCTTCCTGCTGTGCCTTTTCAAGTTGTGCTTTTTCTTCCGCACGTGCTTGCGCCTCTGCAGCTTGTTGCTTTTTGTAGTCTGCTAATTTAGTATCACGACCTACAAGTCCTTTTACAGAAGCAATGAGTGCTTCGCCACCACTTCCAGGGGCAGGAGTTCTAGTGTTATTTACAGCGGCCTCCTTAATAACGGTATCAGAACCATTCCTATAAACATAATAATGGGTAATGGTGATAGAAGAATCGGCAAAGTGAATATTATATTCTCTTAATTCTTGAAAACCTTTAGTTTGTAACCATACAGCCCAGGCTTTGGCAGTGTCTGTCTCAGGATCATAAGACAATGTGTTCAAATCTACTTTCCCTGTGTAGTCTGAATTGGAATAGAACCACTGCCAGCGGTCTCCGTTAAAATCCTTTGCGGATGCAATGGAAACACCCATTGTGGTAACTAGTGCTGCTAATACTAACAATTTTTTCATTTTAAAATCTCCCTTTTATATAATCCCTTATAACACTGATACATAATGATGGTAGAAATCTATATTCTCCAGTTCGGTATCATCAATACATGTTCGACGGACCATTTGCTCTACTAGATTAACGTGATGGTCTAAATAGAAGTCGTCATTAATAATATGCATTAATTCGTGCTTAATTTCTTCCCTCATACGATCATGAGGGAGGTTTTTGTTTATATAGATATTATGAGTATCTATATCTTCACATTCCTCTGACACTGCATTGGCATGTGGCAAGTCGCAGTAAATCAAATTTACAACCAATATAACACTCTCCCTTGTGTATTATTTGTTTTTTAACTTTAAAAGCTCAATATATTCGACAGCTTTTTCTAAATCCTCCTTGCTTATATCTTTAGCGGCAGAGAAGAGCATACGAGCCCCTGGACGTGTGCGTAGGTATTCAGCAAATTCGGCTGCTTCACGGTCAGTGTAATAGCCGTCTGTATATTTCTCTACTAGTTCAGATTTAGGAACACCAAAATAGTTTGCCAATAACTCAATTTTATCGATTCTAGGATATGTATTTCCCTTTACCCAATCGGTAAACGTAGTATACTTTAGCCCTAAATCAGCGCATATTTTATTGCGATCAATTCCGCGACTATCCATTAGTCGTTGAATATTCTCGGCCATAATAGCCTTGTTACCTAAATCACTCATAATAACCCCTCAAATATGGAATATATTAATTAATATACCTATATATTACGACATTTTCGTAATAAAATCAATATTTTACGGAAATTTTACGATAGTTTAAGTTTAGTTTATGGACATTACGGATAAACCGTAGTAGAATGATGACTGTAAACAAGATGTGAGTATCGAGAAAGGAGGTAGCTTATGAAGTATACATTAAAGATGTTAAGGGCTTCAAAAAACTGGTCTCAACTTACGGCATCTAAAGCGATTGGAGTGTCTGTTGATACTTGGGGAAATTGGGAGCGTAAACGCTCTTTCCCGGATGTTCCTCACATAAAAAAGATACAAGAAGTATTTGGTGTAACGTATGACGACATTATTTTTTTATAGTTAGTTACGGTTAAACCGTTACGGAGGATAGGTTATGAAAGAATTCGTAAAAGATGAAAGACAAGGGAATATGAACAGTAGAAAAGAATACACCATAAAAATAAAAGTAGATACATATGAATTAGATGACGCGATCAAAAAGCTAAAAAGGCTTAATAAGTTAGCAAAAAAAAAATTGCCACGTGTAACATTTAGCACACATGGCAATTTAAACGAAAAGGAATTTATTGAGCTTCTAGGCAAGTACCAATGGAAATAGCAATTACTGATGATGTATCTAAAAGCAATGAACCAAGTTCTTGGACTGATCCAGATGAGATTAATTTAACATCCTTTAGTAGCAATGAATTCTCATCAAACAATAGATGCCTTTCAGAATTTGGGACATAATTTTTATTTAACGCTTTTTCTGTACTTTTTAGGCATTGATAGAGCAGCTTGGATTGAATATCAGACTCATCACTATATACAGGAAGAGCAGACAATAGACCAGCATTAGTAAGTAATATAAGCCGATTGCCATTTAATTCATTAGCTTCTAAAGAAACAGCAAATGCAATGATTTTCTTATGCATATCCATATAATCACCTCCTTTCAAGGTGATTATACAAACAATAAATAAAATTTATTAATGAATATACAAAATATACATGAATAATTTGTAAAAGGAGGTAGTTATGAATAAAGAATCACTCTATGAATTATGTTCGATATGCTTATGGATTTTAGCATTAGGTATATCCTCCAGCATAAGCATATTCATCTTAGTATGGATGTTCCGATTGGCATGTGGTTGCTAGGAGGTGCATATGAATAAGATGTGCATCACAGTAGCGGAGGCGGCAGAACTTGCTAGCGTACCGCAAGCCGTTATCCGAGAATGGGCGCAAGATTTTGACTTCCCGTCCATGAAAATCGGTAAACGTGGAGGTAAACGCCTTATCCACGTTGAGTCGTTTAATGCTTGGCTAGCGAAACGTTGCCAGGCACGAATAGGAGAGTAAACATGTTGAAATTAGTTTATGCACTTCGCATTATCGCAGCTGTATTAGCTGTTGGTGCCATGGGGAGCCTACAACTTGATGTAATCGACTTTTGGACTTGGTTTTGTCAAACCATGCTTGGTGTTACATTATGGATTTTAGCTGGATATTGGTTAGAAGATATCCACGAATTGGAAAAAGAAAAAGTCCGCTGGTGAAAAGTTAGAAGAAATTTCAGCGGACTTGGTAGAGTGATGATCTAATAACACTCTACCTGTATTGTACAAAATATAGGAGATTAAAACAATGAACAACATTAAAAAAGCAGCTTTAGTATTAGGTATTTCTGCATTAGCAGTAAACGTGGCAAGTGCAAATAATAACACATTAGGTGGTACAGATAACACAATCACACCAGCATCTCATAGTAGTGCAGTATTTGGCTATCAAAACACAATCGATGCTAACAATGCAATCGCATTTGGTGAAAACAACGTAGCAAGCGGTACTAATTCCTTTGTTGGTGGTAATGATAGCAAGGCAACAGGCCGTAACTCTTTTGCGTATGGTAGCCATGCAGAAGCATTGACTGAATACACATATGCAATTGGTAGCCAAGCACGAACAAGTGCATATGACACTATTGCAATCGGTAATGGTGCATATGTTAGTGGTGTATCTAGCGTTGCAATCGGTCGCACAAATAACCTAAGTGGTGAGAATAGCGTTGTAATTGGTGCTAATAATAAGGAAATCAAAGGTAATCAATCAACTGTGATTGGCTACAATAACAAAATGGCTGGTGATATGGAACAGACTATTATTGGTGCTAATAGCGAAACATCAGGCCAAGGAGCCATGGCAATTGGTACACATACACAAGCGACTGCAGTTGATGCGGTGGCAGTAGGTAATAACATTATCGCAGATAAATCAAACTCCGTAGCAATCGGTACTAACTCAGTAACTGATGATGCAGTAGGGGTTGATGGTATCACAATCAATGGTACTCGCCACGTATTCGCTGGCGAACAACCTGCTAGCGTTGTATCCTTTGGCTCTCGTGAACGTGCTGGTGCAGGTGGTGTTAAATACTATAACCGCCAACTTCAAAATGTGAGTGCTGGCCGTGTAGAAGCAGATAGCCTAGATGCTATCAATGGTAGCCAATTATTCGCAGTAGTTGATGAAGTAGAAACAAACGCTACTAACATTGCTAACAATAAAACTGCAATTCAAAAGAACGCTAATAACATTGATAAAAACGCACAAGCAATCGCAACTAATAAACAAAACATCAAAGATATCGCTATCGGCTTAAATATGCTAGGTGATGTGGTTAATGATCATGAACAAGCGATTGCAAATAGCACTAAAAACATTGCTGGTAATACTACTGCAATCAATAACAATGCTAACCGCATCAGTGGTAACACAAACGCAATCAATACATTAGGTCAAAAAGTAGCTACAAATACTGCAGATATTCGTGTACTTGAAAACGTGGCAGATAACCATGAACAACGTATTACTACATTAGAAAATCGTTCCATTAACCTTGCTAAAGATATCAACAATAAAGTAAATAACCTTGGCCAACGTGTTAATCGATTAGGTGCAAGTTCCGCAGCACTAGCAGGTCTACATCCCCTTGAATACAACAAGGATGACAAAGGTAGTTTTGCTATTAGCTATGGTCATTACCGTAACGCTAACGCAATCGCACTTGGCGCATTCTATAGCCCTAACGAAAAAGTACGCTTAGGATTCGGCATCACTTTAGGTGGTGAAACTCAATTCAATATTAATGCTGCATTCCGCACTGGTAGAGGCTCTGAATATGAACCACAAGCTAAGAATGGTGAGCTCGAACAACTTCGCCATGAAGTAGAAACACTTAAAGCGTTAGTTAATAAATAAGGAGGTTACTATGCCGGAATTAACATCTAAAAAGGTGATGCCCACGATTAATACATTTGACTTTGATTTCTTTGCTGACAACAAAGGTAAAAGAAATGCAGCTCAAAAAGTATCAATTATTACAACTAATAGTTACATTAAACTTTCGCTAGCTGCATATAGAAAACTAAATGGACCTGAGTGTTTTAGAGTTGGGATAGATATTGATAATAAAGCAATTTGTGTAGCACCAGCGTTATCTACAGAGACTTATATATTTAAGCCAACAGCAACACAAATCGAAAGAAATACTATTTATATATCTAAAAGTCGCAGTGTAATCAAAAGGCTTCGTGAACTTGGCATTCCAAAAATTGTAGAAGGTCGCTTAGTTGATGATGAATTGTTGTTTAAATTCTAAAGGAGAAACTATCATGGAAAATCAAAATATCTTAACTATTAAATTCAATACGTTAGACGATCTAGCAGTGCAAGTGGCGGATTGGAACGAACGATTAAATCATCAGTGCTGCGGTAATTGCTCTAATGTTGAAGCGCCTACAGTAACAGTTGGCGAGACTATCGATATTGAAGTAGCGGCGTCTGAAGTTGCAGGAAAAGTAGATATAAAACAACAGCCTGAACCTGTTGAAGTTAAGCCAGCACAAAAGGATGTTCCTGTAACCGATTTTGAAGGTAAGTTAGTAACAGATAAAAAAGAAGAAAAGGCTGAACAGGTAGAAGAACCTGTAGCGGAACCTGGTCCTGTTGAAACACCGACTGAAGAATCAACTACAACAGAAACACCGGAACAGGATGCAGCATTAGATGTAACTGCTGAACCTGTAGATAAAAAAGCCTTTTATAAGGAATTCCGTGAATGGATGGGCGAAGATGGGGTAAAAGCAAAAAAAGCACTTGCAATTTTTAGCAAGCATGGTGTTACTCGTCCATCTAGTGACTCTTTGACAGATGATCTTATCACCGATTTGAAATCCATTATGGCAAAGGAGGCTTAAATATGTCTAAACAACAATTCAAAAGCCAAGCAGATATATGCAAGAAGTCGCTAGACATATTACATAAGGCCGTTGAAATGGACCCTAGCAACGCTGAGGAATACCAAGCTGGTATTGCTTACACAGAAGGGGTTATGAAAGCCTCTAATGCCATTGTAAAAGCTTTTGATGTAGTAGAGCCACCTAAGACAGCTACACCTAAAGAAAAATCTGAAGACACTCCTAAAGAAGAAAAACCTAAACGTAAGCGTAAGGCCAAATCAAGCGAGCCTCCTGTACCTGTTGTTAAAGAGGCTGAAGAAGTGATTGCCCCTGTGCCAGAAGAAGATGCGGACTTATTCGCTATGTTCGGCGACTAAAAGGGGGTATTCACTGTGGAGATTGTATCCAGTACCTATATTCACAAAATGTTCGATAGCGTAATCCTAGAGTCTTCTTATGGAGCGGAATACACAACTGTCCACCATATCGACTGTGGGTTTACGTTTGGGGGTAGCTGGCAACGTAAATATTCATATCATAATGGATACGTTACTGGTGCGAAATACTATACCTGTCCAAACTGCCAAACATCTTCCAATCCTTGTGATCATAAAATTTACTATTCCATTAGTGATGAGAAAGTATATCCTGTGACCGCTTATGTGGAGGTTATTAATTACAAACATTTCTTAGATTTAAAAATTAGATACCAAGGAATACAGCTTTTTTTTGACGGCAGGAAAAACGACCACGGAATGTGTACGGAAACATTGCGATTCGACTTTAAGAAACGCAAGGCTATCTTCATTGATAGATTTAGAATCCGTTATGAATTGACTGTTGATCACATTCGTGAAAATGAGATTATGCCTGTACTTAAATTCTTTGGCGATTCATACGCAATGACAGACTTTAACAGAAAATTTTTAAACAAAACATTCAAAGCATTAAGGTCTATGTTTGAAAAACGATTAAAGGAAACATATGGGTATGGTACTAAGGATGTATATGTGGCTCCTGGAGCCACTGAAGACAATGGCTATCATTTTACGATGCTGCTTAATATGATTTTAAAATTATCGGCACCGGATATGCCTAGCATTGTTAGCTTAATGAAACAATATGTGTATTGGACTAATGCTTATAGCTTATATCGATACACAAACATTCCGTTTGAAGACGATGTATTGGTGGCTACAAGAAAAGGTATGAATTTTCAAGAAGCACTTAGACAATCATATAAGGCTCCCAATAGTAGAGCCTTGCGGAAGTGTATGGTTAATGATCCATTAAGCGTATATATGTCTGATGTTCTGAATCTCTTCAATGATGAAAATTGTAGACGTACTATCCTCACACTACAACGAAGCTATGAAAGTGCATGTCCATATACAGGTAAGCTTCATAACGCTAACGATTTTCGTAAGGCAATGAAGCTAAATGCACCTCGCTCTAAGGACATGTGGCAGGAGCTAATTAAGCGATGTGGTGAGCCAGCTGTATTGCGCTGGATGTTATCCGAAGACATTCGTGATATCGAAGATTGTGTAGATATGTACATAAAGCTCGATGCAAAATACCAAGATATATTATGGGCAAAACGATTCAAGCTGAAGAACTTTCATGATGAAGTTATCAGAATCTTCAATAAGCAAGAGTACGGCGACGTAATGCTTCCGGAGGTTCCTCAACTACAAGCGGATGTAAACGGAATGCATTTTATGGTCCCAAGAACTGCAGCAGATTTAATGACTGCTGGTAAACGGTTAAAAAATTGTGTTGGATCATATCGAGATAGAGTCATGAAAGGAACTACGGCAATAGTGCTAGTTACTGATGATGCTATGAAGCCGGTCGCATGCCTAGAATTGGCCAATAAGGGTAAGAAGAAAGGTCGTCAAATATTTGACTTAGTACAGGCTAAGCTCTTTGCTAATGAAATGCTTAAAAAGAATGCTCATATTAATTCGACGGTCATGCAATGGGCCAATCGATTAAAGATTGAACCGCATACCATCGATGTGGATGCCACTGTTGTATAGGAGATCACTATGAAACTCACAAAATTAGAATTACTAAATTTTAAAGGGCTAAAGTCCTTTACCATAAATCTTAATGGCGATGTCGTAATCCGTGGCGATAATGCTACTGGTAAAACAACTGTATTTGACTCTGTGTGCTGGTTACTATTTGGCAAAGATAGCCTAGATAGGGCTGACTTTGAAATCAAAACATTGGATGGAGGAGAACCCATTCATAAAGTCAATCATGAAGTAACAGGTACCTTTACTTTAGATGAAGGTGGCACAGTAGAACTCAAACGTGTGTATCGTGAAAAGTATTCATCCCCTCGTGGTGGTGAAGTAACTATGACAGGACACACGACAGATTATTTTGTTGATGGTGTTCCTAAAAAAGAAAAAGAATACAAAGAAATGGTTAGTTCTCTTGTCGATGAAAGCATCTTCAAATTAATTACAAATCCATTGTATTTTAACGAAACGTACTCCTGGCAAAATCGTCGCAAGTTACTTTTGGAAATGTGCGGGGATATCTCAGACGAAGATGTTATCGCAAGCCATGATGAATTAAGACGATTGGCTGAACTGTTAGAGGGGAGAACAGTAGATGATCATCGTAAGGTGGTCGCAGCTAAGAAGACCGCCATAAATAAAGAGCTGGATATGATTCCAGTTCGCATTGATGAAGCTATGCGTAATAAACCTGAAATTTCATCTGATAAAGCAAAACTCATTCGTGATATTGAAACCTTATCCGCTGGTATAGATGAAGTTGAAAAGCAAAAGGCAATTATTCAAAACGGGTTTAGTTCTACTGAAAAGGAATCTAAAATCCGTGACATTAACCGTCAGATAGAGGCTCAAAGCCATAAAGTACTATCCGACTATCACAAACAAAAACAACATCTACGTGGTGAATATGAAGCCTCTTTAACCAAACTAAAAATGGTAGAAGTAGACAGAGATAGATGTGCTGATAGACGAGATGAGCTCAATAAAGAAATTGAACGTGAGTCTAAACGCATTGTAACCTTACAATCTGAATTTGATACGTTTAACGCACAACAATTCAATAAAGAATCTTGCCCTATTTGTGGCCAAGCACTACCCGCGGATAAGCAAGAGATTCTCGAGGCAGAGTTTAACGCCAATAAATCTAAGAAGCTTGAGGAGTGGAAAGGGCTTATTGAAAGTGCAGTAAAGCTTAAAGCAAACTATGAAGAGCAACAAGAAATTATGGTATCAAAGATTGATAGTTTAACTACTGAGGCATCTCAATATAATGATGCTTACAATGTTAAATTTAAAGAATATGAGGCATACTCTGAGCCTAATCTTAAAGATGATCCAGTCTATGCTGATTTGAAGGCTCAATTATTCTTACTAGAGATTGACGATGAACCAGGAGCTGATACTGAAGAACTTACTAAACTTGACGAAGAGTTGAGCTCTATGAAGTCTAAAAAAGCAGCCCTCGAAACTGAGTTAAATAAATTTAAGCTTATTGATGATATTAATCATCGAATCCTTGAATTAGAAAACCAACAACAAAAATTAGTAGCAGAAAAGAACGCACTTGATGAAGCGTCCTTCTTAATGGATGAATTCATTAAAGCAAAGGTTAATATGCTAGAAGATGTCATTAACTCGAGATTCAAGTTAGCGCGATTCAAGATGTTTAATGTCATGATCAACGGAAACATTGAGGAGTGCTGCGAAACTACCTATAAGGGGGTACCATACCGCAGTATGAATAATGCAGCACGTATTAATGTAGGGTTAGATATCATTAATGCACTAACAAGTTATTACAAAGTAAATGCTCCGGTATTCATCGATAATGCAGAAGCAGTAACTGAATTCGTTCCAGTTAATAGTCAAACGATTAAGTTGATTGTTGATGAATCGAAACCGCAATTAACTGTTGAGGAGGTGTAGATATGAATGATTTACAGATTTTTAAGAACGATACATTTGGCCAAGTTCGTGCTATCGAACAAAATGGAAATCCTTGGTTTGTTGCAAAAGATGTATGCGATGTATTTGGCGCGACAAACAGAAATCGTATTATGCAGGATTTAGATGCAGATGAAAAGGGGTATACGCAAATGAATACCCCTGGAGGAATACAAGAGGTAGCCATAGTTAATGAAAGTGGACTATACCAATTGCTATTTTCGCTACAACCAGCAAAAGCTAGAGGTGTTAGTGATGAATATATCCAGGAACGTGTTAATAAATTAAAAGCATTTAAACGATGGGTCACTCATGATGTAATTCCTAGCATCCGTAAAACAGGGTCATATTCCCTTGCGGTTCCAAAGTCGTTGCCTGAAGCGTTAAGAGCCTATGCTAATGAAGTTGAGTTACACAATGCTACTAAAGCTATCGTGGCCCAACAGGAGCAGCAGATTGCTGAATTAAAACCAGTAAAAGATTATGTAGATAAAATCTTATCTAGTAAATCCTGCTTGACTATCACTCAGATTGCCGCTGACTACGGTATGAGCGCTCAAGAATTAAATAAAATCTTACATGAAGCTGGTTTACAACGTAAGGTCGGTGATCAATGGATTCTCTACAAGCAGCATATGTCTAAAGGGTTTACAAAATCCGAAACCTTTACGTTCTGCAGAAGTGATGGTCGCTTAGACTCTAAAATCACTACTAAATGGACCCAAAAGGGTCGTTTAGAAATTCATAATATTTTATCTAAATTAGATATCCACGCTGTATGCGAAAACGTGGCATAGGAGGTACATAATGGGTGAAGTAACAAAAGCACAAACTCAAACACCATCGCTTAAAACTATGGTGTCTAGTGAGTCGGTAAAGAAACGTTTTAATGAAATCTTGGGTAAAAAATCAGCGGCCTTTGTGTCCAGCTTGATTTCTGTATCTAATAATAATGAACTTTTATCAAAAGCAGACCCTACTACAGTTATTACTGCAGGTGTGATGGCAGCCACTTTAGATCTTCCAATTAACCAAAACCTTGGGTTTGCCTATATTGTTCCTTTCTACAATAGCAAGAAGAAAATTAATGAAGCTCAATTTCAAATGGGTTACAAAGGGTATATCCAGTTGGCCATGCGCACAGGTCAATATAAGACCATTAATGCTAGTGAAATCTACGAAGGCGAAATTAAACACCATAATAAACTTACAGGCGAATTCGAATTGGGTGAGCGAACTGGTGATAATGTAGTTGGCTACATCGCTTATTTCAAACTAATTAATGGTTTTGAAAAGTATTTATATATGTCTAAAGAAGACGCTGAAGCACACGCTATAAAGTATTCTCAAACATACAAAAAGGGTTTTGGCCTTTGGAAAACTGACTTTGACGCAATGGCTATCAAAACGGTACTCAAACGTTTGTTAAGTAAATATGGCATTCTATCAGTAGAAATGCAGAGCATGGCTAATGCAATCTCTGTAGATGGCGCCGTCATTCGTGATAATAATGGCGAACTCACCCCTGATTTTGAAGGTGAAACTATCGATGTTCAATCAGATGTGGCAGAAACCATTGCTAATAATGCAAATTCTGAAGCCATTGACATTGAACCAGATCCTGCCAGTGAATTCATTAATCCTGAAACTGGCAAAGCAGTCAATATGTTTGGTGATTAATTGTGATTAGTATTCAAGCATTCGGTAGTAGCTCGAAAGGGAACTGCTACCGAATCAAAACTTCAACCAATGGTGATGAACTGCTACTGGATGCAGGGTTATCCTTTAAAGAAATTCAACGGTATTGTCGATTTAACTTTCTGCATCTATGTGGGGTATTAGTCACTCATGAACACGGAGATCATAGCAAAGCTGTCCACGATTTATTAAAGATTGGCCATCGTGTATATATGTTAAAAGATACTGCAGACGCATTATATGTAGCAGGACATCACAAAGCCATCTATATTACCCCAAAAGTTCAATTTACGATAGGTAATTTTAGTATTCTACCTTTTGAATTAGAACATGATGTTCCTAATGTTGGATTTTTAATTTCTGACGGTGAAGATAAACTCTTATATATTACCGACACCTATTACTGCCGATATACGTTCAAAGATGTTGATCATATCATGGTTGAATGTAATCATTCCTATGAAATCCTAAATCAACAAGTAGAAGCTGGTTATTTAGATGAAAAGCGAATGGAACGGTTAATTCAATCTCATTTTTCACTAGAAAACGTTATTAAATTCCTCAAATCGATGGACCTAACTAAGTGTCAAGACATACGGCTACTACATTTATCTGACAGCAACTCAGATGCAGAAATATTTAAACAAGCTGTTCAAGCTGCTACTGGCAAATTAGTAATCGTAGAACAAGAAAGGAGTCCCCTATGATCATTAAATCAATTCAAATTAAAGATAACGATATTAGTATTGCCTATCAGAAACCATCTGCCACAGGTCTTACGGATGTATTTACTCTAAAATCCAAAGATGATCCACGTCCTGAACTTCTGCAAGCATTTAGTAAACTGCAGTCTATTGTGAAGAAGAACTTCGAATTTCTGGAAGAATTTAAAATTCCATTTTTGGTAAATACATTTAAATTTAAGTATGTCGACATTGAAGGTCTTATTCAAAAGGTTGGTGTTGAAGGTATCGTGTCTGATATGAACACTCCTAACGAGTTTAAATTCAAAACAGATTGGTTAAATGTTGAGTATGCAGACTCTACATTCGCTATCTCTGTTCAAGACTTAATCGATGAATGCGTGAAATTTATTATGGGACGTCGAGCCCAGGATAATTTATTTGTAGATGAGGAATGATGAATGGCCAAGGATGTATATTACTTCAGCCACGATGTTAATGCGAGCAATGATCCTAAAATCGTGGCAATGGAGTCAGAGTTTGGGGTTATTTCATATGCCTGGTGGTGGAAATTAATTGAAAAACTAGCTTCATCTGAGGACTACAGACTGCCTTTTAAAAAATACACATTTATAGCTCTCGATAAAGAACTAGGAATTTTGAACGAAAATGAACGACCGTTGAACGAAAATGAACGACCGTTGAACGAAAATGAACGACCGTTGAACGAAAATGAACACACTTTCTTTTGTTCAAATAAATCATTTTCGTTCGTAAACTCGTTAATTTGTGATTTTGAATTGCTTGAATGTGATGACGAGTATTTTTGGTCTCCTAGTTTAATTCGCAGACAAGAAGAGCGAAGAAGTAAATTTGAGAAAAAGCAGGAGCAACGTAGGCTCGCAGGCATTAAAAGTGGAGAAGCTCGCAGAAAAAAGGAACAAAAACGAACGGTCGTTCAACGAGATTCAACGGTCGTTGAACAAAACGAACAAAAGGAAAGGAAAGGAAAGGAAAGTAATAATATAGAGAGAGATACGCGCGCGCGTGAAGATGAAAATCATCTATCTATGTTTGACGATGATGAAGTAAAAAATAAACCTATTTACGAATTGTATATGAAATCAATTGGAGTTGTATCACCTGCTATTAAAGAACGGTTAGATGATCTAGTTGAATCATATGGTAAGGAACGAGTTATTGTTGCTATCAATACCACAGCCGATAACGGAGGTAATAGTATCAAGTATGTTGAAACTGTTACAGCAGGGAATTTAAAAAAGGAGGTGAATAAAGATTTTGGAACCACTAAACGTAACAGCAGCAATAGAGGCTCTTCGAGAAAAGACGAGCAAGTTGACTGGCAAGCAGAATATGAAAGAGTACACGGTAAAAAATGAGTTCTTTTATCCAATTTATGATAAACCAGTAGTCATTCAAACTAATGTTAATACTACTTATGCTGCAGTTGGAATTCCTAAGCGGTATTACGATATGGATTTTGAGTGGTTGCGCAAACACGGTAGCTTTCCAAAAGAGAATGCTGAAGCTTACGGAGTAGTTAAAAAGTACTCTGATAATCTGAAAACTAATCTTGATTCTGGCAAGGGCCTCATAATAAGGGGCCCAGCTGGTACGGGCAAGACATCTATCGCAGTTAGTCTTCTAAAAGAAGCTATGAGACTAGGTAAAGGGTGCTTAATGATTTCAATGCCAAATCTACTGGATAATATGCTTACGTTATCTAAGGGTGATAATGTAGCCTATCTGAGCTATGAGCAAAAACTTAGAAATATTCCCTTGTTATTGCTTGATGATTTTGGAGCAGAATATTCAAAGTCTGACTGGGTAGTATCTAAGGTTGAAAGCGTTATTATTGATCGCTACAACCGAATGAAGCCTATAATTCTTACGACGAATTATAGCGAGACCTGGACTGAAAAGAATTATAGCCAAAGAGTATATGACCGGTTACGCGGCGAATATGCGGTGGCTATATTCAATGGAGAATCACACCGATGAAGATTCTCCTGCGATGTCAGTTTAGGTTTAGAAAGAAAGCCCATAACCGGTTTCCAACGTTAAATGAGTATATTGACTGTGAGCGTGGTTCGACTATAGCAGCCGCCGCTATGAAAAAGAAATGCACCGAGCAAGTCAAAGAACAATGTCTATCACAACAGATAGAATCGGTTAAGGGTAAAGTAGACCTATTATTTGAATGGCACTCATCAACCAGGCATGATCCTGATAATGTAGCTTTTGCTAAGAAATTTATTCTTGATGGACTACAAGCTGCAGGAGTGCTAGAAAACGATAATAGGAAATTCATCGGGACTATGGCTGATGAGGTTGTAAATGACGATGATGATTTTGTGATTGTACATGTCGCAGAACATATGAGTATATTCCTATAGTCGCTAATAGCCATAAAAATCAAAATTTCATATGTATAAGAAGGTTTTAATGCGTTAATGAGTGAATCTTCATGAAGTTGGAATAAAACACAATACGGGCTAAAATAAAGCGCAAAGGGGGAGATGCATTTGAATGAATGCGAAATTGAAAAAATCACTAGGTTGGCCACTGAGGTGGCTACTAAAACCTACTATGAATTAGCAAAGCAAGAAAATGCACAGCTAGGTCGTAAACTTCGACACAACACGATCAAGCTATTAAAGCATTATAGTCAGTTACAGTCATATGTAGACAATGCTATCATGGATTCGACACAAGCCGATGATATATGGCTCAATGAACTGTTGATTGATATGTTTGACGATAAGAGCATTGTGAAAGTGAATGCGATTGTTAAAAGCAAAGAAAAAACAGCATTGATGATGCGACATGTAAATAACATGCTCGATATCTATGCTGAGAAGTGTAGCGACAAGCAATTCAAATATTGTGAATGCATGCGCAGGTATTATATTGATGGAGAAACCTTAGAAGAGATTGCTGAATCATTTCCTGAAAAGCCAGATGTTCGTACCATCAAACGTTACATCGCTAGAGGGATTGAAGAGTTATCTGTATTGCTATGGGGCGTTATTGGATTAAATACAAAGCTAGCCTGAAAAATTGTCCCAAAACTGTCCTAGACCTGTCCTTCTTGACAGTTTATAATGATAGTGTGAGTTAATAGGGAAACAAATACTATCTCTCTCAACGACACAGTGAATACCTAGAACACTAAAGCAAAAGACCACTTAATCCATATGGTTAGGTGGTCTTTTTGCATACAAATTTTAAGGAAGCGAGGTGAATGCGATTGACAGATGTGTATTGTGAAAAGAGGCGATGCCTCAATAATGTAAAAGGTTGGTGCAAGGCTAATGGAATTCATATTGATCACATGTGCAAATCGTATGCACCATCACATTCGTTAGTAAAGACAAAAACCGCAAAGGTTCATAAGGAATGCGGTAAATATAAGCAAAATAAAGGCGTATTAAGATAGCTTTTGGGGCAGTACCCGCGCTAAATAATAAAAAATAAATTTAAAAAATACACGTTTCGTTGAATTTTTGAGTAATTTTTTTGGTAGGTTCTTCTGGGAAAAATTGAAAGCGTGCGGTGGCCGAGACCCCAAAAATTACCTAGATTTTAATTTTTTTATGACCTTGCTAGTGATACAAATAATGAAAGGAGGCTGATTGATAAGTGAAAATTACAGATGATTTGAAAACGGCAACGGCCTCTCAGTCAAACCTGGCAAAAGCACTTGGACTCTCGCGCCAACGTGTTTCGCAACTGCTCCAAGAAGGGGTTTTAGCCACCGATGAAAAGAATAATATCCTGGTTATCAAATCCGTTATCAATTATGTCAAATATAAGGGGCAATCCTCTGCTGAAGAGGAAAGTAGTTCCGATGATGCGGTATTCGAGGTTGAAAAGGCCAAGAATGAACGCGCAAAACGCAAGATTGCTGAGTTGAAACTAGCCAAAATGAACGGCGAGGTGTACTCAGCAGATACTGTAGAACAGGTTATGACAGAAATGCTTGTTAATTTGCGTACACAATTGTTAGGATTGCCAACTAAATTGGCACCACAGTTACAAAATATAACAAAAGAAGAAGCATATAACCTGTTAACACAAGAAATTGAGGACAAATTGTCCGAATTAAGTGAATATACGCCGTCATTATTCATGGATAGCGATGAATTAGACGATGATAAAGCGCCAAGTTAGGAGCTTTTTTAATGCAAAAAAGGAGGTGATAGCATGAAAACGGCAAAAGAATTGTGGCAATATGTCTCTAAAATGGGCCTAAAGCCACTGCCAAAAACCAGTGTTAGCCAATGGGCTGACGATTATCGCATGCTATCACAAGGCCTTTCAGCTGAACCAGGGCGGTGGAAAACTAGTAGAGCACCATATCAAAAGGATATTATGGATGCTTTCACGCAACCTGGTATCAATCGGGTAGTGGTTAAGTCAGCATCGCAGGTCGGGAAGTCGGACATAATGAATAATGTCCTAGGGCGATACGCTCATCTTGACCCATGTGCGGTCATGATGATTCAACCGACTATCGAATTGGCCCAAGATTATTCAAAGTCTCGTATCTCTCCGATGATCCGTGATACAAAAGTACTTTCACAAGTATTTTATGAAACGAAATCAGAAGACGGAGCCAAGACACGAGATGGTAAGAACACAATCTTATCTAAGTTATTCCCTGGTGGCCGTCTTATCATGTGTGGTGCGAACAGTCCGGCTGGATTGGCATCACGTCCTGTGCGTGTGCTACTTGCGGACGAAGTAGACCGCTTTCCAGATAGTGCCGGTACAGAAGGTGACCCAGTAGACCTTGCTGCCAAACGTATGACAACGTTCTGGAATAGGGTTATGGGGCTATTCTCCACGCCAACGAATGAAGGTAGCTCACGAATCGATGTAGAGTATCAAACAGGCACACAAGAAGAGTGGCAACATGAGTGTCCTAATTGTGGTGAGTATCATTTGATACGACATACTGAGATGGAATGTGAGACCGAGGAACATAAGGATGCTAAAGGTCGGAAGATTGTGGTAGTCAGTGATGTGAAATGGCGATGCCCTGATTGCGGCTCTACATTCTCTGAAGATGAAATGCGAAAAGTCCCTCAAAAGTACATATCGAAAAACCCTGCTGCGTTGCATAATGGCATACGCAGTTTTTTTGTAAACGGATTTACTTCACCTTGGCTAACCTGGAATGACATCATGAGGGAATGGCTAGAGGCTAAAGGAGACCCTACTCGTGAGAAGGTAGTCATGAATACTCGATTTGGGGAATCCTATGCACAGCAAGGTGCCTTTGAAGACTATCAACAATTCATTAGGCGCCGTGAAAAGTACGGTGCAGATCTTCCTGATGGTGTATTACTGCTAACCGGTGCCGTCGACACACAAGACAATCGGTTAGAGTATGAAATCACCGGTTGGGGATATGGTGAAGAATGTTGGGGTATCTGTAAGGGCGTTATCTTAGGTCAGCCTGATAATAAAGCAACATGGGATGCACTTGATGTGGTGCTTGATAAGGTATACCGATTTAAGAACGGTACAGGTCTTAAAGTAGCCCGTGCTTTTATTGATTCTGGCGGTCACTACACGTCAAAAGTATATGAATATTGTGAAAAGAACTTCAGCAAGCAACGATTTGCCATCAAAGGTACGGCCGGAACACCTGGCATACCTTTAAATTATAAGATTGGTAAAGCTTCAGGAAGCAAGATTCCACTTGTAATGCTAGGGGTTGATGATGGGAAACAACAGGTAATGAACCGATTAGCCATCGATGAACCTGGTGCTAAGTACTTTCATTTTCCGTTGGATGAAGAATTCTTAGGAACAAGAGGGTACGATGAACTGTACTTCAAGGGGATTATTTCAGAACACAAAAAGAAAGTAAAACGTAAGGGCGTTATTCATGAGATATGGGAACCTACTGCAGGAGTTCGTAATGAACCATTAGATTTACGTGTATATAACCTAGCTTGTATGAACTCAATCCATCCTGATTGGGATAGATTGGCGGAAGTAGTCAAAGGAGGAGGCCATTCTACTACAACAGTGACCAATCCGCGGAAGAAACCAATGAGGAAACGCGCTCGTAGAGCTAGTAAAGTAGCAGATATTTAGGAGGATGTATGGCAACTAGTTATTCAAGAAAGCCAAGGCTAATTGATGTGCGATTAGAATGGTACGTCAAAGCTGAGGAAGCAATATTGACCGGGCAAAGCTATACAATCGGAAATCGCACTCTTACAAGGGCAAATTTGGCTGAAGTAAGAAAAATGATTGATGATTTAGTGGCAAGGGGTGCTAAATTACCAGATATGGACACTGATAATGGGCGCGGAAATAGGTCAAAACGGGTAGTTTTTAGAGATTAGGAGGCTAAAATGGCGAGAAAAAACAAGAAATTTAGCGCTAAAATAGGCACTCCGAGGGCTCAAAATAGCGGATATAGTGAGGGCGGTGCCTCTCATAATAACAAATCATTGAAGGGGTACAATCCTAAAAAACTAGGTTATAAGGCTGATATTGGCGCAAATCTATCAACTTTGCGGGATAGATCTGCAGATTTAGCCATAAATACACCAGTCGGCACGGCTGCAATCAATACGAGTACTACCCATACCGTTGGCGCAGGTCTCAATGTATTCCCTAGACCTAAATTTCAAATCTTGGGAATTAGTGCTGAGGATGCAAGAGCATGGTCACGTAAGGTTCGTGCAGAGTTCGACTTATGGGCAGACTCAAAAGACTGTGACATTTATCACAAAAATAATTTATACGATATGCAAAGTATCGCATATCAAGGATATCTCACAGATGGTGATAGTTTTGCAGTATTTAGACGTAAGCCAACAACACCAGATATGCCGTATTCATTACGGCTTCAATTAATTGAAGGGAATAGAGTAAGCAACCCGCTCACCACTTCAACGTATGCTACAGGCGACCCAACTGGGGTTGAAGCACTTAATTCAGATAACGGAAATCGCATATTGAATGGGGTGGAAATTGATACTGACGGCGCAATTGTAGCTTACTGGGTGTCTAATCAAGTACCCGGTGAACCGGGTTCAAGCCTGTTAACTACGTGGGCAAGGGTTGAGGCATACGGAAAGCGTACAAGTATTCCTAATGTACTTCAAATTAGTAATGATACTAGACCGGAGCAGTATAGAGGGGTTCCTTATTTAGCACCAGTTATTGAAACATTGAAGCAAGTGTATCGGTACACAAATGCAGAGCTTACATCTGCCATTATTAAATCGTACTTCGCACTATTCTTTACAGAAGCAGTTACTAACTCAGGGTCGTTAAATGATATGTTGGCCGATAATGGCGTTGATGATCCAACAGAACCAGTAGTTGATGTATCAGAGTATAACTTAGGGCCTGGCACATTAAATGCCTTACCGAAAGGTGTGGATGTTAAGAGTGTGGATGCCTCCAACGCTCAATCTACTTTTGAAGTATTTAGTACTCAACTTATCAAACAAGTAGGTGCCGCACTTAACCAGCCTTACGAAGTATTGATGAAGAACTTCAACTCCTCGTATTCTGCAAGCCGTGCAGCAATGTTACAGGCTTGGGAAGAATATAAACTACGTCGCAAGTGGTTCGCCCGTGATTTCTGTCAGCCTATCTATGAGGTTTGGCTAATGGAAGCTGTAGCGACTGGACGAATAGAGGCGCCTGGTTTCTTTGATGATCCATTAATTCGAAAAGCATGGTGCAATGCTGATTGGTTTGGACCGACTATGTCCATCCTTGACCCAGTTAAGGATATGAATGGCAGTACACTTCGCGTTGAAAATGGAGTTTCCACTCGCGAACGTGAAGCGGCTGAAATGACAGGGACAGACCTTGAAGAAAACATTGCACAACTTGCATTTGAAAAGCAACTCATGGAGAAATACGGCATGGGGCTAGCTGATGCGGGTAATCCTTCCGTTGGCTCTAAATCTGAAGCGAAAGGAGGTGAAGAGGATGAATAAATTTTGGTCTGTTAAGAATTTTGTAAATCAAAATGGTACTGGCCAATCTGAGTTGATTTTATATGGTGATATTTCTGAGACTTCTTGGTGGGGCGATGAAATTACACCACGTGAATTTGCAAGTGACTTAGCTAGTTGTAATGGTAATGAATTAACAATGCGCATCAACTCTGGAGGTGGTGACGTATTCGCGGCACAAGCTATCCACAATATGATCAAAGCCTATGCTGGAAAAGTAACAGCACACATTGATGGCTTATGCGCGAGTGCAGCTACAATTATTGCATGTGCGGCGGATAAGGTAATTATGCCAAGCAATGCTTTGTACATGATTCACAATCCATCTGTATTTTTAGGCGACAGCTTTGACGCGGACGGACTAACTAAAATGGCGAATTATTTGGGAAGTGTTAAACAAACCATTGCAAATGTTTATCTAAGTCGTAGCGATGTTTTGACACCTGAGCAGATAAATACCCTTATGGATGACGAAACGTGGCTCACAGCGGATGAGGCGAAGTCCTTCGGCCTAATTGATGAAGTAGACACGGCGATTACTGATAAGGCTGTTATGAATGATGGGATGGTTATCGTTAACAAAGTATCTTGCAAATATTCGGCCAAAAATGAAGCCAAAATCAAACAATTTTTAAAACATAAGGAGAAACCTATGACTGAAAACCAATTCATGGCAAGCTTAAAAGGTTTGCTCGGTATTTCTACAAACGAACCTGCGGAAAATGCAGCAGTAACAGCAGAACGTGAACGTGTTGAAACCTTAAACGCACTAAAAGGGAACAATGAAGTTATCAATCGTTTAGTAGATGTGGCTGTTAAAGAAGGTAAAACTGTAGATGAAGTAACACCTTTCATCTCCGCCGTATCCGATATTCCTGTAACTGATAACAAAGTAGTCGACCAAATTCGACAATTGGTTATCGATCAAATGGAATCCGGTGCGGATGAAGTGGTACCTCAAGGTGCATCTACACCAGAAACCAATGATGCAGTAGCTAAAGCTAGTGCAATTGATGAAGTTGTAGCATTTGCAAATGCTAAGAAAGGCGGTAAATAATGGCGTATTTCGAACAAGTAAATGGCGTTGCAGCTGACTACCTATTAGGTGGTGGCGGTGTGCCTGTATTAACTCAAAATGTAAAAGCAGCAGTTGGTGAGTACAAACGTGGCCAAGTTCTTGAAAATAACGCTGGCACATTCCAAAAAATTGCAAGCGGTAAACCTGCTGGCATCGTGGTATCCGACACTACTACAACTACTGATCACAATGTAGTGACTGTATATGTCTCTGGTCGTTTTAATCGTGAAGTATTGGTAGTTGACAAAGCTTACAAAATTAATGAACATGAAGCGGATTTTAAAGACGCTCACTTATTCTTAACTAGCATTAAATAGGGGGAACTATATAATGGCAATTGATTTCAAAGATACGTTATCTTTAATGCAAGCTGTAGAACGAATGAAAACTCCGGCAAGTTTCTTGCTTGATACTTTCTTCCCGCAAGTTCCGGCAGTTGCAACTTCTAAAAAAATCGCAGTAGAAACTCGTAAACGTGGTCGCACTCTAGCACCTTTTGTATCTCGTGGCGCATCTGGTGTAAATGTTAAACGTGCCGGCTCTAAAATTGCTTTATATGAAGCGCCTATGATGGGCCCTCGTACAGTAATTGATCCCGAGCAACTCGACCAACGTGCATTTGCGGAAAATATTGTATCTACAATGACACCTGCGCAACGTGCGGCACAAATGCAAGCTGAAGATTTGTCTTATTTGCAAGGCACAATCATCAATCGTAAAAACAAAATGGCAGCTGATTTGCTTACCACTGGTAAATGCAAAATCGAAGGTTATGCTGACGATGGCGCGACTGTTCTAACTGATGAAATTGATTTTGAATTTGAACAAGACATCACACCTACTACTGCATGGGACCAAGCTGGCGCTGATATTTATGGTGATTTGAAAATGGCGTCCGAAAAAATTCAGGAAAACGCAGGAATCGTACCAACTGTATTAGTTGTCGGTAAGAATGTTGAAAAATATATTCTTGATAATGCATCTATTAACAAGATGTTGGCCATTCCTAATCGTGAAAACATGACTATGTTTAGCTTTGCGCCTGAATACTTATCTCCACAAGTTCGGTATGTTGGCCGTATCATGTCCTTAAACATTGATGTGTATGCATATCTTGAAACATATCAAGATGATGAAGGCAAGGTAAAATCCTTTATCGGTGATGATGCTGCAGTATTAGGTGTTCCAGGTCGTGGTCGTCAACAACATGCGGCAGTAACATTGCTTAACGATGATAATCAATTCACTACATATGCAGGTATTTATGTTCCTTACTACTATGCTAATAAGGCTACACAAGAATTAACATTGTCTGTATACTCCCGTTGTGTATTGATTCCTGAAACTATCGATGATTGGGCTACTATTAAGACTAAATAGGGGGTAACCTACTTATGAAAATCAGAGTATTAAAGGGTTATTTAGCACACGAAGGCGAGATGTATGGTAAAGGCGAAGTAGTCGATATCAAAAAGAAAGCAATCGCGTTGTCCTTGCTTGAATCTGATAAGTTTGAATCTGCTGAAGATGATCCTATTGAAGTACCGGAGCCATTGGAAGTCGTTCCAGATGAACCGGAAGAAGAAATGGAATTACCTGAAGTTGATGCGAAAGTTACGGTGAAAAAATAATGCGATTTAGAGATTACCTAGAAAGCGATATTGACGATGTATTCCTCAATGAAGACGAATTCGCCGAAGGGCATGATCTAAATGGCACAGTAGCTAAAGCGGTTATTCAATCGCCAACGGCGAGGGAGTCATTCTTGTCGAATGGCTCTCACGTATCAAATGACGGATTGCACGGGGTGTCTGTATTTGTGCATTGCAAACTAACGGACATCCCTGAAATTCCATCACAGGGGAACGTATTCCGATTAGACGGAGACGTTTACGTCGTTCAAAGTGCAATGGAAGAAGATGGGTTAGTATCCATTGAATTAAGAGCAGAAGCTAGAGGCGGTGTTGACGGATGGTTGAGCTAGAACTTGATAAAAGTGCAGTGGCAACAATTGAAAAAGCACTGGAAACGTTAAAAGAAGATAGAGTTCGACGTGTCTGCCAAGCCGCATCAAAGCGTGCAGCAACAACTGCAAGAAAAGCAGGAACGCAAGCACTACGCAATATCTATGCTATCAAAGGTGTATCGGTTGTAAAGTCCGGTGTATCTATCAATAAATTGAATGATGGCACAGAAATGCGTATCAAAGGTGGCTATACTAGCGCTCAAAAGTACTTCAAAATTAAATCACTTAAGCGAAAAGGTGTGTTTGTATCGATTAAAAAAACTACAGAAACAAAGGTACCAAACGGCTTTGTTAGTGCATCCGGTATCTTTATGAAACGCCAAGGCAAGGACAGATATCCGTTAAAGGGAATATATGGGCCAGCCTTACCGCAAATGTTTGGTAATGAAACTGTTATGAATGCCATGCAAAAGGAAGGTATGGAAATGTATGAAAAGCGCTTATATCACGAATTAGAGCGCGCGTTAGGAGGTAACTAATGACGCCATTAGATGTATCAGATGGTATTGCTAAATATCTCATGAATGAGTTACGAAAGCTGAATGAAAACAGTGATGTTACCGAAAGACCTATTCGAGTATGGAGCGGTTTCTTACCAAGAGTGGACAAGAATGAAGACAAGCGCAAATTATGCCCGGCCGTAGTAGTGCATCCGTACTCTGTTAGTGATGCAGATAGTTCGACGGTAGGTATTACTGTATTGGTAACTACTTATGATGAAGCCTTAACTGAAGGCCATGTCGGGCTATATCACCTATTAGAGGTAGTGCGTGAGCGGTTGTTATCTGATAATCCGGTAGCACTTAAATATGAAATTAAGGAGAATACCATTAATACAACAATTCCTGATGATCAACCATACCCTCAATGGGTTGGGTATCTTGAATTTGAAGTGTATATTCCTGTTATTCGTAGGAATCTAAATAAGATATTCACGGATAACAAAGTAATTGAATAGGAGACAACGATGAACCCTGTTGTATATGTTGGGCCTTCGTTCCGCAGTAGCCGGCTAAACCAATTCATGGTTTTTAGCGACGGTGCACCACTGCCGGAAGCGGAAGACCCTATTTTTATGCATTTATTCGTGCCTTTAGGTGAGCTTAATCAGGCAATGATTGACGTCAAAACACAAGGGACACAATTAAATGTATTTTATGTAAACGCATTGAAAAATTATAAAGGAGTGAAGTAAATGGCCTTTTATCATGGCGTCAAAACAAGTGAGCAAGCTACCTCTGTAATTGCTCCTGTCCAAACTACTGCCGGCCTTCCTGTTGTGTTCGGTACTGCACCTGTGCACCTTACAGAAGACCCTAGTGCGGTAGTCAACAAGCCAATCATCTGCTACAGCTGGGAAGAAGCTGTTCAACAACTTGGCTACTCTGAAGATTGGGCACATTTCACATTATGTGAAGCGATGTACGCACAATTCAAATTGTATGGTGTAGCTCCAATTGTATTTGTTAATGTATTGGATCCTGCTAAGCACAAGAAATCCACTACAACAACTGCTACATTGGCAGAAAAGAAATGTGTAGTAAAAGCAGCAGTATTGCTTAATACATTAAAAGTATCTAGTGCTGGCCAAGCGGGTGTAGCTAACACAGATTACACGGCAGCCTTTGATGACAAAAATCAATTGGTTATCTCCGTTGTAAAAGGTGGAAAATTTGATACAGCTACTACATTGAACCTTACTTATGATGAACTTGATGTAGAAAACTTTGATTATAGAAATGTAATCGGCGGGGTGGATAGCAACGATAAAGCAACCGGCTTTGAATTGATTGATACAATTTATCATCATTTCGGCATTGTGCCAGGGCTTATTGCTGCGCCGGGCTTCTCTCAAAATCCTACAGTAGCATCCGTTATGAAGGCAAAATCTCGTGTCATTAACAACTTATTTAGAGCGACAACATTAGTTGATATCGATACTGCGCAAGTTGTTAAATACACTGATGCTTATGAATGGAAGAAAGGTAATAACTATACGGGCGAATCCGAAGTCGTATGTTGGCCAAAAGTTCGTAATGGCGACTATGTGTTCCATATGTCTACACACATTATGGGCATTATGGGTAAATGCGATGCGTCTAATAGCGATATTCCTACGCTATCCCCTTCTAATAAATCTATGAACATCACAGGTTTATGTTTGGCTAATGGCAAGGAAGTTATGCTTACGCATTCTCAAGCGAACTTATTGAACTCTCAAGGTATTATGACGGCCGTTAACATCAACGGTTGGGTATCTTGGGGCAACTATACAGGTGCATATCCTGGCACAACTGATGTTAAGGATACATTCATTTGTGTACGTCGTTTCAATGATTGGGATGACCAAACATTTATCTTAACGTATTGGCAAAAAGTGGATATGCCTATCTTGCCACGTAATATCAAAACAATTCTTGATAGTGAAACAATTCGTCTTAACGGGCTTACTTCTCGTGGCTTTATTTTGGGCGGTCGTATTGAATTTAAAGAAGCAGAAAACCCTACAACAGACTTGTTGAATGGTATTATTCGCTTCCATAAATACCGTACACCACCAATTCCAGCGCAAGAAATTGAAAGCATTTCTGAATACGATGTTTCCTATTTCAAAACATTATTTCAAACAGTATAGAAAGGGGTAATTAATCATGGCATCTATCAACCAAGTGCCGGAAGTGCTTAATGACTTCCGTGTATATGAAGAAGGTTCTGACAACTGTTTAGGTGTTGCCAAAGTAGAATTACCTAGTGAATCTGTAATGACTCAAACTGTAAAAGGTGTGGGCATAGCAGGTGAAGTAGAAGCGCCAGTTATTGGGCACTACTCTTCTATGGAAACTAAACTTACTTGGAACACTCCAACAGAAACTACACACCGCCTTACAGGTGGACGCGGCGTGCGCTTAGAAGTACGCGGTGCTATCCAATGTTGGGATAGTGGTAAAGATAAATATGTAATTGTGCCTACACGTGCTGTTATTCGTGGCCGTGCTAAATCTAAAGAAAACGGCACATATGAATCTGGCAATACTATTGATGCAACGAACACAATCGAAACCACATATTTGAAATTAGAACAAAACGGTAAGGTAGTTCGTGAAATCGATAAATACGCATATAAGGATTCTATTTCTGATGGCACTGACTTCCTTGGCGATGTTCGTGCTGCACTCGGTATTTAGTCTGTAGAAAGGACGATTACTAATGAGTAAACAAAGTACTATGAACGAAACAACTGGTATTGAATTAGTAAAAGCAGGTCATTCCTTACAATTTGAAGGAATCAGCGGTTATACATTAATTAAATGTGAGAAGTCTGCAAAGAATGAAGATAGAACTATCACAGTTCCTGCATTATCCATGACGTATCAAGCACATGTAGCAGCTGCTGCATGCGGTTGTAAAGTGGATGATATTTATAGTCTTCCGGCTGCTGATTTTACTAGAGTGTGCTTAGAGGTACAGAATTTTTTGCTCAATTCCGAAAAATAACTGACCTAGAAAGGTATTTTACAGAGTGTGCGATTACGTGTAGTAAATACACAAGCACGCCAATGGATTACTTTGTTCGAGAGCTAGACGTGGATGAGTTCATAGTCCACGTTCAGCTCATTAGTGATGGTATCGAGCGTGAGAATAAAGCGATGAAAGGGAGAAAATAATGGCCAATAAAGTCTTAGAAATGGCGATTGCCATTAAAGGTAAACTCGACGGCGGGTTATCTTCCTCTGTATCAAAAGCATCTCAGGAACTCAACAAACTATCAAACGCAATCAAGGACCAACAGGCACAATACCGAAAACTGCAAGCTATCTCACAAAAGTCGGGGAATGTTAGTGATAGGAACGCGGCTATTGCCGCTGAGCAAAAGCTGAATTCTATGCTACAAAGACAGGCCCAGTTGAGGTCTAATATTGCAAGTCAGACTGCACATCAAAATGCAATCAGCAAAATGGGAGGTGCAAGCCCTTTAGCAGGGGCAGCATCCGCCGCACAAGGTGCAAGTGCCGCAGTAAGCGGTGTTACAGGAAAGCTTGCAAATTTTGCTATGGTCGCAGCCGGTGGCTTTGGGATTGGTGCAATTATAGATAACGTTGTAAATGCGGGTGAGGCACTATACCAACTGTCCAATAAACTACATATGACAACTGCTGAGACGTCACAATTTAAGAAGATTATGACGTTAAGCGGCGTGGATGTAGAAGCGGCGGCTAAGTCATTCGCTAAAATGGATAAGACTTTGGTCAGTGGTGGTAAAAGTGCCGAAGCGTTGCAAGGATACCTCAGTCAATTTGGAGTATCTTTAACCGATGCAAACGGTAAGTTGTTGCCTATGAACCAACAATTGGACGCAATGGCTAAAGGCTACCAAAATGCGGTAGCACAGGGCCGGGGGCAAGAATTCATGCTTGAAACACTAGGTGCCAAAGGCATGGAGCTTACTAAAGTATTTGAAAACTATGCAGATGCACAAGCGGCCGCATCACAAATAAAGGGTGTTGGTATAGATCCTAAATCGCTTCATGAAATATGGATACAGATGAACATTCTGAAAGCGGAAGCTACGCAGGTTGCATTAGGTTTGGCGCAAGCATTTATACCGATTGCCCAGCAAATATTACCGGCACTGATACCGGTATTACAAACCGTTGTAACGTTCATGAAGGATAATAAGGAAGCTATTGCAGCCGTAGTAACTAACGGATTGAAATTAGCCTTACTATATGGTACTGCTACAAAATTGGCATCTGGTATTACTACAATCACTACAGCTTTTAAAGGTGTAGAAACGGCCACGAGTGCCTTTAAAGCCGCTGGCGCATTAATAGGAGGACCATGGGTAATTGCTATCATGGCGATTATTGCAGCGATATACCTATTAGTAACTAACTGGGATACGATTTGTGCTACATTAACATCTGTTTGGGATAGCGTATGTTCCGGCTTAAGTTCGATATGGGATAGTGTGTGTTCTGCTTTAAGTTCCGCATGGAGTGCCATTATATCAGGTATTATGACTGTGATAAATGGCCTGTTATCAATAGGGCTAAACGTGTTCAATGCGTTGAAAGCGGCAGTAATCGCCTACGTAAATTTATGGCTTAACTTACCAACGTACATTGGTATGGCCGTAGGATTTATTATAGGTATTATTTTGCGATTGCCAGCGATTATGGTACAAGTTGGTACTGCTGTTATATCTGCCGTTGTATCATTCGCCACAGAGTGTTATACCTTTGCGGTTACCACTTTTGGGGCCATGGTTGATGGGATTTATAACTTCTTAATTAATTTACCTGCCTACATGATTACATTGGGCGCTGAATTTGTAGCGGCGGTTATCTCGTTTGCTTCTGAAGCGTATGCTACGGCTACTTCTTGGATTAGTAATTTAGTTAATGATGTTATTAATTTTCTTGTGAACTTACCTAGTGCTTGTGCAGAAGCCGGAGCGGCGTTTGTAGCGGCCGCAGAGCAATGGGCAAGTGATGCCTATAATGCTGTGGTAAACTGGGTAAGTCAAATTCCGAGTGCGGTATCTAACGCAATTGCAGGGGCGTGGGAAAGTATTAAGGCCCAATTTAGTGGAGGGTTCACAGTTGGTGTTTCCGCCGCTGGAGGTAATGCGTATGCTAATGGTGGTGTAATTACATCTCCAGAAGTTGCATTGATTGGCGAAGCCGGATATCCTGAAGTAATTGTCCCTATTGATGGTAGTGCTAATGCGATGAATTTATGGCAAACGGCTGGACGAATGCTAGGTGTGAGTGGAGCGCAGACTGCTGCAGCACCTACTGTATCTCTAGCCCCTAGCTTACCTAAGACTTCAGCTAGTAGTAATAGCGGATCGCCTGTGCAAATCACATTCGCACCTGTCATTAACGCAGGTAATGGTTCAACGGATGATATTATGTCAGCATTAGATGCAAAAATGCGTGAATTTGAACAAATGATGCGTAGCTATACCACTGGGCAACGGAGGTTGAGTTATGACTAGTTATACAACAATACAAGGGGATATGTGGGACTTAATCGCCTATAAGGTGTATGGTAACGAACGATACATCAATTTATTGTTAGAAGCCAATCAAAAGCACCGTAATACGGCGATATTTTCCGCAGGTGTTGTGTTAACATGCCCAGATGTTCCTGCTGATTCCTTACCTGAATTCTTACCACCATGGAGGCGATAGTACATGAGCTTACAAAAGAGCCTAGCTAAGGTCCAAAAATGGAAGAAAGATTTAACTCCACAAACGAAGTTAGCACGGCGGGCATGGTGTACGATTGGCTACCAACATTGGGGGAGTAAGGAATCAAAGGACATCACCGACGATATTAGTAAATACCTTCTTGATGTAACTTTCACAGATAACCTTTCAGGAACTGTAGATGATGTGGCTATTTCATTAGAGGATAGGGGTCGTCTATGGGTCGGTGATTGGTATCCTGTGAAAGGATCATTACTAGAAGTCGCTATTAATACAGTAGCATGGGAGAAATTAGGGGATGAACAATTTACGTTACCAATCGGCAAATTTGAAATCGATGAATTCGAAGGAAGTAGCCTTCCGGATGTAGTCAAAATCAAAGGTGTCGCTATTATCGGTAGTACTGACTTGCGGGAGAAAAAGAAAGATAAATCGTGGAAAGATACAACCCTTAAAGCGATTGCTACTGAGAAAGCAAGCGATAATAAATTAAAATTGTTATGGGATGCAGATTTTGACCCACCGTTAAAAGATGCCTCTCAAAGTGCTGAATCAGACCTCGCATTTTTGCAAAAACTTTGCAATGATGCGGGGTTTTCTCTTAAGGTATCCACTGAACAGTTGATTATATTCGATGATTACAAATACGAAAATGTAAAGCCTAAAGTCATTATTCGTAGACCAGGTGGTCAATATCAACCTGTACAAACGCAAGAAGGCGAACAACCGCCTTTAATCATTACTAGGGCAATATCTTATTCGTACAAGAGTAAAACTCGTGAAGTATATCGAGCATGCCATGTGAAATATACAGATAAGGATAAGAAAACTGTGATTGAGGATACGTTTGAAGATCCTGACCGTAAGGGGCATACGTACCTTGCCGTGTTGGAAGTTAATGAGCAGGTAAAAGACAAGGCCGAGGCAACTAGACTTGCTAAGAAGAAGCTTAGAGAAGCTAATAAAGAAGCGGATACAATGTCTTTTAGTTTCCCTGGGAACCCTCTTATTATGGCATCGGTTACTGTTAAGCTCGAAGGTTTTGGGGTGTTCGATGGTAATTATTTAATTACGAAAGCGACACATACATTAGGGGCCAATTATTCAACGTCGATTGATGTAAGGAGGTGTTTAAATGGCTACTGATATATTATCTGCATTAGCAGATATGATATTCATTGGAAATGTTTCAAGTACAATTCCTGAAGAAGGAAAAGCCGTTGTTACACGCCTTGATAGAGAAGGTGTTGTAACGGCGCCGTTATCTGTCATTAATCGAGGTGCAGCACACGATAAGGACTATTGGATGCCAGCTATTGACGACCAGGTATTATGCATTATGCTACCAAATCGGTCTGGTCGTGGCTTTTCTGATGGATTCATTATTGGAACATTCTTTAGTAGTGCGGATCCAACTCCAGGTGGAGCAGATAATGGTAAACGTGTGCTCACTGTTCCTGGAGATATGACACTCGATGTTGGTGGCACTTTATCAATCAATGCAAGTAGTGGTGATGTAGTGGTTAATGGTATTTCCTTAGTTCATCATGTGCATGGCGGTGTAGTGTCTGGCGGTTCTACAACAGCCGGACCAAAATAGGAGGTATAGATGTATATCGGATATTTAGCGGATATAGTATTCTATACCGCATTAGACAATGTTCTCACTGTATCTGACGTAACGCGTTCAGGTAGTGCTAGATGGGAGAAGCACAATCTGATGTTAGAAAAGCCTGTTAAACAATTTAGTGGGCCGGATGTAGAACAAATCACTTGTAAAATTCTTATTTCTGCATCGCTTGGACAATCTCCGGATAGTACTGTTAAGAAGTTGCGAAATTATCGCGATACAGGAGCTGTATTGCCGTTTATTATTGGCGGTAAGCCTGTTAGCCAAAACTACTTTGTAATCATGTCCCTGAGTGAAGATAGTTTATTTACGGATGCATATGGCAAGACACAATCTATTGAGGTATCGCTAACTCTTGAGGAATATCCAGATAAAAATACAGTAGAAGAAAAGTCACTTCTTAATAAATATGGTAATACATTTAATCAAGTTAATACGATATTACGGAGGTTCTAGCCATGCCAGCAACGTATGAAATTAAACCAGTTATGGACAATAGGATATCGCTAGCACCTGAAAGTGAAGTTGCTGAGATTTTGCAGAATGTGCAAACGATTATTTCTACTGTTCGTGGTAGTGTGCCACTAGATAGGGAGTTTGGTATTGATGGCCGTATTATTGATATGCCTATCCATCAAGCTCAAGCGCATCTATCTAATGACATATTCCAACAAATTAAACGGTACGAACCGCGTGCCAAAATTAGTGATATATCATTTACCGCCACACATAATGGGGCGTTGATTCCGAAAGTGATGGTGACTGTATGAGATTATCTGATTTACCTAATGTTGAATTCTTTAACACAGATAAAGAACACGTTCAACAAAAGGTATTTGATATTTACACAACAATAACAGGGCGAACCTTGGGAGAGGGCGACCCTGTTACTTTATTTTTAAATGTAATTTCGGAAATTATTATCCGATTATTAAACGATGCCAATTATGCAGCGAAACAAAATCTGTTAGCATATGCAGAAGGTGATAATTTAGATCACGTTGGAGCTGTTCCTGCTGCCGTTGAGCGATTGCGGGCAACAAAAGCAACTACGACTATCCAAGCTACCTTGTCAGCAGTGCGTACGAACTCTGTTATTATTCCAAAAGGTACAAAAATATCCACAGCAGGTGGCGAATATTTTGTTACTGTTGAGAATTTGGTAATTCTACCAGGTCAACTCAATGGGTCCGTAAAAGCAGAAGCACAACGTACAGGCGCACAAGGTAATGGGTTTAAACCAGGTGAAATAAGTACAATTATTGACCCTATAGCATTTGTGGATACGATGAGTAACACCACATTGTCTGAAGGTGGCTCTGATACAGAGGATGACGAAGCCTATCGTGAACGTATTCATGAGGCTCCTGAATCATTCTCCGTGGCAGGCCCTGAAGGTGCCTATGAGTATTTTACAAAATCTGCATCACACCTCGTGGCCGATGTAGGTGTATCCTCTCCACATCCTGGGGAAGTTAATATCTATCCATTACTATCTGGCGGTGGTATTCCAGGGCAAGAATTGCTTAAGACTATTACGGATTATTTGTCTGATAAGAAACGTAGACCGTTAACAGATAAGCTAACTGTATTAGCCCCTACTACTACGCAATATAACATCGATGCTAAGTACTACATTGAAAAAGGTGCCGATGCCACAGTGGTAAAAGCTAAGGCAGATAAAGCCGTCAATGACTATGTAATTTGGCAAAAATCTAAATTAGGCCGTGATATAGTGCCTAGTCGATTGGTGCAAATGCTCATGGATGTATCTGGAATTAAACGCGTTGAAGTGACTGCCCCTGTATTTACTCCGATTGCAGAACAAAGCGGTGTGGCAGTAGCCAATACAATCGCCGTAGTGTTTGCAGGAAGTGAGGAAGAATGATACGTGATAGTAAGTATACCAGTTCAGAACATCTTCCCTCCTCAATCGATAAGGAGCCAATTAAAGCCCTTGCTAAAACGTGGGATGATGCGTTAGCCGAATTCATGAATACGAATACATTGCTATTGTGGTCATCCGTTGATACTGAATCTGAGAGTGTCATTGATCATTTAGCGTATCAATTACATGTAGATGATTACGATAGTGGATTACCAATAGCAACTAAGCGTGAACTAGTGAAGAATTCAATTGATATTCACCGCCATAAAGGTACACCATACGCAGTCGAAAAGGCTGTACAGACTATATATTCTGATTCGAAAATAGCAGAATGGTTCGAGTATGATGGCAAGCCTTATTATTTTAAAGTTACGCTTATTACAGCACCATTAACCGGTAAATCGGATATTGTTAAGCTTATACGCGCTATCAATACCGCCAAGAATGTACGATCCTGGTTAGAGGGTATTGAATTCATTCGACGAATTAATTTCAATAAGTATTTCGCTGGGTGGTGCGGTGTGTCTAAGAAAGTGAATATCAAGTGTGATTTTACGAATGCATGGCGCATTAATTTGAATACCCATGTAACGTCTTACACAGTTGAATCAAAGAAAACGAAGATTAATGTAGCGCTAGATAATAGCGTTAGATAGGAGGAATATATGGCAGAATGGTCAAATGCAACCATGACCGATGTTGGTGCTGCTTTGCAAGCAAAGGTAAATGCGGGCAAGACTAAACTGACATTCACGAAAATCAAAGTCGGTAGTGGTGTTAATGCAACGAATCCATTGGCATTAACTGATGTAATCTCCTCTAAATGGGAGACTACTAATTTTGTAGTTAAGCTAGAAGGTAAAATTGTAAGCGTTGATACAGTTATAACTAATACTGGCATACATGAAGCTTTTCGAATGTCTGAAATTGGGTTATTTGCACAAGATCCTGATAAGGGCGAAATATTGTATGCATACCTTACGGACCCTGAACCGGACAGAATGCCGGCAGAAAGTGGCTCAGTAGTTGTATCTCAAGAATTAACCATCGGAATGGTATTTAGTAATACAGGAAATGTATCGCTAACTGTTAATATAGGTGCGTTGATAACACGTGAGCAGTTAACAGAAGCAGTTAAACAACATAACACAGATATTTCATCTCACCCTCCTATTACAGACCAAATTAAAGCAATCCTCGGTAGTGCTAACTGGAAAGACTCTCCGGCAAGTACGCTTGTTACAATTAAAAGCTTACTAGGCCAAGGTGCTATCGTGGCATCTAAACTCGATGCTAATGCGGGCTTTGTTAAATTTGCGAATGGTTTCACTATCCAGTGGGGAACGTTTAATAACATACCAATAGGAGGTACAATTTCATTTCCTGTTTCCTTTGATAGGGAGTGTTACGTAGTAGTTGGTAATGACGTGAATGGTAACAATGTTGATAACCAGGTCCATTCGTTTAGAGAGCATACTAGAACAGGGGTTAAAGTATATTCTCAGGCGGCGAAAGATGGATTAAATAAAACTAGTGCTTGGGGCAGATATATCGCGGTAGGTAATTAGACAGTTCCTAGAGCAAACCAGTAATAAGAAGCAGCATATTTATCACTAGCAACAAATACAGCTTTTGTATTGTTGCTTTCGCTTACAGAGTTTGCAAAATATCTTGGCGTATCTGACCCACTCCAATACGCATCAATCGCATTTGCCATGAATAATCTTGTGAATCTAATAGGGAACGTTACTTCCGTTTTTACGACGTTATCTTGGCCACCAGATCCCCACTGGAGATAGTTTAATAAGTGCCTATAGAACGACGGCATGGGCACATCGCAGTAGGTAATTAGCTGATTCCAACGCACAGCCAGGTAAAGTTGCCAGCATTGCCACGGTTAGTTAAAAAGCGTATAGAAGCTCTATTATTATTTGAGAAGCCACTGTTCCAAGACACATAGAACTCATCGCCTCTTGTGTTTGTACTTGCGGAGTCGTCGGTACATAATGCGACTAACACATTACACCTGATAGGCAATGTTACATCACAATATGTATTTTGATTTAAGAACCAAGTTAGCCCCCACTGGGGAGTTACTTTAATAATTCTATCGTTTTACGTAATTCACGAATGGTTTTGTGTGTATACACCCTGGTAGTGATATCACCTTGTTTATGGCCTAGTAAGGAGCGTAATGCGTTAGGTGGCGCAACCGCATCAAGTAAACTGGCGAAAGTGTGCCTGGTATCGTGGATAGTGTGTTTGCAGTTAAGCTGCTTCATAATATCCTGGAAATGCTTACGGAATGATGTGTAGCTGATAGTGAATAGGTAATCGCTAGTATGTAGTTGCTCTATTATAGGCATGATGCGGTGATGAATGGGAATAATACGACCTTCACCGGCTTTTGTTTTAGCGCGTCTCACGATAAGGTACGATGATCGTCTATTGATATCTTGCCCGCGTAAATCAAGTAGCTCACCGATACGTAGTCCTGTGTAAAGCAGTATTAAAATCATGCGTGAATAAGATGTGCCTATTGCCCATAATTTGTTGATTTGTTGGCGAGTGAATATTCTTCTTTTAATCGTTGGAATATTAGGACCTAGATTTAGATGCCGGGAGTAATTAGTGATAGGGTAATCTTTAATGATTGCGTAATTAAATAATTGATTAAGTAACGTACGGACTTTCTTACAAGATGAGTAGGAAAGTCCTTTTACATGCATGGAATTAATCACATTTTGAAGGTGCTGAAAATGAATATCCGTGATAGGCATATCCGCTATGTTGGATATGTGTTTAAAAGCAATGCGATAAGACTTAACAGCGCTATCAGAAATAGACTGAGAGTGAATAGGCAGCCACTCGTTAAATAGTTGCCTTAATGTAATGGTATTGCGTTGTCTACGTTTTAGCATAACAGCGTAACGGCGCATAATTTCACCTCCGAAAGGATACTACTATGAATCAATATGTATTTATTTTAAATGAAAAAGGGGAACGAATTACATCCCTGTGTGATAACACGTTGAGTCGTGAGGATATTATGGCGCAAGCTGAACACGATTACCCAAATGCGCAATATGTGTATTCTGCAGATGGTGACGCAATGCTTGATGAATTTATGAGCGGTAAAGCGTATGTAGACGGAAAATTCGTTGCGCCTGATCCGTATGTTCCTACAAAGGAAGATAAAATTAACACTATTAAATCTGAGTACGAACCGCGATTTAAATCTTTAGAAGAAGCTCAACGCCGTTTGCTATTGATGGGCAAGCCTACTACGGCTATTAGCGCACAATATATTAAATTAAATGACGAAATGGTAACACGTATTAAGGAGGTGCGATAATATGCCTAAATTTATCGGAGAAAGTAAAGTACCGGTTATGGAATTCTGTGAGTACTGCTGGGAAGTACTTAACGAAGACGGTACTTGCCCAACTGAGGGCTGTGTTCATAACGAATTAATGGACGAGGAGCACAAAGATGAAACTACCGGTTCTACACAACCTTGATGCAATCAAAGGGGAAGTGATTTCTCTAAATATTGGGTATAACAATCTTGTTGAAGAGGCAAATCTCTTTGCTTGTGTTCGTAAGTGTCCATACGACGAAGAATATAAAGTGAAGTTTAGTATCGACGTCTCTACTGATGCTTTGAAAGATGATGAAGCTTGTAAAATCACTCTTTCTTTAGATACAAATACGCTCGAAGCTGGTAAATACCAATGGGATTTATTCTTATGGAACGGCGACCGTCCTATTAAATGCCTTGTTAAGGGTCAAGTTAATGTAATCGAAGGTATCAGTAATAGGGGGAAATGATATGAGCGAAGAAAACGTGTATTTGAAACCTTCTCCTGTTGATAGCATCCGCATCAAAGACAGTGTTGAAAATATTAAAGTCAAAGACAATATGCAGCTTGTTAAATTGCAAGGTCCTAAAGGCGACCCTGGTCCTAAAGGTGAACCTGGTAAAGACGGAAAGCCTTTTACTTATGATATGTTCACCGCTGAGCAATTAGCATCACTTAAAGGCCCTAAAGGTGATGTAGGATTACCAGGGCCGAAAGGTGAACCTGGAACTCCTGGGGAGCGTGGAGCAGACGGTGAAAGAGGACTACAAGGACCAAAAGGTGAACCTTTTAAGTTTAGTGATTTCACTCAAGACCAACTTAACGCATTAAAAGGCCCTAAAGGAGACCCAGGACCACGAGGCGAACCCGGTCGAAATGGGCTAAACGGCGAACAGGGTGTTCAAGGGCCGCCTGGTAAAGATGGAAAGCCATTTACTTATGACATGTTCACCGCTGAGCAATTAGCGGCATTAAAAGGCCCTAAAGGAGACCCAGGTCCTCCTGGTACTGGCGGTAGTGTAGATTTATCCGCTTATCCTACAAAAGAATATTGTGATACTACATTTGCTACTAAAACTAATTTAAGTGACTATGTAAAGACAGCGGCACTTAATAACTATTATGTATCTAAACTCTTTGCAGAAAATACATATGCGACTAAAGCTAGTCTAAGCGACTATATGAAGACAGCGGCAGCTAGTAACACTTTTGTATCTAGAATTTTTGCAGATAATAACTATGCTGCTAAGTCTACATTAAATAGCTACATGACGACAGCAGCGGCTAATAACGCCTTTGTATCTAGAGTTTTTGCAGATAATACGTATTCTAAGAAAACCGATCTTAATAGTTATATGACGACAGCGGCGATTAAGGATACTTTTGTATCTAGAGTCTATGCAGATAATAATTATGCTGCTAGGGCTAATTTAAGTGACTATGTAAAGAAATCTGAAATTAGTCGGTATACATCAAGTGTACAACTTACACCAGAACAGCTTGAAAAGTTAAAAGGCCCTAAAGGTGAACCTTTTAAATATTCTGACTTCACTCAAGAACAACTAGCAGCACTTAAAGGTCCAAAAGGAGACCCAGGACTGCAAGGACCTCCTGGCCCTCCTGGACCTCCAGGTTCTGGTGGTGGCACTGGTGGTGGAAACGTCGATTTATCGGCTTACGCTACTAAAACAGAGCTAAATAACTATTTATCTAGAACAGACGCCAATAACCATTATGCTCAAAAGGGCTGGTCTGCTCAAACGTTTGCCTATAAAGGTGATTTAGGTGCTTTTGTTAGGAAATCAGAGATTGGTCAATACGCATTAACGCCTGGTGATGCTTCTAGTCGTTATGTCAACAAAATAGAGGGACAATCCTTTGCTAAGTATTCCGATTTAAATGGCTATGTAAAGAAATCTGAAATCAGTCGGTATACGCCAAGGGCCACAGCCGACAACGCTCATCAGCTATTGCTAAATGGTAACGTATGGTGCGAGAGTACCAGTATTGATGATGTACTTACTGCTTTAATTGGCAATATGGGTAAGCCGTTTCCTCGGACTGAATTTAAGCCGTTGACTATTCCAAGCGTAACCAAGGGGCAACAGGTTGTAGTAGTAACAGGTGAACCGCATTACAGTGTTAAGGTAGTCGGTAACGCTACACCTTTCACGCTCGACAGTACTGGGGCATGCACTATTACAATTCCACCTCTAGGCGAAGATGATATAAAACTCACTTATCACAATTTCACAGGTGCAAAAGTTGCAGAATACAAAATTGCTGGTGTTCAAACTGATGCGGTTGCTGATGAAGAATATACCGAAAATGGCATTGTATACAAACGCTATGGGGATATCTTGAAAATGAATATTTCAAACAACACAGTTAGAGGCAATTTCAAAGATAACCCTAAGAATTGGAATGTTACGAAAAAGGTAATTTATGCCAATAGACCAGCAACGCTTAATTTAGGAGATAACTATAACTCATATGGCCCTTACTTTGTAGAAACTCCTGAAAACGTAACGTTTAAAGGGGATAATAACAGTATGCGGCTAACCATAGCTACATCAACACAGGTATCCAAAACGCTGGCCTTTAATTTGAATACCATTGAATGGAGTGCGGCTAACAATAGCTACATCAACACAGGCATCAAAAACGCTGACCATTTATAATTAATCAAACCACAGGGAGAACACATGCAAGAATTAACTGATTTCATGAGCGAGGCTTGGCGGACATTGACGGATTCGTTTGTACTCAAAGCCTTGTTTGCATGTGTTCACCCTACTTAACTATCACATTTAGGGGGAGTGAATGGATATATTGAATGACATTTTAGTAATGCTGATTAGCGGTGTGTCACATGAGCATATTGTCAGTATGGGCGTTATCATCATATTAACAACTGTACTGCTATTCATTGACGCAGCGCAACGTATTACGACGGAGGTGCTTAGGTATAACAAGGATAATCACAGAAATAATACGCCTATAACATTACTTACAACGCTCGCATGGTATGGATGGGGTAAGGGTGGGTATGTTGACGCGACTACAGGCCTGAAACGTAGGTACCTGATGAGTGAACGCTTACGATCCGATTTGCTAACGAAGTTATGCGTCCAGTACCCCGCGTGGATGGTCTTATCGGTAGTATTTGAATCGCTACCGGATATTCCGATTCCGAATACTGAACTATTCCTGGACCATATCTTTTCATTCCTATTCATGTTAATTCCGTTCTTCTCAGAATGTTGGTCCATTATTGAGAACTTACGTGAAATGGTTGAAGATGACCTCGTCGACTTTGGAAAGGTATTTCATGGCGTACTCGAGATTATCAGAGCATGGAGGGGTAATGGATAAGTTAGCTATCATTAACCGCATCAAGCGGTCATATCAGTCCATCCGAATAGCTGGCATACGGCCAACTGGCGTATTAGCGACGAGGGCATTAGTCCTCGTCATGCTAGTACCTATGGTGTTAGTCGTTGCCCAGTATGTATTATCAACGATTAGAGGTTATGTGTCACCTGAAGCGAATCAGCTTATCGATAAGGGTATTCTTATCATTGACCACATATTCGTGCCGTCGGTACTTATGTCAATTGTAGGGCTTTGTGGCATGTTCATCGACAAAGACCATAACGGGATACCAGATAAGTTAGAGGAGCCTAATACGTTACCGGTGAACAGACCAGGTATTCAGCAATTATCGGATGATATTAACCATGACGAGAGGGGGAAATAAATGTTTAGACAAATTACAATGGACGAGTTACAGTCCTTAGCGCTAAAAGCATATGGCCAAATTGAAAAGGCATACTACCATTGGACAGGCGTAAAAGGTGGTAAGCACTTCAAGGATTACCATATCAACATCGACCGAGATGGTACGATGTGGACCGATATGGAGGCATTAACAGATTATAAGGAACACACTTACATGCGCAACAGTAATGCCGTAGGCATAGCTATTGAAGCATGTTGGGATGCAGTAAGTGAAAATAATTTAGGAAGCGAACCACCAACCAAAGCACAGTTAACCACTATGACACAGATTATGGCAGTGCTCACTATTAACGCGGGTGTACCACTTGACATACAACATCAAATGACACACGCTGAAGCGGCCGATAATAAGGACGGCCTCGACCTCTATTATTTAGATCCGACTGGATACCCTAACAATACTTACGGCCCAGACTCCAACGTTGACCGATGGGACCTCTTAGTGTGCCATGCAGGCGACGAACGATGGAGCGGGGGCGACTGGTTACGCGGCACCGCTCGATGGTGGGGCGCACAGTGGGGTAGTAATATTTAGGAAGGAGTTACCATGTATGAAACTATCAAGACGAAAATTGTATCTGCGTTTACTCTTAAGCGCGTTATTTGTGGTATGCTTAGCGTTCTTCTCATCGGTTTCGCATGCAGCCTCATCGGAGGATACATCGACACAAGAGCCGACTATCAACGTACCCGTGAGCAGTTGGAACGAACTCGAAGGGCGCTTGATGAAAGCAGAAAGCTCAATCAACAACTCCGAGAAAGCATTGCAACAAGCCAACAGCTTAACCGCGACGCAGGGAACAGCATTAACAGAATTGAAGATTATCAACGAAGAACGGACGAAGGAATTGAACGCGCTCAAAGCAATCAACGAGAAACAGGGGCAAGAATTAACGAAAGTCTCCAATCTCTTGACGACGCAAGAAGCGAAATTGAACGAAGCCTCGACATCATTAGAAGAATTGATAGAACAAATCAAACGCAACAAACGAACAGAACAGCGCCTTAAAAGGCAACGTGATACATGGGCCGTGGTAAGCGGTGTATTTGGATTAGCAGGTGCAATTCGTCGATGACTGAGAGGTGATTCAATTATCTCCTGATCATGAGCAGGTGGACTCATGGATTGACTTCAAAAGATTATCGAAAGAATGAGAAAAGATTAAAAGAGCCTACTAACTTAGAAAATATCTAGGTTGGTAGGCTCTTTTTTGTTTGTAAAAATCAAAATAAACACTTGACTTTATACACGATAAAGGGTATAATATAATTGTAAGGAGGTGATGATAGTGGACATAATAGAAAAGCTAACAAGTTTAGCAAATGCGCTGACGCCACTGGTACTGGCACTAGCAATACTAAAACTTGTTAGCAAGGAGTAGTAAAAAGCAGGCGGGTGAAAGCCCCGCCACCTTTTCAACATCATTGTAAATCAACGAGGTGAATTATGCAATATTTAGAATGGCTGATTAATATAGTAACTATTATTGTTTTGATACTAGCAATTAAACGTTTAGTTAGAAGGTGATGAAATTGAAATTTGAACTAGATGATGTAATGACAACACAAGAGGCTGCAGAACGATGGAATGTTACTGCCGATTCTCTTAAGCAAAACTGTAGAGGCCGAGTAAAGAATGGATTTAAAGAAGGCGAGTTTAAGAAGTCGGGGAAAATGTGGCTAGTTACACGTCAAGGAATGGAAAGACTATACGGGGAAGAAGTGGATCGTTCTATATAATGGATATATTATATATGACATCATTTTGACATCAATTTATATAAAAATATAGTAAAATATACAACTATATATATGTTAATAAAGTAGGTGACTACCGCATTTGTTGGTTTTGTAAACGTGTTTTAAATGCCACGCCATCTTGAGGGGGTGGTGAGCGTACGCTCGTGAGGGTTCAAGTCCCTCCAACCGCACCAAAATATAAGGACCTACAGTTTACTGTAGGTCCTTTTTGCTATAACATATAAAGTTGTAGGTGTATATAGGAGAGAGAAATGAATAAGAAATATTTTCTACTAATGCTGCTTTCACTAGCAATATCTAGTCAGTTTAGTTTAGCTGCAACAGTGGATGGGATAAACCAAAATACTAGTGCTGAACTGAAAAATAATACAAAGTCAAAACAGTCTGTACAAACTAAAGCCCCTGTGAAATTAGATTTTGTTGAGATTATTCCTGGTGCATTTAAAGCTGTTATAAGGGATAAATCTATAAATCCAAAAAAGCTTTCGATTGAAGATGAAATTACATTAGAACGGAAGGAGAAGGAGCACGCTTCTCAGCGATTAAAAATATCAGAAAAATCTGATTTTGGTAGTGAATACAAAACGTTTGATCCACTTTATAATGATAAGGATGAACAAGCACTAAAAGAAATTAAAAACTATAATACTGAAGCAACACGTAATCAAGGTTATTTTATTGGTGGTCGAGATAAACCTTTACGCATCGTGAGCCCATATATGAAAAAGATTGGTCAAGGAGAGATTAAGCTAACAAATCCCATTAATACTAAAGATTATAGGACGCGTGCTGAGCGGGATAAAGCAAATGAAAAGGCAATTCGAGAGTATTTAGATAAAAATAAAGGTCATGATTTATTTACAGTTCGTTCTAAACGGGAAATAAAAGAGTCACTAGAGAGCCTTTTGAAACCTATAGAATTAATTGAGTATCCTATCAATAATCCTAAAGATTATAAAATGATGCCTATGATTCCTGGTTTCCCAAAGAAAATACCTGGTTTTGCAAAAAATATTCATATGCATAGTAATCCAAGTTTTTTTCAA